>Ga0129327_10002779_pt1 | contig 10157 bp, 16 predicted proteins | sample CPBDNA_6_FD_111799 | JGI IMG/M metagenome (GOLD analysis project Ga0129327, IMG submission 111799) | Freshwater to marine salinity gradient microbial communities from Chesapeake Bay, USA - CPBay_Spr_31_0.8_DNA | ecosystem: Environmental > Aquatic > Marine > Coastal | place: USA: Chesapeake Bay...
CCGACTTTCCAGGTCGTGTAGATGGACATTCCGAAGCTCGCGGTGAGCGCGAGACACGCAAAGGACGCACATAAAATCGAAGCGGAGCGAATCACGACCGACGAGCGCACCATGCACACACACAGCACTGATGACGACCAGTGCCGTTCGTAGTCTGCCTAATATCTCCTTATCCGTGTGGCAATTCCCTTGTATACCGAAGCGATTTTTTTTGTCACACTTCACGGTCGATAAGGTGTGCGTGGGTATTCGCCACATGCAGGTTAGTCACTGCAATCGAAGCACATTCGTGCGCGGTGAAAGGCCACCTCCTCCTCCGTCATTGCCTTGATCGGACTCTCGTCCCGCATTAGACGTTAAAAGTTGTGGCCGATGTTGATCGCGCCGTTCTTGTCCCGATTGAGAGGCAGAATGCAGTCCCTCTGTAAGGTGCCTGCTTCACTTGTTCAAAACTTGTTGTTGTTCAACACTTGTGGGTGATGCAGGTGTGGGCGTCCTTCATGGCGGTCGGCGCCACCGCCGCGTTGTGCCGCGTGCTACACTGGCGGGCGAGACTGAGTAGCACGATCGTGCCACAGAGGACGCCGACGCCGACGAGGAGGATGCACCGAACGCAGCACCACTTGATACGCCATGTCCCGTTCCCTCCACCCTTGATGACGGAAGAGATGGCGCCGTGGACATCGTCGTGGACGACAGGGGGCGCATCTCTCGCATCGTAGGACGCGTCACGCGAGGTGCTCGTTGGTGGGAGGGTGTCGTCCCGCTTGACAAAGGAGCTGACGGTCAGGAAGACGAAGAATGGGGATGGAGAAGGCAGCAACGAATCAGGTGGCACGTCGCTCTCCTGCTGCTCCTGCATGAACTGCCAGAAATGCATCGTTCTGTAGGAATGCGCGTTCGGCTCCTCAGTCACCGGCACGGCACACGTGAGGCATTCGTGATGGGACCAGCAGCAGCCATTGCTTGCGAGACACCCCGCCTGGATGAATGACTCGCACACGCTCGGGGCCGTCCTCGCAAGACGGGGCAAGTCGAGGGGCGCCTCCGACGTGACGAGATAGGACGCGTGAAGCGCGAGGAGAAACGACGGGTGCATGGCGGACGCGGAAAGAGGCGGGGAAGGGGGACGGTGGCGGGCTTTTCACCACCCGCAGAAAAAAAAACAAGGGATGCCCATTGAAACACTGCTCTTCTCGTACACGCATTCGCGGCTCTCTTCCGGGCTCTGTTGGAGGGTCGTCCCATGTCTTCTATGATTAAATACTGCTTTATTGTGTGTAGGTTTACTTGTAAAAAACAGAGAGGCGGGCTCCAACCGAAGACCGTGGTTCCATCTTCTACCTGTTTGGTCTCTGGGTGTGCTCACGGCCCGTGTCTGGAGAGGACACAGGAGGTGCCGTTGGAGTCAAACGAGCACTCGATGCCCCCATTGAAACACGAATCCATGCCCTTCTCGTACACGCATTCGCGGCTCTCTTCCGGGCTCTGTTGGAGTGTCATCCCGTTCAGTTTCGCAAAGGGGCAGTACTCGCACATACGAGAATATGTGTGGCGTGTCTCCCACGCATCAGACCCCTCGCTCCGCTGGGGCGCGGGTGGCTTCCTGGCGCTCGTGCCACGTCTCCGGCTTCCGTTGTGCGCGTGTCGGGATGAAGTCGAAAGCCACACGAGGAAGACGATGGTACTGGTCTGCAGCGAGCGTGTTCGCTAGTAGTCCAAGCGTGTGAAAACGGCACGGCACGTGGGGGGGAACGTCCGACGCCTCGACCCTGCACGGGGGACATGGACGCGGCGACGCGTCGGTCATTCGCGACCATCTTGTGGGCCGAAAAGACGAACTCGTGCTTCGCGGCCACGCCGGAGGACGAATACCGCGTCGATCGTTGCGACCGCGTTCAGGTGTACGACCCGTGCCGCCAGGAGTGGAGGACAGTGTGTCGACTGCCTTCTCCTGTCCCCGACGCGCTGCGTGTTTCTTGCACGGGCGTGCGTGCGTGCGAGCTGCGCTTGTTCGTCGAATTTGAGCTCGACGTGCACGGAGCGGACGAGTAGCTGCAGCTAGCTCGTCGCGTCGTCGCTGTCCGAGAACAGCGCCGCGTTGCGTCGCACCTCGCGCGAGAGTGTTTCAAGTATCCATTTTTGGTCCGTCAGCATCTCGCGTGACGCGTTGAGAGACGAGGAGGCCGGCAGTCGCGAGGACGGACACGGGCCGTTCGGGTGCGTGCGCCCTTGGGGTGCAGGGGGGGGGGGTGCCGTTGCCGCGGCTCGATCCGTGCCTCCGGGGGGAGAACGTTCCGCGCCGCGATCGTGCGACCAGGGACCACCCCCCTCGTCCGCGAGAGCCATCCTGGACACGAATCAGCCGCCCCGCTCACGTGATAGTCAACACCGATATTGTTCTAGTCCTCAATGCCATGGGACGCGAGGAAAAAAAAATCAACGGAACAAAAGCGAGCCACCATGTTTCGTGTCACGTGCTGGTGCATTTTTTCGCTCTTAGTGGTGTGCGGCATCGCCGTGCTGCACATGACCTCCCGACACGACGCGTGCCACGCGACAGAGCACGGAGCGAAGGAGCTTATCGCCATCGGTTACCCCTGCGCGGCGCTGCTTTCGCTCTCGCTGCTCACGACTCTCTACACGTCGCTCGAGAGCATGCACCTGAGGGCGCGCGTAGACATCGCGGCGTGGATGTTGGCGCTGCTCTGCGGAATCCTTTGTCTGCAAGCCGTCAGGATGACCCTGCTCGCCAGCGGGTCGTCCGTGCACGACCCGTGCGTGAGCGTCGTTTCCGAAACGGCCGAGACGATGGGGCGGCTGACGCTGGCCGCCCTGGTGACCACCGTCTTCCTGCTCTACAGCTGGAAAAGGTCGAGCACGATCCAAAAATTGTATAGCGCGTCGAGCGGCGGGTGAGGCGGGTGAGGCGGGGAAGTCAGCGGTGAAGTTAGAGGTGCTGTGCGCGTCGCTTTCGCGCGGTTGCGCTGTATCGGACGATGCAGCGCGGCAGGACGCAGTCGACGTTGGGCACGAAGAGATCTGTCGCAGACTGGCCCTCGATGAAGTAAGGACCGGACGCGTGGGGCCCAGCGTGCCATCCGGAAGATCGCACCATGCACACCATCGCCACGATTTCGCCGTTCGTGGACGGCAGAGGTTGCCACGACGTGTGCATCAAGATGTGACCAGACGAAACAACCTCTCGCTGCAGCTCCTCGTGCACGTCCAAGTAGTGCCGGTATTCCCGGTTCGTGGTGCGCCGGAAGCACACCGTAAACTCGGCCGCCGTGTGAGGAACGCGCAGGTTGCCGCCCGTTCGCGCCGCTGGCAGCGAGGAGGATCCGCGCATGAGCTGTATCGACTCGGCGAAGCGACGCTCCAGGGTGGGCGACAGGATCTGCAAACTGCGCACGACCCTAAACGAAACCCGGGGATCGAGCGCTCCAAAGTAGCACGCGGCGAGCACCGTGATCGGATGCTCGGGCGGGATGTCCCGAACACCACCGCAGTCCTTCAACCCGAACAGAATTCCATCGCACACCTGCGCCAGGACCGCGTCGCGACCGCGCAGTGCGTGCGCCGATTGGACAACGAGCCGGTAGCCGTCGGACTCATGCACGCCGTCGGCGTTGCGCATGGTGTCGTCGATGTGATCGGCGATCCAGTCGCAGGCTGCGCGCATGGCCTCGATACGGCCCGCGCTAGCGCTGCGGCCCGACGCGGTCGGCGGTGTGAACCGGTGACCGGACACGTCAACGCGCGCACTTACCCCCGTCCCGACCGCGCCCGCGGTGTTGAAAATTCACAACGGACGACGCGCCGCGCGTGACCCGGCACGTTGGTGCGGATGAGACGCGTGCAAGCGGGCAGAAAGGTCAGGTTCCAGAACACCTACCACGACCAGTTAGACGATTCGGTGCGGTCCTCCACTGCGGACGACGATGCGCCGCAAGCGGAAGACGCGGAAAAGGAGGCCTTCAGCTTCTCCCCGCCGCCGATGTCGGAGTACGAGAAAGCCAGGCGAAACACCATGCTTCAAAACGAAACCGCGTTGAGGCGGTTGCTAGGAGCGGATGGGGGCTGTGCCGTTCTTGACGAGCATAAACTGACGCCGCTGATGTCTTCGTTGCCTGGCAAAACGTCCGCCGCGCTGCATCGTGCGGCTTCAGCGTGCGGGAAACGACCACTACCGTGCGAAGCGCGTGGTCGCCTGCCTGAGCGCGGTGCCTCCGACGATGAATTCGTTCCGACATCGAACGGTTGCCATGCCGGTTGGCACTGCGATCGTGACGACGAGGACGACGAGGACGACGAGGACGACGAGGGCGACGCGGGCGACGCGGGCGACGCGGGCGACGCGGGCGACGCGGGCGACGAGGGCGACGAGGGCGACGAGGGCGACGAGGGCGACGAGGGCGACGAGGGCGACGAGGGCGACGAGGGCGACGAGGGCGACACGCACAAAAACGCGGATGCCGGGAGTCTCCTTCGACACGGTGACTTGGTTTCGAATGGCACTTGCTTTCCTATCAGGTACACACGCATCCCCGTCCCCACCGCATGGATGTCAAACGCGGCGTCGTGCGCTTTTTCCGACACGGCGGCCTTTCCTCCTCCACCCGCCTCTGTATCCCACCCTTCCATCATCATCTACGAGCCGCGGAAGAAGAGCGTCGGTCCACCGGCAGAGGACGGATGCGATCTGTACGACTTCGCCTTCAGCTGCGCCCTTGTCAAGGTGTTGCAAGCGTCCCATCTCAGCGGGGTCGCACAGGGCGGAGAGGACGAACACTTCGCGTGTTTCGTCTTCGATTCGTACCATTTTGCAAGCGTCGGCGTTGCGAAATGGGCGGTGATGATGGACGAGGGGTCGCTCTGCGTGATGTTGCGCCACCCGCTTCCGCTGCCGGCCATCGCGTTTGGACATCTGCGATCATCTCAAGAATGGGGAGAACCTCTTCAGGCGAAGCAACGAAGTAACCCCACGCTCTTCTCGACGAGTGTCAACCTGGCGCTCTCGCTCACCTTGTACGATTCCTCCGGAGGTCGCGTGCAAGGTGCCGTGGTGCGCAGTGATCGGACGTCCACACATCGTATCGCGACGTCCGACGCACGTCTCGCACGTCGTGACCAGATAACGCTGCGGGAAGGGACGAGGAGGCCCGGCGAAAGCGCGGCTAGGGGCTTCACGCTGCGCGCGAGTGCCTTTACGCGCAAAGACGTGCAGGTTTGCGCGTACGTCGACCTGCTCGTTCGCATCTCTTGACACGACACATGACCATGACCCCCCTCTCCGTTGCCTCCCTCCCTTCGCCCTCGGGTGTGGTTGCGTTGGACGATCGATACGACACGCGTTTCCAAAACGCTGGATTGGCGAACAACGCCCACGAGGAAGCGATCGCATCACCGTGCTCGTTCGTGATGCGCGCTGCAAGCGTTGCAAAACGCATCCACCCCTCGAAGCAGTTGACGTTGCACGCGAAGCGTTTTTTTTTACCAACTGCGTACAGTACACAGAACCGGAACCGCAGACACTGAACGTCTCTTGTGGTGTGGCCGGGCACATAACCCATGGGCCTCGGTCTAGTTGTCACAGTGGAGAAGTCGAGCCACGCCACCCCGACTAAAGAAGCCCTAGGACACATCCTCCAGGACGAGCTCGCCCGGTACGAGTGGCGTTACATAAACGTCCACGGCCCCCTCTCACAGATAGCGTACATCATGCACGCGGAAGCGTCGCAGCGTGGCGTCGAGGCGATCATCGTGGCGGCACATGGCGAGGAGTGCAGTCTGTGCCTCCTCGCGCTCGCTCGTTTGCAATCGGAATACCCGACCACCGCCGCGTTGGTGGAGGGGTGCCTATTGGACTCACCCCCGGCCTCTGAGGCCTTCTTTCACGAGGAAGACACGGGGACTGGGCACATGCTGTCGCATCTCGCATTTCCGCGCAAACGGATCGTTATTCTTCGAGGCGGACACTGCCACGCGTCGACAACCCGCGGCGTGTCCGCAGCACGCGCGGAGACGCTCATGTTGGACGACCTGCACTCCGTCGCGAGGGTGTTCTTGTCGCCCCCCCCCGTGAAGACGGCGACGTTCGTCAGCACGATGGTCGGTTCTCTGCAGTGCCAAGTGGCGTCGTACGACAGCCGTTGCACTCTCATTTACGCGCCGAAGGCGCGGTGCAACGTCCTCGCCGACATCAACGCCGCGAGCAATGTTGGGCAGGCGAAGTTTGCGGCGCGCGAGATGTTGATGAGCTCTGTGACTGACCGTGGCGGCGCCAGCTACGCGTCGCGTCCGGGTCTGCCGCCCGCCTTCTCGTTCTACAAACAGCCCGTCGCCGGCGGCGCGATGCGATGGGTCGCGTTGGTTGCGGTGCTGATGCTGTTGGTTTCGGCGGCGGCAATCGCGTACGGGCGCATGCGGTCGCCGTGACGCGCACAACCCGATGCCAAATCGACATCTTCGAGGTGTACGCCTCCGGCGTCGGCGATACCACGAAGCGTCTCGCGAGCTTGCGCATCAGGCCGACGCCGATGCACGGCGGGTTGCATCGATTGCATGCCGCACCCACCACCCTAACGGCGACGAGCCCCCAGGAGCCATGGGCGAGGACGAGCGGACGTGGGTGTCGCGGACGATAGTTTGACATCGTGTGTGTGTGTGTTCTGGTGGTTTTTTTTTATCTCCTTATCCGTTTTCGCTTTCGCTTCGGTACCGAAGCGAATTGCCACACGGATAAGGAGATAATAGAATAAAAAATTGTGTTCGTTTTTTGTCGGTTGTCCTGGTCACGGGAGTCGGAAACGCAAAGGACGCCCCCAGTCACCCCGAGATCCGCGAACGTTCCAGGGCCCACGACCGGTGCCTTCGTGGTATGCGATCGGTGATCGGTGATCGGTGATCGGTGATCGGTGATCTACCGCACCAGCCTTGCAGGTGTTTTCACACGTGCTACACACTCCGAAATGGGCGGTATGCAACCCCGCGTCATCGTTCAGCGGTTCGTGGAAGACGAGCGCTTGCTCCAAGAGTTCACCGACGAGGAAGGCTTCACCGACGGCGACTGGAGCGACCCCGACGCCGACCACCGTCAGTTATCGCTTTCCGTGCGACCACCGAGCGACGCGTCGACAAATGACCACGCTGGGCCGGACGTTGCCCCTTTCGTTGGCGAACAAACCGTGGAAGGATGCGTCGCCCGAGTGCGACGGACCCCCGGCAACGACCGCCTGTTGATCTCGACAAGACCCGCATCGTCTCGGTCGCCGCGGCATTGTGTTCTGAAGAGCACCGCGCCTCGCACAGTTGGTGCCCGACGATGCCGCGAATGCGTCGGCTGTTGTATCGCCTCTCGTGCGCAGCGTTGTGTTTCGCTCCCGGGTGCCGTGTACACGTGCAAAAACTGTGAAGACGGGTGCAGGCGAAGGAAGCAATGCCTTCGAAGAAAATGCGTCGGGGAAATTGACGGCCGTCCGGTCCACCCTGATCTCATGCTGCTTTGGCACGTTTCCAGACACGCGATGAGCTGCGTGCGGCGCGCGTTGTAAATGGCCCACCACTCACTCCTCGCCGCAGGCAAGGGGGGTCGGTCCAAACCGATCGGCCCCGACGATTGTCCCGCGCCAGATTTGCACATCGACGGCCCAGGTGTTGAATTTCGTCTCACATTCCTTTCACGGAAGGCAGTGGTCATGCCCTCTTCGTTGACCTTCCACTGTACGAGAAGGTGGCAACGGAGCTGTGCTGTAAACTCTGCCAGCCAGTGTGTGCTGGAAGTTCTCGGACACTTGAAAAAAAAGCGCGGGCTGTTACTTTTCACACGACTCGACCGTTCGGTGTCGTCCACGCATCCAACCACCCGCCACAAGCACGCCGTCGCCATGATCCAAGCTATCAAATCGTGAGTCCACGCCGTCCGCCGTTATCATGATACACCACATGCGTCCTGCGCCACTCGCGCTCTGATCGGATTGGCCTTGTCAATGCGTCCACTGGGCTTTGCGTCCTGTCGCACCGCAGGCTCTCCAAGGACAAGCGAACAGTCGTCCACGGCGTCCTGGATAACCTTCGCGAGTTTGAGTACAGCAAAGGCAAGAGGTTCACCTTTGACCTGTGCGACGCGACGGGAGTAGTTCGTTGCATAGGCTTCAACGAGGCGTACGAGGCCCTGTACTCCAACCTTAAGAGCGGCAAGACGTACAAGATCCACAACGTGCTCCCCGCGCAGTCAAACGGAAACGGGGCCATGGCCATCTCGACGGCGGAAGAAGCTTTGGAACTCAAGATCTACGCGAACACGCGCTTCGACGCGACGCCGGACTACAGCGTGTCCCCCTCGGTGCTCGTGTCAGACATCGCCTCCTCGAGTTCCAAGATGGTGAGCCTCGAAGGCGTGCTGGCCACGCTCGAGGATGCGGATGGCGTGTCGCCGCTCAAGTCTGGCAGCCCGTGCCGTCGCGGTCGGATGCAGGACCCGTCTGGTGACATAGGCGTCTTCTTCATAGACGAAGCGGCGTCGTCGTCGTTCTTGGTCGAAGGGGCCGTGCTCAAGGTTGTCGGGAAAGCTTCGAAGCAAGGGAGTCTTTTCGTAAGCATTCCTCCAGTCGAAGTACGGGGGGAGACGGTCACGCTGACGACGTGGGCCGAAGAAAATCCCCTCAAACGGGCGCGCTGCGAGGTGACCTCGCTCTCTGACTTGTCGAAGGTGCGCGACGTCGAACCGGGCACGCGCGCCGACTTTGTCTGCGTTGTCCGCTCGTGCTCTCTGCCAGGCATGACGGCGTCCGGATCGAAGCGGCGCGTGCTGAGCGTGGTCGACAAGAGCATGTGCGGGATCGACGTCTCCATCTTCGACGAAGGGGCGGACAAGGAGCTCAGCGCCGGCGATGTTGTCAAGATCCGCGCCACCGTCAGCCCCTACAACACGCGCTCGCTCACGTGCAAGAACGTCGAAACTGTGCAGGACGACGATCTCCAGAACTGGTGGTCGTTGTCCAAGGCGCGCGAGTTCGACAACCTCAGCGTCGAGCCGATCTCGCGCGCCGCTCCGGTGGAGGGGGAGTGATATCGCGACGACCCACGCCCTCCTTTCATGCACCGACCCACACCCGCGCCGGCAGTTTCTGTCGTCTGTGGCCGGCTCATCTGTTCTGGCGGTTCGTTTTCGGTCGCTTGCTCGGTTTTTTCTTCTCGCAGTAGAGAGGAAACCGAATGCCCCACTTCTGCGACATCTGCCAACGTGCAACACCGAGCACCCGGTACGCGTCGTGCTCCCACGAGTTCTGCGCTGATTGCACGTCCCTCTTCGACTGCTGTCCAACGTGTCACGATCCAACATCTGTCGTGACGCCCTACATACCCATTGCCATTGCTCGCCCATGACCCGGCTGTCGGAGGATGCGTTCCCCACTTTGGTGTGACGGGGGGTACGCAGCGAGATACGCAGTGAGACACGCAGCGAGACACGCAGCGAGTCGTAAAACCACGTCGCGCCGCGAGACGTCGCAAAAAAAAAAACAGCAAGGTCGGTTTTTTCTTGTCGCGCAAGAAAGAAGACGCGCCGAAAGGACGTCCCGGCCAACGCGCGTCCTCCCGGGAGCACACACACACATGCAGGTGATCGAAGAGCACGGGTTGAAACGTGAGAAGTTTTTCGTGTACATCGCGGTGGCCGGAGAGTCTCAGCAGGGGGGACCGGGTTGCGCGTACGTGGACGACGACACAGGTCGTGCCCACTACGTTCGTTGCGAAGACTTGTTGCCGGCGAGCTTCCGAGCCAGTTTTACAGAGTTTGTGCAGAAGGATGAGAACGAGCACTATTTCGTTGTGTACAGGGCAAACGATGCTTTGCACGTCACGTCATTTTCTCGACTCGAGGCTGCCAAAATAGACTGGTCGCCGTACGTGGAGTGTGTCAGGGTGATGAGCACGCTGTCAGGGTGATGAGCACGCTCATTTCGTAGAGGGCAATGATTGCGCAGGAGCGAAGTCAGGATGCAGAGCGCACGCGCGCTTGCGTGTCTGCGTGCCTGCGTGATTGCGTGCTTGCGTGCTTGCGTGCTTGCGTGCTTGCGTGCTTGCGTGCTTGCGTGCTTGCGTGCTTGCGTGCTTGCGTGCTTGCGTGCTTGCGTGCTTGCGTGCCCTCCCTC
>Ga0129327_10002786_pt1 | contig 10143 bp, 8 predicted proteins | sample CPBDNA_6_FD_111799 | JGI IMG/M metagenome (GOLD analysis project Ga0129327, IMG submission 111799) | Freshwater to marine salinity gradient microbial communities from Chesapeake Bay, USA - CPBay_Spr_31_0.8_DNA | ecosystem: Environmental > Aquatic > Marine > Coastal | place: USA: Chesapeake Bay...
CATCGATACAGTAAAAGAGTTTTTTGGCCGGGAACCGCATCGCGGTGTTAACCCTGATGAAGTTGTAGCAAGTGGTGCTGCTATTCAGGCAGGTGTTTTAACGGGCGAAGTCAAAGATGTTCTTTTGCTTGATGTTACGCCATTATCACTTGGTATTGAAACGCTTGGCGGTGTCTTTACAAGGCTGATTGATCGCAACACAACTATCCCGACAAAGAAAAGTCAGGTCTTCTCAACAGCTGATGATAATCAATCTGCTGTGACGATTTCTGTCTTTCAAGGTGAGCGAGAAATGGCAGCTGATAACAAGCAGCTTGGCCAGTTTAATTTGGAAGGCTTGCCATCTGCACCGCGCGGTGTACCGCAAATCGAAGTCACCTTCGATATTGACGCAAACGGGATTGTAAAAGTCAGCGCCAAGGATAAAGCAACCGGCAAAGAACAGGCGATTAGCATTAAAGCATCTGGTGGTCTCGAGGATAATGAGATTGAACAGATGGTTCAGGATGCAGAATCATATGCTGAAGAAGATAAAGCCCGCCGCGAAAAAGTTGAAACTCGGAATCAGGCTGAAGCACTGGCTCATGGTGCCCAAAAATCTATTGATGATTTGGGAGATAAGGCAGAGCCAGCAGTAAAGGCTGAGGTTGAAGCAGGTATCGTAGAGCTTAATACAGCGCTGGAAGGTGATGATGATGAAGACATCAAAGCCAAATCAGAAGCCTTGTCATCTGTGTTGATGAAAATGGGCGAAGCTGCTTATCAGGCAGAACAGGCAGAAGGCGGCGCAGAAGGTGCTGGCGCTGAGCAGGCTGACGATGCTGATGTTGTTGATGCTGATTTCGAAGAGGTTGACGACGAACAGGATTCGAAAAAGGCATAAGGTATAGCAGGAGTTATGGTGGGAGCATGTTCCTTGCCATACCTGTAGCCGATAAAAATGATAAAGATAAAAGGCTGGTCAAACCGTTTCCAGCCTTTTGTCGCATCTTGATAACGATGCGCGAGGAGCTTTGAGAGTAGATGTCAAAACGTGATTATTACGAAATTCTAGGTCTTTCGCGTGATGCAGATGACAAGGCTATCAAAGCGGCTTATCGCAAGCTGGCGATGGAAAATCATCCCGATAAAAAGCCTGATGATGAGGTTGCTGCTGAACGGTTTCGTGAGGCGAGCGAAGCCTATGAAATACTGAAAGATGGACAAAAACGTGCTGCCTATGACCAGATGGGTCACGCAGCGTTTGAGCAGTCATCTGGATTTGGCGGCGGCGGCGGCGGTTTCGGCGGTGGCGGCTTCTCCGATATCTTTGAGCAGATGTTCAGTGAATTTTCAGGCGGCAGATCCAATGCTCAGGCGCGCCAAGGATCGGATCTGCGCTATGACCTTGATATCACGCTTGAAGAAGCTTTTTTAGGGGCATCCAAAGATATCACAGCAAATATTTCCTCCCGGTGTGAGCAATGTAACGGAAGCGGTGCGGCATCAGGGAGCCGCCCAACTACCTGTAATACATGTGGCGGCGCTGGCAAAGTAAGAGCTCAGCAAGGATTCTTTACCGTCGAGAGGGGCTGTCCAACCTGTAATGGTGCTGGTGAAACCATCAGCGATCCGTGCCGCCCCTGCCGCGGTCAAGGCCGGACTGAAGCTACTGAAACGCTTGCCGTCAATGTTCCTGCCGGTGTTGATACAGGCACGCGCATCAGACTGTCCGGTAAAGGTGAAGCCGGCCTGCGTGGCGCGCCATCAGGCGATCTCTATATCTTTATTGGGGTTGATGCCCATCCGATTTTTGATAGAGAAGCGAATCAAATTTTCATCAAGGTACCTGTACCAATGGTAACAGCCGCCATGGGCGGGTCTATTGATGTGCCAACGCTAGCAGGCAAAATGGCCCGCTTGCAGGTAGAAGCTGGTACCCAGACAGGCCGTAAATTTAGAATGCGCGGCAAGGGTATGCCGGCCTTGCGTGGCAGTGGTCACGGGGATCAGATTGTTGAAATTCAGGTGGAAACACCAACCAATCTGACAAAACAGCAAAAAGAAATGCTTGTAGCTTTCGATAAAGCTGGTGATGCTAGCCCCCAGACAACAAGCTTTTTGAACCGAGTAAAGCGGATCTGGTCATAACCCCTCTTCTGTCTGTGATGGGGGTATGGATATATAAAATATGCCAAGAGGAAGACGCATGTCCGAACAAATCGTAAAGATTGCCTTGCCGGGTGCTGGCGGGCGAATGGGCCAAATGATTAGCTCTCTTATTGCACATAGTGATGATATGCAGCTCGTTGCTGCGGCTGAGCGAACAGGCAGTCCCATGGTTGGCATGGCGGTGGGTGATATTGCAATCAGTGATGATGAAGCGTCACTCGGCATTGGTCCGGGCGGCGTGATTGTTGATTTTACGCGGCCTGAAGCAACAATGACGCTGCTTGATATTGCTGTCGTTAGCAAAACAGCAATGGTTATTGGCACAACCGGCTTATCAAACGAGCAGGAAGCAGAGCTTGCAAAAGCAGCACAGTATATCCCTATTATTTATTGCGCCAATACATCTGTTGGTGTGACGCTCCTATCGCACCTTGTTCGGCAGGTGGCCCGTCAGCTAACAGATGGCTGGGATATTGAGATTGTTGAAGCCCATCATAACCAGAAAGTTGATGCGCCGTCCGGAACAGCCCTTGCTCTTGGGCATGCGGCAGCAGGTGGTCGCGGCGTTGTACTGGATGACGTACGCGATAGTGGCCGTGATGGCATTACAGGCATCCGAAAAGAGGGTGATATTGGGTTTGCTGTCTTGCGCGGCGGTGATGTTGCGGGCGAGCATTCTGTGGTGTTTTATGGTGAGCAGGAAAGCCTGTCTCTTACCCATAAAGCCAATAGCCGTACCGTTTTTGGGCGTGGCGCTCTTCGGGCCGCCCGGTTTGCTGCTGCACAGTCAGCACCAGGCCTGTTTACGATGGATGATGTATTGGAGGGGTAAGCTTTGCCTGCGCAAGAGCATTATTTAATGCTGATGCAAGGGATGGTTTTTCGGCTGGCGGCAGAAATGCGCCTATTTCCAGTAATTCTGAATGATGCCGTAGAAATAATTTACGGCGGTGCGCTTTTTTCGGCACGAGTTCAGCCTTAATCCAAGCACTATCAAGTATCTGTTTGGTGTGCCGGCCCCGCCAATCGGTTCGCGTGATGATAACCGATATAGGACTTATCGTAATTTCCTCAATTAATTGCCCCGCCCGATAATTAAACCGGAAAGCAAACCAGACCAGCCCGATTTCAGCACCAAGAAATCCAATAACAGGCCAGGCACCAAGCAGGTAGAAGCCTAACCCAAGGCTAAAGATTGCAAGGCTGAGGGCTGTCATAACAATTTTGAAGCCTTGTAGACTAAGAGACCTGTATGGCCATAGCTTAATCGTGATAATATGATCTCCAGTATTGGATGTCTCATATTGCCACCGAAGTTGTGATGTCATCCTGACAGTCCTTATTCACCGCTTTATCATAAAGGCACATAGTGCAGAGAAAGGGAAAATCAAATGCCACGTAAAATGCGCCTGTCCGACATGGAAACGGTGTTTGATATTTTGGCAGCGCGGCAACCTGATCCGCGCACCGAACTTCACTTTAAAAATCCGTTCACGCTTCTGGTGGCTGTTGTGTTATCGGCACAAGCAACAGATGTTGGCGTAAATAAAGCAACAGGACCTCTTTTTGCTGTAGCTGATACACCTGAAAAGATGGTGGCGCTTGGCGAAGAGCGTATCAGGGATTATGTAAAAACAATTGGGTTATTTAATACCAAAGCAAAAAACGTCTTTGCTCTGTCGCAATTATTAATCGACCATCATAATAGCATTGTTCCTGAAGATGGGCGCGCCTTAGAAGCCTTGCCTGGTGTTGGCCGGAAAACAGCTAATGTTGTGTTGAACGAAGCTTTTGGTCACCCAACCATTGCAGTTGACACCCATATTTTCAGGGTTGGCAACCGAACAGGTATGGCACCTGGCAAAGATCCCGATGCTGTTGAAAAAGAATTAAATCGCCGGGTACCGGACAGGTTTAAATTGGGAGCGCATCACTGGCTTATTCTTCATGGCCGTTATGTGTGCAAAGCGCGCAAGCCGGACTGCAGCATCTGTTCTATTGCTGATTATTGTCTGTATGCCCAGAAGACAATCTAGACCCAGAAGACCGCCTCGCTATTATTCTTGAAGATGATGGCCCCGCGCTATGAGAGGCGCTGGGAAAATTCTTCGAGGCACTTGGTCTCGCTGACGGCTAGGTTATGAATGCGCGATCTGATGAAGTGAGAATTGATAAGCTTATCGCTCGGCAAGCTATGCATAGAGCCAATCTCAGTCGTCTCAAACAGGATAAAAAGATCGATAACACAAGACGGCATTCTATATTGCCACGTCACCACCGCACCCTCATGGCGAATAAAGTCAGCCGGACCTATTTTCATCTGAACTTCTAGCGCCCGACGACCCGTAAAGGCATCAGGGTGAAGATACTGTTTAAAAGACGAAATAACCGTCTCTTTTGGCTCGGCTTCAGATGTATCTTCAACAGGTAATGTTTCTAGTATCATATCCTCAGAATGCTTAGGCCGGACAATAATTGTCACTGATGTTTCATCAGCTTCAGGGTCTACAGTCTCTGTTGCGAGAAGGCTTGTTTCATCTCCCTCACTATCATTGTTAGGTTCCTCAGGTGCTTTTTCGAGTGGAAAAAACACCTTATTGTCCTGAATAATAGGAGGTATTTTCGGTGTACAGGCAGCTAGCATAACCCCTGCGCATAGCAGAAAAACTTGTGTGGCCAGTTTCACTGAAACCTTATGTCCGTCAGGAAATACCACAATCAACGCCTCTCTTAACAATATGATAAATCATATGAAAAATGGATATTCCCACAGTTTTTAAAGGCTTCTCATAAAAGGGCAAGAAAAAAGGCAGAACAACAAAAGCAGATGGGAGAGGGCGCTTTACTCAGCAGACGGTTCAAGAGAATAACCCATTGAGCGAACAGTCCGGATAAGGTCTGTCTTATTATCAATATTAATGGCTTTTCGAAGTCTGCGGATATGAACGTCAACGGTTCGTAATTCAACAAAGACATCTCCGCCCCAGACTGTATCTAGTAATTGACTGCGGGAATAAACGCGCCTCTGGTTGCGCAGAAAATGTTCCAGAAGTCGAAATTCTGTTGGCCCAAGATGTATCAGCTGTCCATCACGCATCACACGCTTGCGCTCAAGATCGAGCTCCAGGCCGGAACAGCTTAACAGATTATTATGACCGCCAGAGGTTCTGCGCAGTAGCGCATGCACCCGTGCTAGTAACTCTGCTGGACTAAAAGGCTTTGTGACATAATCATCAGCGCCGCCATTCAAGCCACGTAATCTGTCGGCCTCTTCGCCTTTGGCAGTCAGCATAATAACCGGAATATTACGGGTTTCAGTGCGATTTCGCAGCTGTCGAAGCAGCTCGATACCCGACAAAAGCGGTAGCATCCAGTCTAGAAGAATGAGGTCAGGCTGATGCTCAATAGCAAGTAACAAGCCCTCTTCACCATCAGATGCTTGAATGACGCCAAAGCCTGCTGCTTGCAGGTTATAGTCAAGCAGTATCTTGATATCAGCCTCATCCTCAATGATGAGGATTGTTTTTGAGGAGGGTATTGCTGACCTAGTCTTATTGCCATTCATGTCATTTTTTGGTGATTGATAATCTACCATACTCACCTCGCTGGATAGACGCATTCCATCGCAGCACCGCGATAGCGTAAGGGTACAATATAATCATTAATTATGACAAATTTACGACGGATTTGTTACTGTAATATTTCACCATTTTTTTAAGGTCTGCTTTCATTATTGAGAGGTATCAGCCTGCTTTATCATTGGCAGGTAAATCGTGAAGGTTGTTCCGGTGCCAATATGTGATGTGATATCCATCACACCGCGATGCCGGTTTACGATATGTTTTACAATGGCAAGCCCAAGCCCGGTGCCGCCAATTTCGCGTGAACGGCCCGCATCAACCCGGTAGAAACGTTCTGTTAAACGCGGCAGATGTTCTTCAGCAATGCCATCTCCATCATCACTGACAGCGACCGAAAAACAGCCGTCTTTATGAGTGATGCTAGGATGGCTCGTCTTATTATCAATTATTACCTTAACAAACCCGCCTTGGTGACCATATCGGATGGCATTTTCGGTTAGATTTTGAATCATCTGGATAAGTTCATCAGCTTCGCCGCGCACCAAAACTGGCAAGGGTGGCGCGGTAATGCTGAGTGTGATATTCGCGGCCCCGGCCTGTTTTTCAAGGCTCGTTAGCACGCGTTCTGCCATCTCGGTTAGGTTTATAATGGCTTCGGGTTGGACATTTTCAGTCTGTTCAATGCGGGACAGTGATAGCTGATCAGCAACAAGCCGGACCATCCGTTCGGACTGCTGCTGTAGGATAGCCAGAAACTTTGCACGGATTGCCTCATCTTGACCTGCTACGCCTTGTAATGTTTCCACAAAGCCGAGAATTGAGGTGAGCGGGGTTCGCAACTCATGGCTCACATTCGCAACAAAATCAGCGCGCATTTTTTCAGCTTCGATAGCAGCAGATCGGTCAATAAAGATAACGGCTATGCGGGGTACATCATCAGTTATAAATTGCGATATTAAAACGGTAAAATGCTGCACAAATGTGCCGCGTAACGTCATTTGTGTTTCACCCGCAGGGATGGTGCCATCACTGACCTGTTGGATTTTTTGCAACACGTCATTACTTCGAATAGCAAAGTCGACAGGCTTTGCTATTGTGATAGGGCCGAACAGCAGGTCTGCTTGTTCGTTATATTCTTCAACATAGCCACGACCATCAACAAGCATGAGCGGAAAGGGCAGGTGTCGCAGAATTTCAGTACGATAAATATTATCAGAGATCAGGTTTTTATGCGCCAGCGCACTTTTTTGCTCAGCACTCGAAACAAGCCATCTGAGTTCGGTAAGCCCATCTGTGGCATTCGTTAAATATTTTTCGTTGAGGTGCATCGTGGGCACGCTTGCGGCAGGCTCTTCACTTAACTCTTTTTGCCGGAAATAGCTGACCAACTGGTCAATGATGACGGCATCCCCGCGGATGAGAAAATAACTCAGCACAATGCCAACAGACATGATGATCGCAACATCAAGCATTGTAATGCGTTCGGCAAAAAGCAGAATAATGGCGCTGAATAAAAAGCCAGAACTCATCCGAATCAGGTGGGGTAGTGAAATAAGAAGCCTGTTCCTATTACGGCCGCCTGCTATCTTCTCACGCCCCGCCTGTTCAGTCATGTATCGTCTCTTCCTAGATCAGCATATGCCAAATACCCTTTAAGGGGTTTTCGCTAAAGAGACTCCGTTAAAGAGACTCATAAGCTGCAAGGGCTGCTGCATTTACAAGGTCATTCACAGTCGCACTCATCTGAATAATCTGGAACGGATGTTCAGCATTCAAAATCATTGGTCCAATAACAGACCCGCCCCCCAATTGCTGCATGAGTTTGAATGAGATATTAGCAGAATGCAGACCTGGCATAACCAGAATATTGGCTGGCCCTGACAAACGTGAGAAGGGGTAGCGTGACTGCATAAGATCAAAATCAAGCGCAATATCAGCAGTCATTTCACCTTCATATTCGAACGTTACCTTGCGGCGATCTAGAACCGCGACAGCATCGCGTGATGTCTGAACGATATCACTTTCCGGGCTGCCAAATGTGGTAAAGGACAGAAAGGCAACACGCGGTGTGTGACCCATTGAGCTGGCCCGCTCAGCAATGGCTTCTGCAATATCTGCCATCTGCTCACCGGTAGGGCGTTCATGGATAGAGGTATCGCCAACAAAAACAGTCCTGCCTTTAGAGATAAGCATTGATGTTGCTGTAAATTCTTTACCGCCAGATGAATCGATCACGCGTGTTACATGTTCAAACGTTGACCGGAAGGAGCGTGTAAGCCCTGTTACAAGACCATCAGCATGGCCATTTGCAACCATACAAGCAGCAAAGACATTTCTGTCCAGATTGACCATCCGCTGACAATCACGTTCCAGAACGCCGCGCCGCTGAAGCTTCTTGTAAAGGAAGCTGATATAGCCGGTATTATGGTCTGAAATCTTGGCATTGGTGAATTCTAAATCATCGATACCATCAAGACCCATCCGTTCCATTGCTTCACGGATACGGTGTTCACGACCCAGTAGGATAGGATGGCCATAGCCGCCATTGCGGAAGGCAACAGCTGCTCTGATAGCAACTTCTTCTTCGCCTTCTGCAAATACGATGCGTTTTTTGGCAGGAGAAATTCTCTCATAAACATCTTGAAGGAAGGATGCTGTTGGATCGAGGCGAGCAGATAAGTCCCGGCGATAGGCATCCAAATCGGCAATTGGTCTACGCGCAACACCGGTCGCCATTGCTGCTTCTGCTACGGCTGAGGATACGGCTGAAATAAGCCGCGGGTCAAACGGCGCTGGGATAATGTAATCAACACCATATTTCAGGCTAGCACCTGAATAAGCATTATTGACTTCATCCGGCACATCTTCGCGGGCAAGCATTGCAATGGCATTCGCCGCCGCAATCTTCATTTCTTCATTAATGGCAGAGGCTCTCACATCAAGCGCGCCTCTGAAGATATAGGGAAAGCCAAGAACGTTATTGACCTGATTCGGGAAATCAGACCGGCCGGTTGCAATAATAGCATCTTTACGGGCTTTTTTGGCAATATCTGGCATAATTTCTGGATCTGGATTTGCCATGGCAAATACGATTGGCTGGTCTGCCATTTTTTTGAGCATCTCAGGTGTTAGCGCGCCGGCAACTGAAAGACCAAGGAAAATATCTGCGCCGTCAATAGCATCTGCAAGACTGCGTGCTTCGGTTGGCACCGCATGCGCTGATTTCCACTGGTTCATGCCTTTTTCACGACCTTGGTAGATCACACCCTCGCGGTCGCAAAGGATAACATTTTCATGTGGCACACCCATCGCCTTGATAAGCTCAACACAGGCAATTGACGCAGCACCAGCGCCATTACAGACGACTTTTATGTCAGCCATGGTCCGCCCTGTAATATGGAGCGCATTAATGATTCCGGCAGCAGCAATAATCGCTGTGCCATGCTGGTCATCATGAAAAACAGGAATATCCATCATCTCGCGCAATCGTTGCTCAATAATGAAACATTCAGGAGATTTAATATCTTCTAGGTTAATGCCACCAAAAGACGGACCAAGCAGGCTAACGGCATCAACAAAGCGGTCTACATCTTGGGTGTCCAGCTCCAAATCAACGCCGTCAATGTCAGCAAACTTCTTGAAAAGGACTGCTTTGCCCTCCATAACGGGCTTTGAGGCAGCTGCCCCGATATTTCCCAGCCCAAGAACAGCTGTTCCGTTTGAGATAACAGCAACAAGGTTTCCCTTGGCTGTATAATCATAGGCCTTTGACGGGTCTGCTTCAATGGCAAGGCATGGTTCTGCAACACCAGGAGAGTAAGCAAGAGATAAATCACGCTGCGTTGTGAGCGGTTTTGTTGGCGTAATTTCCAGCTTTCCGGGACGACCGGAAGAGTGAAAATCAAGAGCGTCCTGTTTCAGTGATTTTTTCATAAAACCTATCTATACTCACAGTTGTTTAAGATTTATCAACATATCTCACTTTTACTCTAGGCACATCACACACAGCAACTAAGAAAACTGATGAACATGCCCACCGCAAAAAAAGAAACATCAAAGCCAACACCTATGATGGTGCAGTATCTGGCCGTAAAAGATATATACAGAGATGTCTTACTGTTCTACCGGATGGGAGACTTTTATGAAATGTTTTTTCAAGATGCGGAAACCGCAGCGCAGGCACTTGGCATTACACTTACCCATCGCGGCACATTAAATGGCGATCCTGTGCCGATGTGCGGCGTGCCAGTTCATGCCATGGATGGGTATTTGGCGGGGTTGATTCAGGAGGGCTATAAAGTTGCAATCTGCGAGCAGACAGAGACACCTGAAACGTTCAAAGCGCGCGGCGGTAAAGGGCCGCTTCCACGCGGTGTTGTGCGGGTTATTACACCTGGCACCCTTCAAGAAG
>Ga0129327_10002788_pt1 | contig 10140 bp, 10 predicted proteins | sample CPBDNA_6_FD_111799 | JGI IMG/M metagenome (GOLD analysis project Ga0129327, IMG submission 111799) | Freshwater to marine salinity gradient microbial communities from Chesapeake Bay, USA - CPBay_Spr_31_0.8_DNA | ecosystem: Environmental > Aquatic > Marine > Coastal | place: USA: Chesapeake Bay...
CATCGCTCCAATCGTTACAAACTCCATCAACGAAAGCAATAACATGGTTTCTAATTTCTACTAAATAAGTCCCCTTGCCTAGCTTTTTGCCCATGGTTTTAACTTGATGCCCACAATATCCTGGAACAAACTCAATATTAAATCCACGTTTTTTAATTACATTATGGAACGTGTTAGTTAGTGTTCCCTTTCTATGTGGTCTACCTGCCTTTTCCATCTTGATCCTAGCCTTTCCGAAACTCATACCTGTAACAGATGCAACCGCGATCACTGTACAGAAATTAGTATCCTTGTAATGCTTATGACCTACATGAGCTAATTTCTCATATGTTTGATAATTCATAAAACCCCCTTAGTTAAAAAAGATAATTCTTACTACTTGAATGATACTCACTGAATACCATTTAAGTAATAAGAGCATTTTAATAAGCATACCTCTAAGATTTTTACTATTCCAGACCTAGGTGATATCGCTATCCCATACACAATAATTTTAATCTTAATGATTATTAAACGTCTCTTTTTACCCGAATCTCTATCTAAGATTCTCTCAAGTTAGTAAGTCAGTCCTTAGAGCTTATGCCATGGCAAAACCGCCCCGTACTCGTAACGCTATCCTTGAGTAGTTAATTGAATTTTTGAGACCTTGGTTTAATTTATCTCAGAACCATGGTTCCGCATCAAACTAAGTATTTTACAAGTCAAAGCCTTTCGGGCTTCTCAATTAACTTAAGTACACTATAGCAAGCTAATTTAAACAAATCAACAATAGTCCAGTATTATTTTACTATTTACTGATTTATATTACTTATCAGCAGTAGTTACAAGGGTTTCACCCCTAAAATAATTTACATCAAGGGAAAAGCCTACAGGTTTGACCGCCCCCAAATAATATCTACCTTATTATAGTAATATCGCTATGAACATAGCTAGAAGATCCTTAGAACGATTTAATCTAAAGTTAGTATGATAGTATCAAAAGATTATTTAAATCGCTGAGAAAGGCTTATATTAGTTTGATTGTTTCGATTGTATAAGTATTATGTAAAATCTCTAGATTTCCTAAATAAATCAATGGCTTAATGGCTATCTGATTCATTGGCTATGGTGGTGCTATGTGTACCACGTCACTCACATGTATATAGGGCAAGGCTATCAGGCTATTATATCATTCTTAAATAGGTTTTACTTATCACGATTGATTGTTTGATTTGTTTTACTTATAGGGGGGGGTATGTTTGGATTCCGCGAAACTTGTACAGGTATCACACTAAATTTATTAGAAGGGAAAATAGGGATCAGGCTAATTACATTAATTAATTTTAAAAAGAGGTTGACATTTCGCGTCAGGTGGTGTCCACCCTCCGCGTAACAAGTTTCATGATAATCTGCAAGAGATTTATTAAGAAGTATGGTATAATATAGGGGTAGTTTCGATTAACACAAAAGGAGAATAGCTATGTGGACAAAACCTCAAGCAACAGAAATGAGATTTGGTTTTGAAGTAACAATGTACATCTTAAATAAATAAGTATTACATTATTAAAAAGCCTTCCCTAAACAGAAGGCTTTTTTATTATTAAAAAAGTTTTTTTTTGTTAAAAAACTTTTTAATTAATTACTAATTATATAAATATTATATCATATTTTTACTCTTTTGTAAAGAGTATATTCTTAAATAATATAAACTTCTTTTCTATATAACTTTCTGTTATATCCTTCTTGTACTAACATAGTCCTTGACTTTTGTCAAGAGATGTGGTATAATTATTGTATGAGTGAAGAAATTTCTATCGAGATTGAACCTATTGGTTCTACAGAAGAAATCCACGAAGACAAACCTCGTAAGAGGAAGTCTAATCGGGGAGGGAAACGTGTAGGGGCAGGAAGACCTGTCAAGGCAGAACAAAAGAAACCCATACTAACTCAGAGTAAGAAAGCAAGGTCGCAAGAGGTCTTAGCTGAGATGCTTGGTAAGAAGAGTAAATACGTTGTTCAGAAGGTGCTAGATAAAGCATTGAACGATGAGGATGAAGATCAGATGGCTTGTCTTAAGATAGTCATGGATAGAGTGCTTCCTGCAGATTACTTAGCCAAGATGAAGAACAAGAGTAACAACATACAAATTCAAATTATGGGGGTTGGAGAGACTGTCATCTCTTCCAACGAAGAACCAATTGACGGGGACTTTGAAGAAATAGAAGATGGAGAATGAGTTTACACCTTTTAGTATAATTTCTGGAGATGCTGCTAAAAGAGTGTCTAAAGAAAAGTATTCGGGCAAAGACCTATTAGTTGGAGGTAAAGCCGATGCAATGCGGCATCTTGTCTGGCAAGCAACTATGGCTAAGAAATTTGGACCCACTTTCGCAAACCTTGTAGGGCAATGGCATGAGACTGGGCTAATACCAGGTTGGATGGGTGGTGCAGGTGGTTATTTTCCTACATTTACAGAAAGAGCTGCCAAACAATCTCCTATAGAAAAAGAACAAGATTTATTAAACAATCGTCTTGGTAGAGAGATAGCAGAAAAAGCAGAAACTCAAGAAGACATCTATAGACTAGCAGAACAGTACATAAATGAAGGTAAAGCTACACTGGTTGATCCTAGAGACATACCAGACCCTTACTATTAATGACTAATTTAAATGTAAAGCTGCATGAAAAGCAGCTAGAAGTATTTAGCGATAAAACACGATTTAGAATCGTAGCAGCAGGAAGGCGGTTTGGAAAGTCTCGTTTGGCTGCATGGATGCTTCTTATTGAAGCGTTAAAGAGTACCAGTAAAGATGTGTTCTATGTAGCACCAACGTATCAACAGGCAAAAGACATCCTGTGGGGACTACTAAAAGAATTAGGGCATGAGGTAATTAAGCAAGCCCATGAGAACACCTCGGTACTAACCTTAGTAAATGGTCGCAAGATCTATTTAAAAGGTGCAGATAGACCTGACACACTCAGGGGTGTGGGTTTAGCGTTTGTTGTCATTGACGAATACGCTGACATTAAACCTAATGTGTGGGAACAAATACTACGTCCTGCCTTAGCAGACGTTCAAGGTGGAGCCCTTTTTATTGGGACACCTAAAGGTAGAAACCACTTCTATGAACTATACCAGTTTGCAGAGAGTGGAAAAGATAAACAATGGACTGGGTTTCATTATACATCATATGATAATCCTCTAATCCCTGCTTCTGAAATAGAAGCTGCAAAAGGCTCAATGAGTTCCTTTGCATTTAGGCAAGAGTTTTTAGCTTCGTTTGAAGCAGCTAGTAGGGATATTTTTAAAGAGGAGTGGATACATATTGATGAAACAGAGCCTTCTGATGGTCGCTATTTTATTGCTGTTGATTTGGCTGGGTTTATTAATGTGGATAAAGAGTCAGGTAACAAAAATAAGAAGCTCGATGAAACAGCTATTGCAATCGTTAAAGTCTCAGAAGAAGGATGGTGGATAGCAGAGATTAAACATGGGCGTTGGGACATTAAAGAGACTTGTAGTCAAATAATGTCGGCAGTGGTTCAGTATGAACCTACAGCAGTTGGAATTGAGAAAGGGAGTTTAAAGAACGCAACACTACCCTACTTAATGGACTTAATGCGTACACATAATCACTACTTTAGAATAGATGATTGTACTCATGGTAACCAAAGAAAGACCGATAGGATTGTTTGGGCACTACAGGGTAGATTTGAGCATGGTAAGGTCACACTTAATCAGGGTGACTGGAATAACGAGTTTATTGACCAGTTAGTAAACTTTCCAAACTCACAGCTACATGACGATTTAATTGATGCGTTAGCTTATATAGACCAAGTACAAGTAGTCGATTATGTACAAGACTATGAACAAGATGAATATGAAGTTTTAGATGTTGTCTCAGGATATTAATAAGGAAAAAGTATGCAAAATAAACTAGTAAGTTGGGTTATGGGGTATGTCGAGGACTGGAAAGACCATCGAGATTCTAACTACTTAGAGTCCTGGAAAGAGTATGAAAGACTCTGGAGAGGTGAATGGGCAGCAGAAGACAGACTAAGAGACTCTGAAAGGAGTCGTATTGTATCCCCTGCACTCCAACAAGCTATTGAAAACCATACAGCTGAGATAGAGGAGGCAGTATTTGGTTCTGGTGGGTCGTTATTTAACATTGAAGACGACATGATGGACCAAAACAAGCAGGATATAGAAGTTATCCAAGCTTACATGAAAGAATGTTTTAAAAAGAATGGTCTACGCAAAGCAGTAGGAGATGTTACACTACTTGCTTCTATATATGGTACAGGTATTGGTGAATTATCACTAAAAGAAGTAGATGAGCTTGTTCCTGCTCAACAAAATATGCCAGAAGTAGATGCAGTAGCTATCGGTGTACAAAAAAGAAAGAAACTTAGCGTAGAACTTAAGCCTATTAGCCCACAAAACTTCTTTATTGATCCAACAGCAACCACAGTTAATGATGCTATGGGCGTTGGTGTTGAAGAATTTGTATCAGCCCACAAAGTGGCTGAAAATATTGCTAGTGGTGTGTATTTTAATGCTGATGTTAATGCTATGCCTACTCCTGACTCTGACATTGAGTCTAGTTGGATAGATGAGCAGTACAATGATGATAAAGTAAACATAGTTCGTTACTATGGATTAGTTCCTGAAGCGTTACTAGATAGTTTAGGAGAAGAAGAGGCTGTTGCAGAGTTATTTGAAGATGAAGAAGATTCAAATCAACTACTAGACGACTTTGGTAACCTTGTAGAAGCTATTATTGTTATTGGTAATGGTACAGCCCTGCTAAAAGCAGAGCGGTCTCCTTACATGATGAATGACAGACCTATTGTTGCTTACCAAGATGACACAGTGCCTAATCGTTTCTGGGGTAGAGGGGTTGCAGAGAAGGGTTACAACATGCAGAAAGCTATTGATGCTCAACTGCGTAGCCATTTAGACAGCCTAGCACTAACAACTGTCCCTATGATGGGTATGGATGCTACACGACTTCCTCGTGGCAGCAGACTAGAGATTAGACCAGGTAAGTCTGTTTTAACTAATGGCAATCCTGCAGAGATTTTAATGCCATTTAAGTTTGGTAATACAGATCCAAGTAATATATCAACAGCACAAGCATTTGAAAATATGCTTTTACAAGCGACTGGTACACTAGACACAGCTAATATGCAGAAACAACCTACTGGTGGAGAACTTTCAGTTACTCTTTCAGGCATACTAAAAAGAAACAAACGTACGTTAGTAAACTTCCAAGACCAGTTCTTACTTCCTTTCATAGAGAAAGCAGCATGGAGATTTATGCAATTTGATCCAGAGCACTTCCCAGTACAAGACTGGAAGTTTGTTCCTAATTCTAGCCTAGGTATGTTAGCTAGAGAGGTAGAACAACTACAATTTATTAATCTACTTAAAACACTTGGACCAGATAGTCCCGTTACACCTATCTTACTCTCAGGTGTACTAGATAACTCAAGTCTACCTAATAAAGAGCAACTTAAAGCAACTCTTATGCAAGCACAGCAGCCTAATCCTGAACAACAGCAAATGCAACAAATGGCTATGCAACTACAAATGCAAAAAGCTCAAGCAGATGTGGCAGAGGTGGCTTCTAAGGTTGAGGTTAATAAATCACAAGCTGTACGCAACATGGCAGAGGCTCAGTCTGTACCAGAAGAGACTAGAGCTAAAGTATTGACAGCTATTTCAACCAACCTACCAAATGAAGATGATATGATTTCAGCAGAGTTTGATAGAAGGGTTAAAGTAGCAGAGCTAATGTTAAAAGAAGCTAACCAAGATCAAGATAAAGAGATTGTTGAAATGCAGATGAAAAAAGACATGGGTGGCTTGACAAACAGCTAGTTTTATGGTATAATTAAGGTATAGAGTGCTATTATAACACAGTTTTATTAAAGGTGCAATAGTGGAAAAAGAATTACAAGAGTACTATGAGAATCGTTTTAACATGATGGCTACCCAAGGATGGGTAGACCTAATTGAAGATGTACAAGACATGTTTGATTCTTACAACCAGATTAATACGGCAGATTCGTTAGAAGAATTATATAAACGAAAAGGTCAAATAGATATACTTCAATGGGTACTGACTCTTAAACAGGTGTCAGAACAATCCTATGAGGAGTTAGAGAATGAAGAAGTTATTTGAGTTTTATTGTAAGCCCTGTGATTTAACCTTCGAGGAGCTTACAGAATACACAAAAACTTACTCATGCCCTAAATGCAATCTTAATGCTGACAAAATTATCAGCACACCTAGGATTTCATTAGAAGGGATTTCAGGAAGCTTCCCAGGTGCAGCAGCAGCATGGGAGAAAAAGCGAAGACAAAAGCTGCAACAAGAGAAGAAAAAGCAAGAATAGCCGCTTGTAATTCTTTCCTAAAATGCTAATAAGCACAGGAGAAATAATATGGCAGAGTTAATTGATGAAGTTTTAGAAAATGAGATGGAAGCTAGTTCTATTGATGATGGAGTAGTGGAAGAGGAAACTCAACCAGAAACTCCAGAAGTTGAGGCTAAGGACGAGGCTAACCCTGAAGATGATCTACCAGAGAAGTACAAAGGGAAATCTGTTAAAGAAATTGTTAATATGCACCAAGAAGCTGAAAAGCTAATTGGTAAACAAGGTTCTGAAGTAGGTGACCTAAGAAAAGTGGTAGACGATTTTATAAAAACTCAAACACCAAAAGACTCCCCGACACCCGAAACAGAAGTAGAGGAAGACGACTTTTATGCTGATCCGAAATCTAGTGTAAATAAGGCAATTGAGAACCACCCTGCTATTAAAGATGCCAAAGAAGCTAAAGCAGCCATGAAACGTAATGAAACCATGACTAAGCTTAACTCAGAGCATCCAGACATACCAGAGATAATTCAAGACCCTTCATTTGTAGAATGGATTAAAGCCTCTAAAGTAAGAACCGAACTTTTCACAAGAGCTGAGGTTGAGTATGACTACGATTCCGCACATGAATTGTTATCAACTTGGAAAGAGAAAAAAAACATTAGTGCAAAAGTTGCTGAGACTTCTAAAGTCGACAGAGAACAACAATTAAAAGCAGCTGATGTTGGTGGAAAGGGCAACAATGAACCTGTTTCAAAAAAGAAATATCGTCGAAGCGATATTATTAAACTTATGCAAACAGACCCAGATCGCTATGAGGCTATGTCAGATGAAATTATGGCAGCTTATAGAGAGAAAAGGGTAATTTAACTTTTTAGAAAGGAATTATTATGGCTTTAGGTACAAATCATGTAACTACTACGTCAGCCGCAACCTTTATCCCTGAAATATGGAGTGATGAGATTATCGCTGCATATAAGAAGAGCTTAGTTGCAGCTAACATGTTCAAAAAGATGTCTTTCAAAGGCAAAAAGGGTGATACAGTACATATCCCTACACCTTTAAGAGGATCAGCTTCAGTTAAAGCAGCTGAAACAGAGGTAACACTGATCGCAGGTGATACTACTGATACAGCAGTTTTAATTAACCAACACTATGAGTACTCTCGTTTAATCGAGGACATCACAGAAGTTCAAGCACTTACATCACTGCGTAAATTCTACACAGACGATGCAGGTTATGCTTTAGCTAAACAAGTAGATACTTCACTTATTCAATTAGGTCGTGGTTTCTCTGGTGGTGATGGTACAAATGTTTATGACGAAGCATTCATCGGTTCCGATGGTACTACTAAGTATGTTGCAGGTTCAGCAAACGAAGCTGCTCTTACAGATGCTGCTATCCGTAGAACAATTCAACGTCTTGATGACAATGATGTTCCAATGGAAGGTCGTTTCTTTATTATCCCTCCATCAGCACGTAACACATTGATGGGTCTAAACCGCTACACAGAACAAGCATTTGTTGGTGAAGTAGGTAGTAGCAATACAATCAGAAATGGTGAAATCGGTAACCTATATGGTATGCCAGTATTTGTTTCATCTAACGCTGATACTACATCAGCTGCAGCTCGTGTGGCTCTTATGGGTCATAAAGATGCAGCTGTTCTAGTTGAACAAGTTGGTATCCGTTCACAAACACAATACAAGCAAGAATACTTAGGTACTCTCTATACTGCAGATACTCTCTTCGGTGTTAAAGAGCTACGTGATGGTTCAGCTTTCGCATTAGCAGTTCCTGCATAATGCAACTTACTCCCTCTTCGGAGGGGGTATTTTTATATCTATTTCTTAAGTAGGTATAAAGATACTACAAGGAGAAAAGACAATGGCAACATTTAAATGTAATGTTTCAGGTAATACAGTAGAATTTGTAGCAGAACATGATGTTAAAGCAATGAGAGAACATCCAGGCTATACCGAAGTTACTGTCCCTGTTAAAGAGGAAAAGAAAGAAGTTAAATCTAAAAAATCATTCTTTGATAAGGAAGACTAAATGGCAATTTATAGAGGACCTGGCGGACCAGGCGATGCAACTACTGATGCTACAGCAGAAGCTACAGTAGCTACAACTAAGGCAGGGGAAGCCTCAGCAAGTGCCACAGCGGCAGCCTCTAGTGCTACAACTGCTCTTAATTCAGCAACAACAGCTACTACCCAAGCAGGTATAGCAACAGCTCAAGCTACTAGTGCAACAGCAAGTGCAACTAGTGCTACTTCATCAGAAACTAATGCAAGTACTTCTGCAACAAATGCTGCTAATAGTGCAACATCTGCTTTAGATGCAGAAGAAAACGCAGAGATAGCACAAACAGCTGCAGAAGCAGCAGCAACCAGTGCAACTAGTTCAGCATCTACTGCTACTACAAAAGCTAGTGAAGCATCAACCAGTGCAACTAATGCAGCGACTAGTGCAGCCTCAGCTTCTACTAGTGCTACCAGTGCTGCAGCTAGTTATGATTCATTTGATGATAGATACTTAGGAGCTAAGAGTTCAGCACCTACTGTAGATAATGATGGAGATGCTTTATTAACAGGTGCTTTATACTGGAATACTACTTTAGATCAATTGTACTTATGGGATGGAGCAGCATGGAACGCAGCAGCTTTTACTGCTGAAGGAGCTGTAACATCTTTTAATACCCGAACAGGTGCAGTAACACTCTCTAGTGGTGATGTAACAAATGCCTTAGGATTTACACCTAGTACTGTAGCTAACTTAAATGATGTTAGTGATGTTACTATTACCTCAGCTGTTAATGGTCAAGTACTAAAATACAATGGATCTGCATGGGTTAATGGTACAGATATTGACACAGACACCTATGTAGGATCATCATGGTACACTACAACAAATAATGCAGGTAACTGGGATACAGCTTTTGGATGGGGTAATCATGCTAGTGCAGGATACCTAACCTCCTTTACTGAAACAAACGATTTAACTAGTGCAGTTACATGGGCAAATGTACCTGATGCTAACATTACACAGTCAAGTGTTACACAACATCAAGCAGCTCTATCTGTTACTGAATCACAAATTAGTGATCTAGGAACTTATGTTCCAACATCTGCAATAGGTTCTACAGTACAGGGATATGATGCGGATACCGCTAAGACTGATGTAGATCAAACTTTTACTGGAGCACAAAGAGGAACAGTTACAAATAATACAACGTCTTTATCATTTGACCAAGATACCTCTAACAACTTTACTAGTACTCCTTCAGCAGGAACACTTACTTTTACTAATCATACAGCAGGACAGTCAGGATATATATTATTAGATAACACTGCAGGGGTAGCTATTACTGCTCATGCTAATACTAAAATTAATGCTACTGATCTAGCTACTATTAGTACAGCAGGTGTTTACCTTGTATCGTACTTTGATAATGGTACTAATGCTTATATAACTGTAAGTGCAGCTTACGCATAAGGGATTAGATGAGTTTATTAAACAACAGTAATGCCATACCAACCGCAGTAGGTGGTGGTTATAACCTAGAGAACAGCTTACGCTTTCGTTCGTCTGCTTCTGCTTATTTAAGTAGGACTCCTGCTACTGCAGGTAATCGTAAGACGTGGACTTGGAGTGGCTGGGTTAAGCGTGGGACACTGGGTTCTATTCAAGAGTTATTTTTAGCTAAAACAAACTCAAATTCTGACTTTTCTATTAGATTTGGAAATGATGACACATTTATTGTTAGGCAAA
>Ga0129327_10002791_pt1 | contig 10130 bp, 1 predicted proteins | sample CPBDNA_6_FD_111799 | JGI IMG/M metagenome (GOLD analysis project Ga0129327, IMG submission 111799) | Freshwater to marine salinity gradient microbial communities from Chesapeake Bay, USA - CPBay_Spr_31_0.8_DNA | ecosystem: Environmental > Aquatic > Marine > Coastal | place: USA: Chesapeake Bay...
CATCTCCTTCACCTTGAACCTGGCCAACATGGCCGTGAAAGCCTTTGCACACAATGGTCTCCCTCCCCCCGAGGAAATGTCTTCTGATGGTATTCATGTTGGGCTCCTAGGCTACCTCTGGGACCCCCAGAAGGACGTCATCAAGCTTGATATCAAACCAATCACCTTCGAGAAACCCAAGAAGGGCAAACTTCCGCCGCCGATCTCAGGAGATTTTTCAGATATTCTCCTGAAAACATTGACTAAAAGAACCCTGGTGAGCCAATGCGCCAAAATTTTTGACCCTTTGGGACTAGTGACCCCAATTACAGCGAAATTAAAGCTTGACCTCCACCAGGTGTCCGACCTCAAGGTCAAGTGGGACGAAAAGCTGCCGACAAAGTTTCTTCAAGTTTGGGTTGAGAACCTTCAACTTGCCCAGAAGTTAAGTCAATTCAACTACCCAAGGACCCTGGTACCCGAGGACGCCGCCAACACCGACCTCGAGTACCTCGTGAGCTCCGACGCCTCCATCGATATTGCAGTAGTTACACTTCACGGTCGTTTTTTGAGAAAGAATGGATCCTACTCGTGCACCCTACTCGCCGCCAAGTCTAAGCTGGTGAAGGGCTGTTCAGTCCCGAGGGCGGAGCTGAAGGCCGCCGTTGTGGCCGCCACCCTCTACCACATCGTCAAAAGGAACACCAAGGATCAATTCAAAAAAGTTATGTTTGTCTCGGACTCAGCTATCACTTTATATTGGATTTCTCAAGACTACAGGCCCCTACAAATAGCAGTGAGAAATGCTGTTATTGAGATTAAAAGACTAACTTTCCCGGAGCAATGGTTCCATATCGACGGAGAAAGAAATATTGCAGATCTTGGAACGAGGCCGGCCTCTATTGAAGACATCGCCCCGGACTCAGATTGGTTCCTTGGTAAACCATGGATGAGGTTGCCAACGGACCAGCTCATGATCAAGCCCATCAACCAGCTCACCCTCGAGAATAAGGAGAAAGTTGAAGCAGCCAAAGAAATGAAGGCCCCCGACCTCAGCGGCCTCCTTTTGGACGCCGGGCATGACAAGGTCGGCCAGAGATACAGCTACTCAAAGTACCCGGTTGATCCCTGCCACACGAGGTGGCCGGTCTCCGTGGGGGTCCTCGCCTTCGTCCTAAGGTTCGTGGATATCCTCATGAAGAGGCCAACCTCCAAATCTTCGAGGCCAACCGAAGAAGAAAGAAAAAATGCAGAAACAATTTTTTTCCGCATTGCTACCCGAGAAGTCAAACAGTTTTCAAAGGAGAAAGATTGGAAACCCTTCACCGTGATGAAGGACAAGGTGCTCTACAGGACCGACAGGGTCCTCCAGGGGCAGAAGTACGATGACATGGAAAATGTTTTTGTTGATGTAGAACCTCTGATGTTTGTCAGACCAGTGATAGACAGATACTCGCCTCTTGCATACAGTATAATGCTCTACAGCCATGGTATTGGTGCGCATCACCAGAATGCTGCAGCTACAGTTCGAAGTTCACTTGACATCGCCCACATACTAGGTGGCCGGGATCTTGCAAACGAAGTGCGAGATAAGTGTGCATTTTGTAGACGATACAAGAGAAAACTGTTGCAAGTTGAGCTTGGTGCAGTACACAAGAACAGATTAACAGTGGCACCGGCCTTCACTATCTGCCAAATGGATATTTTAGGACCACTGAGGGCTGCTTGTGAGCACAATTTCCACCGCAGCACTGTTGAGATCTACGGGCTAGTATTTAAATGTACTGCAACATGCGCAGTTGCTGTACATGTCATGGGAGACTACAGTGCATCAGCTGTTCTCATGGCGTACACCAGGTTCGCCAGCAGGTACGGACACCCGTCAAAACTCTACATAGACCAGGGCAGCCAGCTGGTGAAGGCCGCCAGGGAGATGGAGAGGAACATCACAGACCTCACCGGGCCCATCTCCACAAAGTATGAGGTTGGTATTGAATTTTATACGGGGCCGGTTGGAGCCCACCATGTACAAGGGCAGGTTGAAAGGTCCATCAAGGAAGTAAAAAAGTTATTTTACAACACTTACAAAGGCCTGAGGTTGGATATCCTTTCTTATGAAACTGCCTTTAGTTGGGTTGCAAACGAGCTCAACTGCATGCCTTTATTTCTGGGGTCAAAGTACAGAAATCTCGACCATCTTGATCTGATAACCCCCGCCCGCCTGCTGCTAGGTAGAAATAATCGTCGTTCATTGTCAGGTTGTACAACTCTAGACGTCCCCTCCAGAGCCATGGAGCAGATGAACAGGGTCTACGAGGCCTGGTGGAAGGTATGGCAGACTGAGAAGTTGCAGGACTTCATCCCGAGGTCGACCCAGTGGCAAGTGACCACCTACCAGCCCGTGGTGGGCGACATCGTCATCTTCAAGAAGACCCCCAGCGAGCTCATCAAGGGTCAACCCGTCTGGAGAACCGGAAGAATCACAGAACTTGAATCATGTTCGGATCAGCTGACAAGGAAGGTTATTATTGAGTACAAAAACCTCTGGGAGCCCAGGTTCCGGACAACTAGGAGGTCAGTCAGAGACATCGCTATTCTTCATGCTGAAGGAGAGTCCACTTTAGCCGACATGCTGAACAAGGCCTCCAAGGAGTCCACCATCGTGTTCTACTTAGACCAGCAGAGGAGAGTTAATCAGCCCGATAACCCTGAGCCATGGGGTTGGAGCTTGGATACAATTCTACCTCCATTTCCCGCTGCGTGCGGACCGGTCAACTGTATTGACACGGAGACGTCTGAGAAAGAAGAGCCGCCCATTCCATCGCACAGCGGGGCTGCGAATTCTGACCGGCCGCAAGAGGTCGGTGCCCGGTCCCGCTGCTACTTTTCGGATGGCTTGGGCGAGAACAAACTGAAGAACTGAAAATCTGAAAATATAGAAGTTAAGTACGAAGCTATTCTGAAAAGTGTACCGACATCTAGTTTAAGACTTCAAAAACCGGATGAGACCGGTACTCTCATTTTATATAAACTTATTGCGGAACTATTTATTTTTATCAAGCCGCCGCTTATCTATAACTCCAACAATTTGCTAAAAAGGAATTAGAAAAACAAACTTGGAAATATTCATAATAGTGGTTCAAAGCTATTTGTATATGTTTTCATTTATTGGCCTTTTAAAATTGTAGTTGTTTAAAACCCGACCCAAACTCTCGCACAGAGTCTTTTCTTGCCGGGAGTGTACGACCTGTATGCTCCTTGTTGTAGTTGAGACCTGCTTGAGAGTCTGGTCGGACGAACTGACGCGGCCGCACACCATGCCGCGCGAAAGGATAGACACTCAATACTGTCCGCCATGTTTAAAATATGTATTTTATATTATTCCTGAGTTTTATTAACCCATAATATAAAAAGTTTTGTTTTATAATGAAAAAAAAACTATTGGTCCGTTTAGAACGGCAAAGGAAAAAAGAAGTAATACTTGAAAAAATATTTTAGCAACTGTGCAAAAAACCTGAGACTTCAAAGTACGGGATTATTGGCTTTTGGTTGAGCATTAATGCTTGGACTTGACAAATTAAATAAAAAGTGATAAACTGACACCTCGGTTATATATTTTTGTCATCGTTTAATGAATTTCTCGTGTATTTATTAAAAAATAAGAATATTGCATTTTTTGATCGTTTTGCCTTCTCTAAAATGAGTATGTACATTTAATGCATTTATTTAATAAGACCCCAGGGAAACTAAACAATCCAACCATTGCCAAAGCCAAACCCTCCAAAACCAACCATTGAGTGCTTTATCGTTTCAGAAAAGAGTATGGAGATACAATCTAACTCCAACTCTGGGCCGCTGTGACCACGCATAGCCGCCCCTCAAGGAATGATTCTGGGTTCTTAAATCGTCTGCTGTAGAATTTGATGATAGGGAATATATATATACAAGAGGTCCATTATTGTGAAAATAACTCCGTTCAAGCCAATTGCAATGTTAAATACAAGTTCTGAATTCGAAACGTTTAAGAAAGAACCCGTATTAACCTCAAGGTCCCCGAGGCAGCCTAGCCGTCTGGAACCCGTAGAAGTGAGGTCGTCTTCAACCTAGACTTATAGGTACGATATACATTTGTAAGGGCTGGGAACTTGCTCCATTGGGAGATGAATCTAAAATACAATATTATTAGTACTGAGAGTGAAGAGCCGAGCCGAGTGCCGAGGACGAGCGGGAGACGTCCACCGAGGGACCCCCGCCACCCCCAGCTAGAGGACCAGTTTCATTCTCGCCAAACGAAGAGCTCAACCAGGTGCGATCTAAATTGTATTTGTTGGAATTTACACTGTACACTGTATACTGCACATTTAACGGATAAATGTTGAAGTCTGAAGAACTTGCACACCAGTTTTGTGTGTCCGGAATTGCATGTTTATCTGTACTTTTTTCAAGGACAATCTTCGAGCTGTACGAGGAGATAGTCGAGCCAACCGACAAGTTTTACGGGGCATGAGTGCATCATAGAATCCCCAGGTAACTTTGTCCTGAAATAATAAATTCCGAGAAAAAATCCTCTAAGTATACCCTGACTCTCAATGCAAACCTGATCTAAATCAGCTGGATTAAGCATAACTATAGCTGCTAAAAAGACGTGGAGAATTCCCTCGCTTAATTTTACCTTTCCTCTGGTAATCACTAACCTGTTCAGGAAGTGCGTGTACCCACTACGCTGAGAGCGCTGAGACTCCGACCATAGCTCGAGTCAAGAGGCGAACGACGACTGATGGATCTTAATCACCCGGATCCACACTAAATCTACACGAATCCCACACGCCGAACACATGTAAGAAAATTCATATTACTAAAGAAAGCGAAAACTGTCAGAAGTCGGGGCAAAAATGCATATTTTTCACGTATATTTACTTAGTGTAACAAAGTCTTTATATTTTTACCTGTCCAACAATTGCACTAGAATATTTGAAGTTTTTCTTGTACTTACTTGTTACTTGAATGAAAAATGGATTAAAAAATAGAGAATGGCAAAAAATATATTGAAAATGTTTTATAAAAAAAAATTATTATACTATTTATTGTCGCCGAAAAGAAAACTAATTGTGATTTTTTCTTTTCAGCTTTAAACCGCTTCGAGAGGAGAATAAACTATAGACAACAACTTGAGTTTCAATCCTGAAGCAGTGTAGCCAACTGAAAGCGTGATTATCTTGACTCCGATAAGTTGAGGTTTCGTGATTTTGCTCCTAAAAGCACACAGAGAGTACAGTTTAAAGATGTAACACCTCTACATCATCTACAACTACAAATATCACTTCTGGGTAAGTGGAGCACTGGGCAGATCTACCCGTGAGCTCCACTAAGGGCCGGGCCCGATAACCCAGCCACTTATCCAGCCTCCGGTCAATGGCCCACATGGTGAACGAATCGGTAACCAATCCGTTGATCCCCCCAGGCCCGGAGAGAGTTTTATTCTACAACCAGTCCCAGTTCTGAATAGTCGCCTACTACATGTCCGACGAGGCCGCTGATACTCCTGCCGCCGACCCGTCGCCCATTAAATCCTCGGTCACAAGAAGGATCGCCAAGGATAAGAAGGTTGGACTTTTTTCTGAACTGAAGGCGCCGTATAGAGAAAGATCTGGCAGCAGAGCAAGCTCACCAGCAGGTTTGATCCTAGGAACCAGCAAGAGCCGCCAAACCTCTGCATCCCAACAGATTCCAAACCCTGCGACATCTGGGCATGCAACTGACAAGTCTCTAAGCTGGGACGACCACGAGTCCCCGCCGTCTTTCACGGATCCGAATGTTACACTTCAAGGACTCCTGATAGACGGAGCCCGACAATATACAGATAAGTTCCCCCACGGGCGCTCTATAAGTGCCGTTCTCCAGCATAAGAAGGCACTGTCCCAAGAACAGGAAGCTTTGCTCACTTCTGACGAAGATTTGTTTACAGTTCCAGACCCACAACCATCTGGTACCCGTAAGAAAAGGCTTGGAAAAAGACTTCAGAGTGCGGAGTTAGATAGAACCCTCATCGACGCCCCCACATCTGGTTCGTCTGGAGCCGGATCCCCGCCAAAGGTCCTCAGATTAACTCCCCAGGTCTCTGAAAATAATTCGTTAATCACTGTCCGTGCCGCCTCACCCAACGACAGCGGTATGGGTGATATTGCAAGATTCAAGGTGGACATAGCCAAAGCTTTGGACTATGTTGATGATGAGCTACCTGAAATCGAAAAAGACATGATCCCTTTAAGTGAGTTTAAAGCCAACTTGGAGACAGCGACGAGGCTGAAGATCCTATTGGCTGACGCCATGGCGCACCTCCAGACCCTCGACACGGAAGCCTACAATACCACAACCAAGGCTGACGCCGTCAAGGCCAAGAAGGCGCTCATACAGTTCATCAAGGAAGGACATGTATATGTAAAACAATGCGAGGAGGAGAGAAGGGACCCAAGAGATGAAGTATTCCTGATCTCCAACAACATCAAGACCAACCGGGTCAAGAAGGTGCTCTCGCAGTTCACACATACGGCGGAACTCTTATCAGCGCAGCTCACATCAATATCTGATGCACGAACTAAAACGGATAATGAATTGTTTTCATTACTGGAGAATTATGCCGTTGTCTGCAAGGAATTGGATGAGTTTCTCAAAGACCTGCAGGGTTTATACAATGACGCCGCCACCAGCGGCATGCAAGAAGAATCTGAAAGAATAGACGACTTGTCTCTCCAGCTGAAGCAGCAGAGGATCACCACCGGGAAGGCCGTGGTCAAGCTGAAGCAACACCATGGAGTTGACGGGAGAGGCTCGTCTAACAGAACCAGGCTCAAGGACATGAAACCACCTGTCTTCAACGGTGTCCTCGGAGGGACCAACCTAGATTACTACACCTTCAAGACAGAGTACGCGGAGTACGTGAAGAGCATGAGCTTCTCCAAGGAGGAGGAGTACGACATGTTAAGAAAAACCTGTCTTCAAGGAGCAGCACAAGCAATTATATCTCATTTCAAAACCACCGAAGAAATTTGGGAAAAGTTAAAGTCTTCTTATGGTGACCCCAACCTCCTGATCAACTGCAAGATCAGGGACATGGAGAAGCTGGGCAAGTGCCCCGAGGCACCCGAGAAGAGGCGGGATTGGTTTATCGACGTCCATGCAAAAATAACTCGACTCAAGGAGATGGCCTTAGAACACAATCTCGAGCAAGATGTGTATCACAGCAATGTCATGGGCGCGGTGAGGAACTCCCTGCCGGAGAAGCTCAAGGACCAGCTGAGGCAGGCCAGCATGGAGAAAGAGATCACCAACAACGGCAGCAACAGCCGACAGGATTTGTTCGATATATTAATCATGTTTCTTCAGACCAGAATTGAAGCCGAGACCTTTAACATGAAGTTTGACCAGCAATTGAGCATGCAGTCAGACTCTACCGGGATACAGCGGCCAAAACCTGCAGCGGCTGATGCCGCCGGGAAACCTGGCAGTAAGAATAAGAAGATCTTTGCAACTCAACAATCTAACGGGAACAGTTCATCTAAACCCAACAGGGGTTCCAGTAATGATAGTTCTAACAGAAGCCGGCCACCAGCAGCGGCCGGGAGAGAAAGAACCAGACCTACCTTCCAACCCCAACAATTATGCCAACCCAAAGGTATAAACTGTAGTGTATGCAAGGAAGATCACTGCTACCTGTATGAATGCAAAAACTTCCAAAGTAAACCCCACAAAGATAGAATGAGCTTGGCTAGATATCTTAAGATCTGCTTCAGATGCTTGCGGTCAGACAGCAGAGTCTACAAGTACGATATGGATATGTGGTACGCGGACCACAAGAAGAACTGCTTGACGGAGTACCAGTGCGAGCAGGGCAACTGCGCTACGGATCCTAATAGAGTCTCTTGGAGAAAAAGACATATCATTCTATGTGAGTACCATTCAGAGGACAACAAGCAGCGGCTGATAGAGTTCACCGCCAGCATTGATTCAGCTAAAACAATCCAGAATTTGAAGTTTTTCTTCCACGACCAGTACAACCTTGAGTACACAGGGGAGAAGGAAGCCGAGGCTACCGTCATGGAGGATGGAACTGTGATCCTCCCCGATGTAATGAACCCGTCAATCTATATGTGTCAGACTGTGCCGGGGACCGCCGGTTTGCCGCTGCTAGTGTTTTTTGACAGCGGCTGCTCAAGTGCGAGTATCTCTAGCAGAGCATACCAGATGTTGGATTGTGTTGAAGCTAGGCCAGGACCTACCTTTCTCAACATCGCCGGCGGCAACACCATCAAGATACCCTACGGCGACGAGAGGTTCACTCTGGAGATGTCCGTCGACGCCACCAGGGCCACCATCAGCGCCTTGCGCATGGATCAGGTTACAAATGTATTTCCCTTTTGGCCTTTGCAGGCTGCTTGGGACCTTCTCTCATTAAATTATACAAATGATAACCCTGATGGCCCCCCTCTCCCTGAGGTTGATGAAAGTATTGGTGGGGTGGAAGTTGACATAATGATGGGGATACGTTATAACCAGTATTTCCCCACCTTGTTGTATATTCTTCCCTCTGGATTGGCTATCTATGAAGCAAAGTTTAGAACTTTTTCCGGGAATCTTGGGGTTTTGGGCGGCACACATGAGTCTTGGATCAAAGCGTCGGAAAGAGCTCATTTCATGGGCCCAGCTGCTTATTTTACCTCAGAAGTAAAGGCCCATCAGTCCATGCAGAAATGTCTCTCATTTGTTGGCGAATTTGAAGATATCCACAAAAAGTCAGAAAGTTTTCTATGGGACAGCGACAAAAAATATGATTTTTTTTTGTCTGGCCAAAACTTGCAGATCTCAACCAAACTTTCTGAGATTGATCCCACCACTAGTATTATCATTCCGGTTGATAAAGAAGCCGACATTAGGCCGGCAGAGGCCGGCCAGGAGGTCGCTCGTGACCCGTCGGAGGACGTTTGTATGACTTATTTTGGCCAATCAAAATATTCTAATTCAGGCGTATGCGACCACATGCACTGCAGCAGGCACGAGTTGGACGACGGGTGGATGTACAAGGAGACGTGGGACCTAGCCGAGGCCGCCTTCAACGTCCTCCAGGACGAGAAGAAGTTCGAGGACGCCGAGAATGTAAGTACAGAAGTATCGTATAGGTGCGTGACCTGTAGAAACTGCATTCAATGCAAAGACAGCGAGATTTATGAAAAGATCAGCCTAAATGAAGAGGTAGAACAAGCTTTGTTAGAGCGCAGCCTCCGGTTAGAGGCCGACAATCGTAGGATATGGGCTTCTCTTCCATTTGTTAAGGACCCCGCCACACATCTGAACCCCAACAGGTACTTAGCTGAAAAGATATTTGACAGGCAAATGAAGGCTTTAGATAAAAACCCTGAGATGAGGCCCGACATCCTCAAGTCCCACGCCAAACTGGAGGACAGAGGTTTTGTCATCAAGTGGGATGAGATCCCCGAGGACTACCAGGACAGGTTACAGACAATAAAAGGATCGGGCTACATCATACCCTGGCAGATAGTGTACAAGGCAAGTAGTATCTCCACCCCCGTGAGGATGGTCATGAACGGGTCCTGCTGCACCCCCGGCGGAGACTCATTGAATAATATATTGGCTAAGGGCGCAAATACACTGACAAAAATTTTTGATATACTTGTCAGTTTTAGAAGTAAACTCTGTGCTCTCACCTGCGATATTAAGATGGCATATAATAATCTATGGTTAGAGCCCGAGTATTACAAGTTTCAACAGTATCTATGGAAGGAGGGGTTGGACCCCAATAACCCCACCATCTTGATGTGCATTATAACTGTTATTTATGGCATCAAACCCTCCGGCCAACAAACTATTGCTGCTTTTAGATTGTTGGCGGATTACTGTATGAAGCACTTCCCGGAGCACGAGGCCGGCGCCATGGCGCTCAAGATGAAGGCCTACATGGACGACGTCGCCTCCTCCTCCAACTCCCCCGCCGAGAGCAGGTCCACAGCTGAGAGCATCTCCTTCACCTTGAACCTGGCCAACATGGCCGTGAAAGCCTTTGCACACAATGGTCTCCCTCCCCCCGAGGAAATGTCTTCTGATGGTATTCATGTTGGGCTCCTAGGCTACCTCTGGGA
>Ga0129327_10002796_pt1 | contig 10117 bp, 13 predicted proteins | sample CPBDNA_6_FD_111799 | JGI IMG/M metagenome (GOLD analysis project Ga0129327, IMG submission 111799) | Freshwater to marine salinity gradient microbial communities from Chesapeake Bay, USA - CPBay_Spr_31_0.8_DNA | ecosystem: Environmental > Aquatic > Marine > Coastal | place: USA: Chesapeake Bay...
TCAGGGACAACTGCGGTTTCCCTTTTGTTATCACCAGCGGCTACAGAAGCCCTAGCCACCCCATAGAAGCTAAAAAGGACGTACCGGGAACCCACGCGCAAGGCATAGCAGCAGACATAAAAACAACAAACGCTGCACACCGGTACACGTTAATAAGAGAAGCTCTATCTATGGGATTTACTGGCATAGGGGTCGCTGGTGACTTTATTCACGTAGATACACGGGGAACTGTACCCGTCATCTGGACGTACTAACTATGTTGTACACAAGAAATACTAACGTTACAACCACAGATGTAGCCACTATGGTTACTATCCCTAGCGGTTACGTAGCACATTGGACCATGTTATTTGTGAGCAACATAGGTGGTTCTACTAACGGCGCTGGTGTCTACGTAGACAAAGCAGACACAACCCGCATCGACATCTTAGGCGGTGGTAACATATCAGCTAAAGACTTTTTGTTAATTGACGGTAACGCAGTGTTTGTTCTTCAAGCTGGTGACGCTATCAAGGCGTACACTACATCGGCAGGAGACATGGAGTTTGTTGCAACCTTTACCTTACTAGAGCAACCCGCAATCTTTGTAAACTTTAACGGAGCATAACATGAAGTATCTTTTTGGTGTATTGTTTTTGTTTGTTAGTAGTATTGTTTACCCTGCTACTGTTATTAACTACGACGACGGATCTACGTATACCCTGTCAGAGAACCAAGAGATCTACATCAGTACGCCCAGTAGTTCTCTGTTCAAGAGACAACTGATGAGCAACAAAGACACGTTCTTTCGTGTACAAAAGCCTTGGACTAAGCGTGACTACGTACCCGTAGCGTCCGACGACTACACAGTAGGATCACACGAGTGGTGTAAGACTTACGTACCGTGGTCTGAAGGTTTATCGTTTGACATGATTACGTGGCAACGGGCCTGTGACACAGACAACGACGGTAAGTACGGCTGTGGTGACTCTCAGTTTGATAACTCAGATGACGCTGGAGTTTGTAACTAAAACAAGTGACAGACCTTAACGTACAACTGTTGCCGTGGCAGCAGGAAGTCTACTCTGATCCTACACGGTTCAAGGTAGTAGCAGCAGGACGGAGAACAGGGAAGTCCCGTCTGGCTGCTTGGATGTTAATCATTAATGCACTACAGACCGACAGAGGTCAAGTTTTTTACGTTGCGCCTACGCAGGGCCAAGCAAGAGACATCATGTGGCAAACCCTGCTAGAGCTAGGACACCCTGTTATCTCAGGTTCGCACATAAACAACCTGCAGATCAAGCTGGTCAACGGGGCCATGATTAGTCTTAAGGGAGCCGATAGGCCAGAGACAATGCGTGGTGTGTCCTTGAAGTTTCTTGTGATGGACGAGTACGCAGACATGAAGCCTGACGTATGGGAGCAGATCCTCCGTCCAGCACTAGCAGACCAAAAGGGTTCTGCGATGTTCATAGGTACGCCTATGGGACGTAATCATTTTTATGAATTGTATAAATTTGCAGAGCTAGGTGACGATGAGACTTACAGGGGCTGGCATTTCACCAGCTACGACAACCCAATCTTGGACGCATCTGAAATCGACTTGGCAAAAAAATCAATGTCGAGTTATGCCTTTAGACAAGAGTTCATGGCCTCATTTGAAGCCAGAGGCTCAGAAATGTTTAAAGAAGATTGGATACAGTTTGGAGAAGAACCAGAAGAAGGTGATTACTACATAGCTATTGACCTTGCTGGTTTTGAAGAAGTAAACAAAAAACGGACAAAGAATTCTAAACTTGATGAAACCGCAATCGCTGTTGTTAAAGCTGGGCCTAATGGTTGGTACGTTGATAATATTATACACGGGCGGTGGGGCTTTGATGAGACTGCCACCAAGATATTTCAGGCCGTTAGAGACTACAGACCCGTTAGCGTTGGTATTGAAAAGGGAGTTTTAAGGCAAGCTATCATGAGTCCTTTAACTAACCTAATGAAACAATACGGAAGATTTTTTAGAGTTGAAGAACTATCTCACGGTAACAAGAAAAAAACTGATAGAGTTATGTACGCATTACAAGGAAGATTTGAAAACGCTCAAATTAGTTTAAACAAAGGTTCATGGAATAATAAATTCTTAGATCAGTTGTTTCAGTTTCCTGATGCATTAACCCACGATGATTTAGTTGACGCACTAGCATACGTAGATCAGTTAGCTAAGGTAGCGTACCACTACGATTTTGAAATAGACGATCACGAAATACTAGACGTAATAGCAGGATACTAAAGTGAACCATAAAGTTTTTAGACCGTTTAACACATATGGCATCTACGCTATCTCTGCCGTAGTATTTTTTACACTGGGTTACAGCGTAGCAATAATTTAAGGAAAGTACTATGGCAGAAGAAATATTAAACCCAGATCCTTTAATGATTCAAGAATCACTTGAAGAGTGGGTAATAACTAAATGTGAAGATTGGCGTGATTATTACGAGTCAAACTATGAAGGTAAGTTTGAAGAATACTATAGGCTTTGGCGAGGACAATGGGATCCAGCAGATTCAGAACGAGGATCAGAACGCTCTAGAATTATAGCCCCTGCGCTGCAACAAGCCGTAGAGTCTAACGTAGCAGAATTAGAAGAAGCTACGTTTGGTAGAGGTAAATGGTTTGATATTTCTGATGATGTTAACGACAAAGACCGACAAGATGTACAGTACCTGCGTAACAAATTAACAGAAGACTTTGAAAAATGTAAAGTACGCAAGGCTGTTGCAGAGTGCTTAATTAACTCTGCTGTGTTTGGTACAGGAATAGGAGAAATTATTCTTGAAGAGATTAAAGAAATGGCTCCAGCGTCTGAACCCATTATGGGTGGAGACTTACAAGCTGTAGGAGTTAACATTACAGATAGAGTAGTGGTTAAATTAAAACCAGTACTACCACAAAACTTTCTTATAGACCCTGTAGCAACAACTGTAGAAGACGCTATGGGCGTTGCTATTGATGAGTTTGTTTCTAGACACAGCGTAGAATTATTACAAGAACAAGGAATTTATCGTGATGTATACGTTGGTTCTGCTGCCCCTGACACAGACCTAGAACCTGACCAAGACCTTACGATTTACAACGACGACAAGGTACGCTTAACTAAGTACTACGGTCTAGTACCTCGTGAGTTGCTTGAAGCAGAAGACGTAGAAGTAGAAGATGAGTCTATGTACGTTGAGGCTATTGTAGTTATTGCTAACGGTGGTACACTGCTAAAGGCTGAAGCTAATCCGTACATGATGGGTGACAGACCTGTGGTGGCTTTCCCTTGGGACGTAGTTCCCGGAAGATTCTGGGGTCGTGGTGTATGTGAAAAAGGTTACAACTCACAAAAGGCTCTTGATACTGAACTACGCGCACGTATTGATGCACTAAGTCTTACAATTCATCCTATGCTTGCTATTGATGCAACTAGGTTGCCTCGTGGAGCTAAACCAGAAATACGTCCGGGTAAGATGATTCTTACTAATGGAGATCCTCGTGAAGTTCTTCAACCGTTTAACTTTGGACAAGTAAATCAAATTACTTTTGCACAAGCATCTGCACTACAACAAATGGTACAGCAAGCTACAGGTGCTGTTGATTCAGCAGGGATTGCTGGACAAGTTAATGGTGAAGCTACTGCTGCTGGTATTAGTATGTCTCTTGGCGCTATTATTAAGCGACACAAACGTACTCTAATCAACTTTCAACAGTCGTTCTTGTTACCATTTGTAGCTAAAGCTGCACATAGGTACATGCAGTTTGATCCTGAAAACTATCCTGTATCTGACTACAAGTTTACTGCTACGTCTACTCTGGGCATTATCGCTAGAGAATACGAGGTAACACAGTTGGTGCAACTCTTGCAAACAATGAAGCAAGACAGCCCAATTTACCCTGTGTTGATCCAAAGCATCATCGACAACATGAACCTAAGTAACCGTGATGAGTTGATTGCGTCTATGCAACAAGCGCAACAGCCAGATCCTCAAGCACAACAAATGGCTCAGATGGCTCAACAGACTCAGATGGAGTTTCAACAGAGTCAGACTTCAGCACTGCAAGCACAAGCCGCTGAGTCTCAAGCTAGAGCAGCTAAGTACTCTATGGAAACACAGTTGCTTCCAGAAGAGTTACAAATTGAAAAGATTGAAGCAATTACAAGAAACCTCAAGGAGGGAGATCAAGAAGATAAAGAGTTTGAACGCCGCCTAAAGGTAGCAGACGCCCTACTTAAAGAAAAACAAATAGAAGGAAAACGTCCTAATGCTAATGACACAAACAGAAATGAACCAGTTCCTCAGCCAAATCAACCAAGCATTCCAAGACCAGTTCAACAAATTGGACTTGCTGGAGAACCGGGTCAAGGATTTGGAGGCCAGAATCGATGAGCAAGAAAAAGGATCCAAAACTAACACGAGCAGGAGTAAGCGGTTACAACAAACCAAAAAGGACGCCTAGCCATCCTACTAAAAAGTTTGTTGTTGTTGCCAAAGAAGGCGACAAAACTAAACTAATTAGGTTTGGTGATCAAAAAATGACTATTAAAAAAGACCAACCTGCTCGTCGTAAATCTTTTAGGGCTAGACATAAATGCGATTCAAACCCTCCTAATAAACTTAGTGCGCGTTATTGGTCTTGTAAAAAATGGTAAGGAGTTTTAATGAGTTCGTCAGTAGAGTCATATGCTTTAATGGCAAAGGAAGCACTCAGTACTTGTTTTAAATATCATAAATTTCAAAACAACAATAACGAAAATGTTTTATTAATGTTTTCAGGGGGTATGGATAGCGTATCACTAGCTTGGAACTTATTACAACATACAAAACAAAACGTACACATTCACGCTATACACTTAGATAATTCTGAAAAAAGATGTAAAGCAGAAGCAAAAGCTATTTACGAAAGTATTAATTGGTTAAAAAGTAACCAAAGACCTTTTGAGTTTTCTTCTTCTTTCTATGGATGGACAGAACAATATCCGGGCGGTAGAGACATGGCATTAGCTATGTTTCAAGCAGGAAGAGTAATAAACGGTATACCTAAACATTTTACGGCTGTGTACACTGGCGATTATAATACAGGAAAAGAAGAAACTGCTGAAGCATATGGTATTTTAAATGCTACTGGAACAGGTAGATTTTTTAATCCTGTGTGGGCTACACCTTTTGATTTTATGACTCAAGTGTCTTTGCAACGCAGCTTAGGTATTTATCATAGTATGGCAGAACCTTTACGAGATATGTATTGGTCTTGCCGTAAACCTAAAGAAACTCCAGAAGGTTTCTTAACGTGCGGTGTATGTCATGCATGTACCCGTCAATATGCAATGAAAAAGGAGATAGACAAATGCCAAAAGTAGGTGGACAAAGTTATTCATATACCCCTAAAGGTAGAGCCGCTGCAGCTAAAGCTAAAGCAGCAATGAAAAAGAAAAAGAAGAAAAAGTAACATGCCTAAGAAAAAGAAAGCAAATGATGCATGTGCAAAGAAAGTCAAATCTAGGTATAAAGTTTGGCCTTCTGCATATGCATCCGGTGCTGTTGCTAAGTGCCGCAAAGTAGGCGCTAAAAACTGGGGTAACAAAAGTGGCCGTAAGAAAAAGTAAAAAAGGTGCCGCACTTAAAAAATGGTTCAAGGAAGAATGGGTCGATGTAAAGACCGGAAAGCCGTGTGGACGTTCTGGTAAGGACAAAAAGAAACGTCCGTACCCCTCGTGCAGACCCAAAGCTGTCGCATCTAAAATGACAAAAGGTGAAAAAGCATCGTCATCTCGTCGTAAAACTGGGCCAGCTAAAATTAAACATGCGGTAACTGCTTCAGGAAGAAGACGTAAAAGTACCAAAAGTAAAAATAAAGCTTGACAAATATCTAAAAATATGATATAATATATATGTATAGTACAACTATATAAACTATAGAGATAACCTAAAGGCCTCATCATGGATCAAGAAACACAAAAATATTACGACTCATACTTTAGTCTTTTTCTTACTGATGGTTGGAAACAACTTGTGCAGGACTTTGGTAACAATGCTTTGCAGATTAACAGTATAGAAGCAGCTAAGGATGCTAACGATATGTTCTTCCGTAAGGGACAACTAAACATATTAGCCCACTTAATCAACATGGAAACTATCGTTACAACTAACTACGAAGAGGCATCTAAGCCTCTAGAAGAAGATGATTAAAGTATTTGATTTTCGTTGTACTAACGGACATACCTTTGAAGAATTTGTAGAGTCAGGTACTACATCCAGTAGGTGCGGGTGTGGTGCTAACGCTACAAAGATTGTATCAGCCACTCAACATATCCTTGATGGTTCCTCTGGGGATTTCCCCGGTAGGCACATGAAATGGGTACGTGAACATGAAAAGGCTGGGCAAACCACGCGGGAAACCTAATAGGCCAACTCCCATTTAATCCTCCATAACCTAATAATAATAATAGGCGGGGTAAGTTTAGAATGTCACGAGCAACATTACTTGATGAGCGTAAGGAAGAAGAACTAGAAGCAACAGACCAACTCGACACACAGGATACTGTAGAGACTCCTGAAGAGGAACAACCTCAGCAGCCCGAAGTTCCAGAAAAGTACCAAGGTAAATCTGTTGAAGACCTCGTACAGATGCACCAAGAACTTGAGAAGTTTTCAGGTAAACAGAGTACGGAAGTTGGAGAGTTACGTAAAGTTGTTGATAGTTACATCCAAACACAACTCACAGAACAACAAGCACCTCAACAACAGCAACAACAAGATGATAACGATGACGATGTAGATTTCTTTGTCGATCCTAAAACCGCTGTTAGTAGAGCTATAGACAACCACCCTAAGATTAAAGAAGCACAGGCTTACACACAACAATACAAACAACAGGCTACTCTTGCACAACTCAAATCCTCTCATCCTGAGATGGAACAGATACTGCAAGACCCTAAGTTTGCTGAGTGGATCAAAGGGTCAAAAGTCCGAACACAGTTGTTTGTTCAGGCTGACCAAGCATACGATTACGATGCTGCACACGAACTGTTTAGCCTTTGGAAAGAAAGGAATCAAGTAGTTCAACAAACAGCACAGGCTGAAAAAGAAGCCCGTAAGAGTCAAGTAAAGTCAGCTAACACAGGCAACGCTCGCGGAACAGCAGAAGGATCTCGTCGTAAAGTTTATCGTCGTGCTGACATTATTAAACTTATGAGAACCGACCCAGAACGCTATCAGTCCATGTCGGACGAACTACTTAAAGCGTACTCAGAGGGTCGGGTCCGATAGCCTAAAGGAGAATTACAATGGCTGGTGAAACCTCTGGTGCCTATTTTACAGCTAATGCTGTAGTAGACAAAACTGCTGCTGGGACTTTTATCCCAGAAATCTGGAGCGATGAAGTAATCGCTGCTTACCAAAAGAACCTGAAGATGGCTCCCCTTGTCAAGCGTCTGCAAATGACCGGCAAAAAGGGTGACGTTATTCACATCCCTAAGCCCATCCGTGGTGCTGCATCTGCTAAGGCAGAAGCTGTAGCAGTTACGATTCAGGCTAACCTAGAAACTGAGTTGCAAGTAACTGTTGACCGTCACTTTGAGTACTCACGTTTGATTGAGGACATCGTAGAAGTACAGGCTCTGTCTTCTCTACGACAGTTCTACACCGAAGACGCTGGCTACCAGCTTGCTCTGAAGGTAGACACTGACCTCATCAACGCCGCTACTGGCTTTGGCAACGGTACTCGTACTCAGTCTCCTGCTGCTACTGGTGCTAACTGGGTTAACAGTAACAGCTACTACTTTAACGCTGCTACTGGCATTTCTACCTATGCAGTGGATACTGTAGCTACAGGCGACAACTTTACGGATCTTGGATTCCGCGAAGCTATCAAGCTGATGGATGACGCTGACGTACCTATGGATGGACGAGTTCTCGTTATTCCTCCTGCGTCACGTAAGTCAATCATGGGCATTGAGCGCTACGTGTCTTCTGACTTTGTAGGTGGTCGTGGTGTTGAGTCAGGACTCATTGGTAACTTGTACGGTGTTGACGTATACGTTTCTAGCAACTGTCCCGTAATTGAGACAGGTGGTGAGAACGGTGCGTCATCTCTTGATACCCGTGGTTGCTTGTTTTTCCACAAAGACGCTCTTGTAATGGCAGAGCAAATGGCTGTACGTTCTCAGACCCAGTACAAGCAAGAGTACCTCTCTACTCTGTACACGGCTGACACTCTGTACGGTGTTGAGACTTACCGTCCCGAAGCAGGATTTATCCTCGCTGTTGCTGACGAGTAAAACTCTATGGGGGTCAGCAATGGCCCCTTTTCCTTTCTCTTGTTTGTTTTCTTAGGAGTAGTCTATGCCTATCTTTCGGGGTGACGGTGGTTCAGGTGATGCCTCTACGGATGCGTATGCGTCTCAGGTAGCTACCAACGCTCAGACTGCTACTACAAAAGCAAACGAAGCTGCTGCATCTGCTACTGCTGCGGCGGCTAGTGCTACAGCGGCTGCTTCTAGTGAGTCCGGTGTAGCTTCTAACGCAACAGCAGCGGCCTCTAGTGCAACTGCGGCAGCATCCAGTGCAACCAGTGCTTCTGGTAGTGCTACTACAGCAACAACACAAGCATCTGCTGCGTCAACATCTGCTACGTCTGCTGCTACATCTGCTACTACAGCAACAACACAGGCTACTACAGCTACTACTAAAGCCAGTGAAGCCAGTACAAGTGCTACTAATGCAGCTACCAGCGCAACCACAGCAACAACACAAGCAACAACAGCTACTACACAGGCTACCAATGCAGCCTCTAGCGCCACTGCAGCGGCCTCCAGTGCAACGGCAGCAGCCTCTAGTGCTACAGCAGCAGCTACGTCTGCAACAGCCGCAGAAGCCGCTAAGGACGCTATTAACGGGCTTTACTTAGGTGCACAATCAAGTAACCCAACTGTTGACCTAAACGGTGACGCAGTAACAGCAGGTGATTGGTACTTTAATACGTCAGATAACAGCACTAGAATTTACACTGGTAGTGCTTGGGATACTATTAATCCAAACCTAGTAGGCGACACAACGCCACAGTTAGGCGGTAACTTAGACCTTAACAGTAAGGATGTTACTGGCACAGGTAACGTAAATATCACAGGCAACATAAGCCTCAGCGGTACTGTAGACGGGCGTGATGTAGCTGCAGACGGCACTAAGCTAGACGGTATAGAGGCATCTGCTGATGTTACTGATACCGCTAATGTTACAGCCGCTGGTGCGTTAATGGACTCAGAGGTTACTAACCTTGCACAAGTAAAAGCGTTTAGTTCTGCTGATTACGCTACGGCTGCACAAGGCACTAAAGCTGATACAGCACACGGCTGGGGTAATCACGCTAGTGCTGGGTATCTCACAGGCAACCAAACGATCACACTGTCCGGTGCAGTCACTGGCTCTGGTACAACTTCTATTTCTACAACACTGTCAACTGTTGACGGAGGAACTTATTAATGACTACTATTAAGCTAAAGAACGGTTCAGGCGCACCAGCGGCAAGTGATCTTGTTCAGGGTGAACCTGCGCTGGACTTGACTAATAAGCGCCTCTACACAGAAAACGCAAGTGGTACTGTAATTGAGGTAGGTACTAATCCAACTAGCTTAACTACGGGTACGTTTACCTCTACAGGCATCGACGATAACGCTACAAGCACAAAGCTAACTGTTGCTGATACCTCAATTACTACAGGCAGTATTGACCAGTTAATTGTTGCTCATTCTACGGATGGCGGCGGTATTCGCATCGACAGTACTAATGACACTAATGTTGGAAGTTTGCGTTTTGGCGATGTCTCAGACAACTACATTGGCGCTTTAGAGTACAACCACACTAGCAACGCCATGTCTATGTACGTCAACAACGCGACACGCATGACGATAGATAGCTCTGGCAATGTTGGCGTAGGTACTGCGAGTCCTGCTCAAGCCCTTGATGTTGTCGGAACAATTAAAGGCGACAGTACCTTTTTGCTATCAAACGCAACAACATCATCGTTTTTACAAGTATCTACAAATATATTGCAGTTTGGTACATCGTCTAGTGACCCTGTTGCGTTTTATGCTAACAACGCAGA
>Ga0129327_10002797_pt1 | contig 10116 bp, 9 predicted proteins | sample CPBDNA_6_FD_111799 | JGI IMG/M metagenome (GOLD analysis project Ga0129327, IMG submission 111799) | Freshwater to marine salinity gradient microbial communities from Chesapeake Bay, USA - CPBay_Spr_31_0.8_DNA | ecosystem: Environmental > Aquatic > Marine > Coastal | place: USA: Chesapeake Bay...
GTTGAATTGCACCAATTTCATTATTCGCCCACATGATTGAGACCAATGCGACATCACCGGCTTCTAGCGCACTTTCAATATCTCTCGGGTTAACTCGTCCATGCGCGTCGGCGTCCACAAATCGCACATCCGCACCCTCACGTTCACGCAACCACAGCACGGGGTCAAGCACCGCGTGGTGCTCGATGCCGCTCGTAACGATGGTCAGTGACTGCTTCTCCAACTGTTCGCAGCGAGCCCAATACATACCCTTAATTGCGAGGTTGTCCGACTCGGTGCCACCCCCAGTAAAAATCACAGCGGACGGCCGAATGCCGAGATCATCAGCAATTGACTCCCGAGATGACTCCACGACCCGCCGAGCCGCTCGCCCAGATGTGTGCAGACTTGACGCATTTCCCACCTGATCGGAAACGTTTAGCCAGGCTGCTCGTGCCTGCGGCAACATCGAGGTCGTAGCTGCATGATCAAAGTAGACGCGTTGCACAATCCCCAATACTACCTAACGCACCCAGCGGTGCAGAATCGGTTATTTGCGTTTAGTGATTTCCTCGGTCAACTGGGGCACAACTGTGAAGAGATCCCCCACGACTCCGTAGTCTGCGAGCTCGAAAATTGGAGCCTCGGAATCCTTATTGACCACGATTACTACCTTGGAAGTCTGCATGCCGGCTCGATGTTGAATTGCGCCCGAAATTCCATTTGCAATGTACAAAGCAGGCGACACCGTTTTACCCGTCTGGCCTACTTGGAATTGATGTGGGTACCAGCCCGCATCCGTTGCCGCGCGCGAGGCGCCCACTGCAGCGCTCATACTGTCCGCCAGGGCTTCAATCACTTCGAACCCTTCCGCTCCGCCGACCCCCCGGCCGCCGCTGACTACAACATCTGCTTCTGCCAGCTCGGGGCGAGCACCTTTTTCGACGACACTTCGGGACGTGACAGACACTCGCTTCGCCGAGTCAGAGATTCCCATTAAAATGTTTTCCGTGACTGCAGTAGCCGCAGACTCGCTTGCTGAGATTGAATTTGGCCGAATCGTGATGATCGGTGTTCCATGCGTTACCTTCGAATGCACAATTGTGCTGCCGCCGAAAACACTTTGAGTTGCTGTAGCGTCCGTCGCGATCTCCACCGCATCTGTGATGATTCCGCATCCAGACTTGATTGCGGCGCGGGCGGCTATTTCTTTTCCGTCGGCACTGGATGCCACCAAAACCGCAGCAGGTTGCAAGGATTCAATGAGACTTGCCACGATTTCGGCCCCGGGTGCAACCGGGTGATCGATCACATCTGCAGATTCAGCAAGCAGGATTTTGGTGGCACCAAAACTAGCTAGAGCCGCACTTGCAGTGTCATCAAGCCCTGGTCCCAGCCAGAGCACGACCGGGGACCCAAGTCCGCGAGCCGCAGTAATCAACTCAAAAGTGACTTTCCGAATCTCGGATTCATGGTGCTCGGCCAGTACTAATACATCAGCCATGTCGCTCTCCTTAACAGTCTTGGTTAAATATTTTTAGATGAATTTGGCAGTGGTCAGGTAGTCGGCGATAGCGGTTCCGCCTGCGCCATCATCGGTAACAACCACACCAGCCGCTTTTGGTGGCCTGTCCGCAAAGTCAGCGACAACGGACCACGCAGCACCCGCGCCCACGAGTGTGTTTTCTAGTCCCAGATCGGTCACTGAAAAAATCTCGATCGGTTTTTTCTTGGCCGCCATGATTCCCTTGAATGAGGGGTAGCGCGGTTCATTGATTTTCTCAACCACGCTTACCACTGCCGGTAAGGAAGCGGTCAGAGTGTCAAAACCGTAGTCCGTCACGCGCTCTGCGGTAAGCGTTGTTCCAGCTACGTCCACTTTCTGGGCGAAAGTGACTTGGGCTAAATCTAAGCGTTCAGCAACCATCGCTGGGATAACCGACATGCGGGCGTCAGTTGACTCTGACCCGAAAAGAATCAAATCGAAGTCGCGCCCTGTTAGCACTTTAGCTAACACGGCTGAAGTTGCTACTGCATCAGACCCAGCTAGGTTTTCGTCAACAATATGAATTCCCGCGTCCGCACCCATGCTGATCGCCTTTCGAAGGGTCTCAGAGGCACGCTCAGGGCCCATGGTCACGATTACGACCTCGCCACCTTGTGCTTCAACAAGTTGCAATGCCTGCTCAACCGCGTACTCATCAAGTTCATTGAGCACGCCGTCGGCGCTCTCACGATCCAAAGTGGACGTATCGACTCTCAGTTTCTTCTCAGCCCACGTATCGGGGACCTGTTTAACACAGACAGCGATCTTCACGGGTGTAACTCCTTTGCCAGAATCTTGCTCACAATAAATTAGGAAAATCCCATTGGTCATATTACCTGCGAGTAACATATCTGGCCACTTGCGCTACCGCAGGCTCATGACACTCTAGAGTCAGGCCGTGGGAGCGCATCAACACATTGTGGCCAATGCCACATATGATTATCGCCAAGAACCACGAGGAACGGTCGCTTTCGTTTTGCACAGCCATCTGCCCTGGGTTCTTGGCCACGGTGGTTGGCCAGTTGGTGAGGAGTGGCTCTATCAGGCTTATGCACACTCCTATCTCCCACTTTTTGATGCCCTCGCACACTTGGGTGCCCGGGGATTTCGCAATATTGCCAGCTTGGGGATCACTCCGATCTTGGCCGCTCAATTGGACGACTCAAGAACGGTGGCGGGGCTGGCATCTTGGCTGCACAACTGGCAACTTCGAGCCGGAAGCCTGCCAAATAATCACCCAGTCCGCGACTACGAATTGGGTAGGGCCCAGTCTGCTTTAGCAATATTTCGGGGTCACTATTCCCGTGGAACTGCCCCACGGATCAGATCCCTTATTGATGATCAGGTGGTCCAATTCCTGGGTGGCCCGGCCACCCACCCCTTCACGCCGGGACTAGATGAACGCATCCACGAAATAGCCATCCGTGCGGGGCTTGAGGATTCTGCCCGGCGCTATGGCACCTCACCAACTGGAATCTGGGTGCCCGAATGTGCCTATCGCCCTGGCCAGGAGGGTCTCTATCAACAATTAGGGATCACACACTTTATGGTCGATGAACCAGCAGTTGTAGCGGTCGGCGGAAAAACTTGCGTTCCATACCGACTGGGTGAGTCGCTGGTAAAAGTTGTGGCCCGGGATGGGCAGATCAGTGACTTGCTGTGGTCACATGAGCGGGGTTACGCCGGGACCGCACTTTACCGTGATTTTCATGCAGTTGATCATGTATACGGACTCAAACTTAGTTCTGTGGGTGAGAAATCGCGACACGACAAACCTGTGTACGATCCTCAATCAGCACAGATCCAAGTTGACGTTGATGCTCGAAATTTCGTGCGTGAACTCACAACATCCTTTGAGGTGCAACGTGAGCAGGGCACAGAATCTCCCACCGTCGTAATCGGAATTGATACCGAGCTCCTTGGACACTGGTGGCATGAGGGCGTCGCCTGGTTTGAACGCGTAATTGAGCTACTCCCTGAATCAAGGATCAGTACATCAACTTTGGAACAGGTGACTTCAACGGCACGAACATCAATCCACCTGTCAGCGTCTTCCTGGGGAAGTGGCAAAGACTGGTCCGTTTGGACTGGAAATCCAGTTCGCGACATTGCCATGATGAATAGCCAAAGCCAAGAATACGTGCTCGATCTGATTGAACGAAACACATGCACATCAGCTCATCTAAATCAATTGATGCTTCAGTTATCAAGTGACTGGGCGTTCATGGTTACCCGCGAAACAGCTGCGCAATATGCCCATAATCGCGTGCTCACTCACATGCATCAGCTGAAATCGGGGGTCGACCCAGATGCACCGTTCCCCCTTATGTCATTTAGCGCATCCCGGGTGCGTACGCGCACGGACTCAGCATGACGCTGCACGCGCAATTGTTTCTCACCAACGTCAAGCCTGGATCTAACGACTCTGGCAGGGATCCCCGCTGCTACTGACATCGGGGCGACCACACCTCGCACGACCGAGTTGGCCCCGATCACGCTGCCGGCGCCCACTTCGGAACCCTTCAGCACGCTGACCTTTGTACCGAGCCACACATTGGCCCCAATCCGAACCGGAGATTTCGTGATTCCTTGCAAGCGGATTGGCGCGCATAGATCAGAGAAGCGATGGTCAAAATCACACATATAAATTGAATCAGAAATAACGCACTCATCCCCGATCGTAATGTCGAGATACGCATTAATGGTGTTATCACGACCCATCACCGTTTTTGATCCAATCTGAATACTGCCTTCATGTGCGCGAATCCGGCATTGGTCTCCCAGATGCACCCAGCTCCCCAACACAATTCTTCCATACCCTTCTCGCGCGCTGAGTTCAACACCCTTACCCAAAAACACGAAGCCAGTGCAGCTCACCGAGCGCGAGCCAAAATGATGCAGTCTTAAAAATCGAAAATACCGCACAAGGTAATACCAATTCCAAGCTCGATTACGAACTATCCAATTAAGATTGGATAAGCGCCAAGGATTAAACCGCTTCATGCGCGTACCTTTTCTTGGGCCCCTGCAAATGCTTCTTCATAGACTTTGTCGGTCAAGTTGCATACATTTCCCCAAGTAAACTCAAGGGCAATTCGTTCACGGAGGCGAGCGGCCCGAGCGTGTGCTTGCTCACGATCGTTTTTGATGGAAAAAATCGCCTGCGCAATAGCATCACCAGTGACCTCAACCAGCGGATATCCGAACTCTTCGGTAGAGATTATGTCCACCAACCCACCCACTCTTGAAGCAACAATGGGGATTGAACGTTGCCCCAGTTCCAGCGCAACAATTCCAAACGGTTCATAGCTTGATGGAATAACTGCTAGATCCCAAGAACCCAAAATCGCATCCTTACGCTCATCAGAAACATGTCCGAGGAACTGAATGCGCTCACTCACGCCTTTTCTAGCGACTTTTGCCTGAAGACTTTCCCATTGACTTCCAATGCCGACGATTTCCAACTTCACGCTGAGATCATCTATTAATTCAATAGCATCGATTATGTGATGGATACCTTTTTCCCATTCCAGCCGACCAATAAAACCCACCACAATTGTTGGGTCGGTTTCCTTACGCGTTGCGGCTGACGTCTGATGTTGGTTGTCACTTGGCCTAATCGCGTTGGGGATTACGTTGAACTTTTTCGGTCGCAACCCGTAACCCGTGCGAATTTCATTCCGCATGGACTCACTGCAGACAATTACCGAGTTCGCTAGGGTCATAGATCTGTGCTCACTGGAATAGACAATTTGGGAGAGTCTCGAGGTGAGCCACCCATTATGCCGGCCAAATTCAGTCGCGTGCACTGTGAGAACGCTGGGGACCGAAAACGCTCGCGAGGAAGCAAGGAGTTGATCCGAAGCAAGCCAATCGTGCCCGTGAACGATATCAGGCGCGGCATCCATTTGTTTAATAGCACTCAGGCTTGCTAGGGAAAATCCGTGCACCCAATAGTCAAAATTTTTCTGATCAAGCCGAGCATCTGGATAATGATTGGCCACCCGGATAACCCGAACACCATTGCAGTACTCGTTTACGGCGGGCCCTTGAATCGGTGCTTGAGTAATCACGGTCACTTCATGACCACATCTAGCCTGCTCTTGGGTCAGCGCCAAAACATGTGTGCCCAATCCCCCGTACATGACAGGAGGGTACTCCCACGAAAAGTGAAGAATTCGCATTAGTTTGCCCCGTTAAGGAGCCACCCCGGTGATACAAACGTTGTAAAAATACCGGTCAGAAATAATCTTGGAGAACACCTGGCGATCAAGACCCTCCAGTTTTTTCCAGGTTCCAAATGCAAAATTCGCCCAACCGAAACCTAAGGCCCCGGCTTTTACAGAACTTTCAAAAGTACGCACGGGCCAACCAAACCAAGATGCAGTCAACTCTTCGGTCACCGTACTGACATCAACACAGCCATTACGAAGAGCAAATCGAGCCAATTGGCTCGGATCAAAAGTGTGGACATCCACGACAGCTTCCAAGGCTGCTTCGCGCGATGATGCCACGAGCTCATCCGCTGGACGAGCCCACTTGTCGACTAGCCAAGGTAACTGGGTGACTCTCGTGCTTGTCCACCAGGTCAACCGTGACAATGCCCGGGCAACTAAATCCCCCTTCTGGGTAGGTTCACCGCAAAACACAAAACGCCCACCCGGGCGCAGCACGCGGTTCACTTCAGCAAATAGTGCATCAAGGTCTGGCACATGGTGCAACACCGCATGGCCCACGACCAAGTCCACGCTTGAATCCGCAAACGGCAATAGCTCAGCGTCAGCAACAATTCCAGTGACGTTCAAGCCTAATTTCTTGCCGTTGCGAACTGCTACCGAAACCATTCCAGAGCTCAAATCGGTGACAATGCCGGTGCCCCCAATTCCTGACTGCATCAGATTGAGTAGAAAAAAACCGGTTCCTGAACCCAACTCCACGACCCTTGCCCTGGCCAAATCTGACCCCTGGCTCTCACGCGGCACTACATGATCAAAACAGTTGCGCGCATAATCTACGCATCTCTGATCGTATGAAATACTCCACTTGTCGTCATAGGATTCAGATTCCCAATCGTGGTAGACGATATTTGCAAGTTTCGGGTCCGCTTTTGCAAGGTCAAATTGTTCCTGCGAAATTGCCACTATCGACCTACAAAAGTTGCTTTGCCTGGACCATCATTGACAAAGGACTTCATGCCATTTTTTTGATCCTCTGTGCCGAAAAGAGCAGCAAACTCCGTGCTCTCAATAGACAGCCCGCTGCGAAGATCTACATTCGCCCCGTTGTCGATCGCTCTTTTCGCCGCAGCCAATGCAATCTTAGGACCCCCAGCAAATCTATTGGCCCAGGTTAGCGCTGCACTCAGAACCTGCCCCGGCTCAACAACTTGATTGACCAACCCAATTTCTAGGGCACGCGCAGCTGAAATCATGTGTCCACCGAAAACGAGTTCCTTTGCCTTAGATCCTCCGATGAGTCGGGGAAGTCGTTGCGTGCCACCCGCTCCAGGAATGATTCCGAGTGTGATCTCGGGCTGACCTAGTTTTGTATTGTCGCCAGCGACACGAAAATCCGCGCACATGGCAAGTTCAAGGCCGCCACCAAGCGCGAAGCCAGCCACAGCTGCGATCGTGGGTTGGGAAATCTTGGCTACGGTGTCAAAAGCGCTCTGCAGGCTATGGGCCGCACTAGACATATCGGAGTAGGTCATGTTGGCCATCTCTTTCACGTCGGCTCCCGCGGCAAATACTTTTTCTCCTCCGTAGAGCACAACGGCATCAATACCGACTCTTCCGGAAACAAGTGTTGCTGCTGCTGCTATCTCACGTTGCATTTGCAAATTAAGCGCGTTCATTGGCGGTCTGCGCAAATGAATGATTGCAGTTGATTCCTGCAATTCCACCTGAATGTACTCTGAGACTAGTAGTTCTTCGCCAACCATTTTTCGATCTGCTTCAGCACTCATACCAACGATCTTACCCATTCGGTGGGCTGACCATCAGTCGGAAGATTTTAAGCCAAGGTAGGCCTGTCTTACACGCTTCCCTATCAAACATTAGGGATCAGCCGCGGCCACGGCATAAGATGGGGTTCAGCGTCGCTACGCGACCAACATAAAATACGTTACCTTCCGCTGCGCCACCTGCAATCCAATGCTTAGGATCACAACGTTGGGAACCGGTAAAAGCAGCACCCGATGACGTGCGTTAGGGATTTGCCACCCAAACCATAAACATCGCTAGTACGTTGAAAACACTTCTGAAGAAAAATAAAGGGTCCTGATTCCTAGGGCTACCCTCACCTCACGTGGCATCTCGTTAGGCAGGTTTGACAGTCCTGTTTTCGAATTGAGTACTCTGGCGCAACCCCGCGATTGGTCCGGAGAACCGGCCATGGCCCGGACAACGGTTCCACCTTAAGCGGCGGTCTTTTTTGAATTTAAGGGTTAGAAAAGTGCATTAGCCAGAGCGATGCGAGCCCCGGGAACACTGGGGTCTTCCCCAGCCAACACAAAGTATTCGACAATTCGGGTGCGGGCCAGTTCGCGCTCAGGGCCGGCCGAGGCCTGAACAGCACGTACCACTGCCGAAAAAGCGTTCTTCCACTCACCGGTGGCCGCGGCTAAATCAGCTATGACAAGCAACTCGTCAAATGAGTCACCCAGTGGTGACGTCACACCATCAGTTCGTTCAAATATTCCGGCCATAATCAAGCCACCTTGTGCATCCAGATCACTCGGGTCAGTGTTAAGAATTTCTTGATAGGCCTTCTTCGCGAGAATCCAATCCCCGGCATTGACCGCATCGACCGCGGCGTCAAATCGTGGATCAGCCGGCTCCTCAACTTCGACTTCTGCTGCCTCTTGGCCAGGACCTTCGGGTGTTGGACCGATTCCCTGCTGGGCCGCAAGTTCCAATAGTTTGTCGAATATTTGTTTGACCTGGTCTTTTGGGTACGCACCTTGGAACAGTGGAATCAATTGCCCCTTAATGACCGCGAAAACAGATGGAATTGACTGGACTTCTAGGGCCTGGGATATTGATGGTTCTGCATCTGCGTCTACCTTGGCGACGAGTAGTTGTCCGGTGTAATCACGGGCAAGTTCTTCAAGGATTGGTGAGAGTTGTTTACACGGCTCGCACCAAGTCGCCCACACATCAAGAATGACCGGAATACTTTGCGAGGCCTTCATTACCAGCGACTCAAACTGATCCGCGGTAACATTAATTACGGGCGAATCGCCCGTTGGTGCCGGTGCTTTCTTGGCGCCCAATGAAGAAAGGTCGACTGCTCCGGCAAATGATGGGGTACTCATGAGCCTATTGTGACTCATTGAGGTGCAACAATGCCATTGCGGATCAGGTCACACGCGTGATCTTCGCTCAAATCGCCCGACGCGCACCGGGCCGCCAAGTCCTCACTGGCCTCAGCCGCTATCGCCTGCTGGGCCAGGCTATTAATTACCCGAGCCAAAAGCGACTCTCGGATTCGACCGATTCGCTTGAGCTCAAGCAATCCGTTATCAACTAAAAAAACATAATGCTCAGAAATTGCCTCTGCCAATTCCGTAAATCCTGACCCATCGATTGCGATGGTGGGAATCACAGGTGGCACCCAGCCGGGCTCATTGGCGGCCATGGCCAACATGGAGCGCAGCTCGCGCATGGTTGAATCAACGCCCGGACGATCCGCCTTATTCACGGCAAAAATATCTGCGATCTCCAAAATTCCAGCTTTGGCGGCTTGAATTCCATCGCCCGCACCCGGTGCCGCCATGACAATGGAGGTGTCCGCCATTTTTGCAATTTCAATCTCAGATTGGCCGACCCCAACAGTTTCAATAATTATTACGTCGAATCCAGCGGCGGAGACTACTTTTAGGACGCCGTAGATACTTTCGCTGAGCCCGCCGAGATGCCCGCGCGTAGCGAGGGACCGGATGAAGACACCGGGATCTCGTGCGTGTTCTTGCATGCGAATCCGATCACCCAGCAGCGCGCCCTTGCTAAAAGTGGATGACGGGTCCACGGCGAGCACCGCAACGCTCTCGCCGTTCGTTCGGAACTGGGAAATCAATGCTGATGTTGACGTTGATTTCCCTACCCCGGGCGGGCCGGTAAGGCCGATAATGTGGGCGGTCGGGGTTGGGATTGATCCGAGCAACTCAGCAGAGCCTGCACCAGCATTTTCTACGAGGGTGACCCGCTGCGCCAACTCTCGTATGTGCGCGCTATCCGTTTCACCCAAGTCCATGCCCCTAGAATATTGCTACCGCGTTCCTGTGCTTCACGGGACACGTACGAGCAATGCATCTCCTTGGCCACCGCCCCCGCACAGCGCTGCGGCTCCGATACCTCCACCGCGTCGTCGCAATTCATACGCTAAGGGCAAAACTAGCCGGGCACCGGAAGCACCAATCGGATGACCAAGAGCAATCGCGCCACCATTTACATTCAAGTGCTCTCGGCCAGCTCGAGCACCTTCGGCAATTAAGATCCGACCGGAAACAACCGAAACCGCGGCGAAAGCTTCATTTATCTCGAATAAGTCAATGTCAGCCGGATCCAGACGGGCTCGACGGCACGCAGCCA
>Ga0129327_10002798_pt1 | contig 10116 bp, 6 predicted proteins | sample CPBDNA_6_FD_111799 | JGI IMG/M metagenome (GOLD analysis project Ga0129327, IMG submission 111799) | Freshwater to marine salinity gradient microbial communities from Chesapeake Bay, USA - CPBay_Spr_31_0.8_DNA | ecosystem: Environmental > Aquatic > Marine > Coastal | place: USA: Chesapeake Bay...
TTTAATGAATCTAAGTTGTTTTCTCGTCCTTGAACAAATGATTTATCTACACAGGGGGCGGCACCGAATAAATAAATGAGCAGCCAATAATTACGACGAAAGTTACGAATCAAATCAAAATATCGTTCATCAATATAATGCTGCAGATGACTATGCTGTGTTGTGCCTTGGCATTTTTCCTGCTGAAAAGTACGCTGCCAAAAAGCTTCGGGTAAAGAAAAGTTGTAGTGGATACCTGCAACGGTTTGCATCGCCCGTCCATAACGTAGACCGAGACCATTGCGATAAACGGTTTTCATGGTAGCGATATTAGAGCTGCCATATTGGGCAAGGGGAATATCATTATCGGGGGGGAGTATGCATGGCATGCTAGCACCCCAAATGATTTCATCACTAAGTTGCTGGTAAGCAAGCGCATGAATATCATTTAAATAGTTAAGTGTTTCGTTAATGGATTCAAACACTGGAGTAATGAACTCTAGAAGCGATTCACTAAAATCAGTGGTTAGCCAAGTATTGGTGAGAGCTGAGCCCAGAGCCGATGGATGAGGCGTCAATGATAGATGACCTTGTTGATTAGTGCGCAGGCCTTCTTTTTCAATGCCGCGCTGAATGCGACATAAAAGGGGGCGAGTGTCATCTTGTGATATCAACGCGAGATTGGCGTCGAAAACATTATCAAAACGGGCATTTGGCTTGTTGATATCGGACACTGAATAAGAATCTCTATTTGGGAATATTTATTAAATAGTATTAAGTAGGGCTGGCATACATATTAGCAGATGCATTGTCAAAACCTATGAAAATCTTCTGGCGAATATTGACGATGAACTTTATGAGTTGTCAAAAATACAGGTAAAAGGGTAAATGAGAAAAGGGGTAAGTGTCATGAATGAAGATATTGATAATATCATTAGGTTTTGGTTCGGCAGTGAAAATATTGATGTTATTGAGGCGCGAGATGATTTTTGGTTTAGTACTAATAGTCAGCTAGATCAGGAGATTAAGCGTGATTTTTCGGCTTTAGTGGCTAGCGCTTATAAACAGGATTTAGCTAATTGGGCCGAGACAGCGAAAGGTAGCTTGGCGCTTCTGGTGTTGCTTGATCAGTTTACCCGCAATATATATAGAGGCACTGGCAGGGCCTTTGCTTATGATGAGCAGGCGAGAGCGATTTGTTTGCAAGGGATAGAGCGTGGATTCGACTTAGAGCTATCAAGTAGCGAGAGAGTTTTTTATTATTTACCGCTAGAGCACTCTGAGTTAATGTCAGATCAGAAACAATGTGTACAGTTATTTAAGCGCTTGGCGCATAATGTCGATGAGAAGTATGCGGGGAAATATCAGCAGAGGTTTGATGCTTATGTTGAATATGCTGTTTTACACTATAAAATAATTGATGACTTTGGCCGGTTTCCGCATCGCAATGATTTACTGGGCCGTGAATCGACACAGGCTGAGCTAAAGTATTTAATCGAAGGCGGTGCAACCTTTGGACAAGCAAGCAATTAATAAATAAGCGTTGTTAATAAGAGTTATTAAAAGGTTAAACATGATTGAGTTGAATTTCATTAAAGGTAACAATCAAAAAATCCACGAATGGCTTTGGGATACTGATTTAGTAAAAGCGGTTTTATGGCAGCGAGTAATAATAAAATCGTTACAAATTCTATATGCGGTGATACGTGATTTGCGCGATGGTCAGTTAAGTTTAAGAGCAATGAGTTTAGTTTATACAACAGTCATTGCTATTGTCCCTTTTCTTGCTCTGAGCTTTTCTGTCTTAAAAGGATTTGGTTTACATAATGAGGTTGAGCCGGCACTACTCGAAGGATTAATTTCTTTAGGTGATAAACGATTTGATATCGTCAGTAATGTCATGGGGTTTATCGATAATATAAAAGTCGGAGTGCTTGGCGCAGTCGGTTTTGCATTATTAATTTATAGTGTGATATCGATGATGCATAAAATCGAAAAATCATTTAATTATACCTGGCAAATTAAGCGTGACAGAAATATGTCGCAACGCTTTCGTGATTATTTAAGTGTTATTTTTGTGGCGCCATTAATGATTTTTTTATCGGCAGCCATTACTACTTCAGCCAATACAGGCGTTGTGGTTAGCTATATTGAGTCATTGCCAGCAGGCTCAGATTTTGTTGGCTTTATCAGTACAGTCATTCCTTATTTAATTATGTCTTGGGGTTTTGCTTTTATTTATATGTTCTTACCCAATACAAGCGTCAGGTTGTTACCCGCTTTTATTGGTGGCTTGGTGACGGCTATCATTTGGAAATTAATGGGCTGGGGAATTTCAACTTTTGTCGCTAACTCAGCCAGCAGTATTGCTATTTATTCTGCGTTTGCATCGATTATTATTTTAATGGTGTGGATGTATATGGGATGGCTGGTATTATTAATAGGTGCAAGCGTTTCTTTTTATTATCAAAATCCGCAATATATTCTGATTCGTCGAGATAACGTCTATCTAAATGGTGAGGATTCTGAAAGTCTGGCATTGAGCTTATTATATCTTATCGGTTCCCATTACCAGAAAAATCTACCCGCATGGGAAGCAGATTCTATATCTAAAAAGTTAGGTGTTGCGCCCCATCTTGTCGATGATATGTTAGATTTTCTTGAAGCGCTTAATTATATTGTTCGCACGGGTGAGTCATCAGCAAAAATTTATCCTGCACGGCCAGTCGATAAAATACTTATTGGACAAGTGCTAAGGCAATTAAGGGAGCAGGGCATAAAAAGAGCAGGTTTGCAGCCAGCCGAGGGTGATATTAAGGGTGAGAAGGCGGTCGTTCATTTGTTAGGTGATCTTCGCAATTTAATTGATGAGCGCTTCGGTAAAAAAACATTAAAAGATATTATTGATGACAGTCATACATAGTTTTTTGCCGGTCATAAAGCCGGGTGCTAATATTTTGATTTTAGGTAGCATGCCGGGCAAGCAATCGCTGCAAGTCGATCAATATTATGCGCATCCAAGAAATACATTTTGGCGAATTTTTTGTAATCTATTTAATATTGATGAAAAATTAATACTAGGTGTCGATAAATATAAAGAAAAAATAGCGCGTTTGGAGGAGGCAAATATTGCATTATGGGATGTCTTACAAAGCTGTACTCGCGAAAGTAGTTTGGATGCAGATATTATTGAATCATCGATTATAGCTAATGATTTCTCGACATTTTTTAATACCCATCAATCGATTCGTCATATTTATTTTAACGGCGCAAAAGCAGAGCAGCTATATAAGCGACATGTTATTCCTACTTTAAGTGATCAGCAAAGCCAATTGCCAATGACAAGACTACCTTCAACTAGCCCTGCTTATGCAGCAATGTGTTTTCAAGAAAAGATGCAAGAATGGCGACTTATTAAACATTAGCTGCTTAAAGCGTTGCTCATGTAAGTGCTAGCTATTATCAATTAATGACCGAAGTTGTATTAAACTAATAGGTTTAGGAAAATAGTCATCCATGCCAGCTTCAACACTTTCATGCTTACTTTCTGCGTCATCATGTGCAGTAAGTGCAACAATGAAAATGGGCAATTGCTGCGGCTTTCGTGACTTTTCGAAGGCTCTTATTTTTCTTGTAGCGGCAAACCCTGATTCATCCGGCAATTCACAATCCATCAAGATAATATCAAAATTATTCAGAGTTATTTTTTCTAGTGCTTCTTGGCTAGAAGATGCATGCTCATAATCAATCATAAGCCTTTTTAGCATACTGCAAACGATTTTTGCGCTTACTGGATTATCTTCAACTAATAATAATTTTTTTGTCGTTTTATTTAAATGATCGCCTCTAATGTCTTCTTCTTTAAACGACTTTAGTAAATAAAACTCTTCGAGTAATACGAGCCTTAATGTATGAGCAAGAACCGGTTTATCTAACACTTGTCTAATACCAAGGTTCTTAGTGTCAGTGGGACTGATGCTAGAAGCGGTATTAGACATGATGATAATGGATAAGCTGTCAGGGACTTCAAGATCTGCTCTAAGACGCTGTGCTACCTCGATGCCATTAATATTTGGCATAACGTAATCAATTAGTGCAATATCAATTGCTTGGCCGATGTTATTTTGATGGTGAATAATTGCCAGGGCATCATTAAAATTATGCGCCTTGAATGTCAAAACATCCCACCGTTGTAAATAAGATTCAATTACATTACATGAGGTTTCGCTATCATCAATAATAATAACACGACGATTTTTTAAGAGCTCTAAATCAAGCTGTTCGCGTGATTGATTATCGGTCGGTGTTGCTAAAATAGCGACAGTTATTAATAGAGAGTTTTTGGTTTCTTTTAACGATAAGCTGCCACCTATTCTTTCTGAAATCAATTTGGCTGTGGCTAGCTTTCTGATTATTTTATTGTTGGCTCCAAGGTCAGCATTATCTAAAGTGATTAAAAAAACGATGGTAAATGAGGTTTTATTGAATTCGGGTACGCTGACTCTGATTTCATTGAAATCATTCTCAGCTAAAAAAAATTCAAATATATGCATAAAGAGCTGGCGTATTTTTTCATGCTTTCCCTTCCAGTATTCTGGTGTTCGCTCAGGAATATCAACAATTACTTCTTTATTCAGTTCGTTAGCCCTGTAACCATAGTATTGCGCACATTCGCTTATAAGCATGCTGAGCGTAAAGGGTTCTTGATTCTGCAATAAAGATGAGTGATTGTTTTTATAAGAAAAAATAGAATTTATTTTTTCAAGGCCTTTTCTTCCAGATTGCTGTATATCAAGTATGTGTTTACGCTGCTCTTGATCCAAAGGCGAGGCGACAATGAGTTCGGAGAGCCCAATGATATCTGATAGAGACGCCCGCAAATCATGACGATTTTTACCTAGCATGGGTGAAATAGCCGCCACTTGTTGTTCTTTTTTTATTGACGCAATGAGTTTTAGCAGCGTGTTTTCTCTTTGGTATCTATCAATCATAAATAAGATGATAGCGAGTATCGCAGTATCTATTAAAATTAACGAGGCGAGCCAGGTGAACAATTCATACTCTGACATTACTCCCATACTGGCTTGATAAAGAATAAATAGAATAACAAAAAAAACAATGAGTTTTGCTGGGCCAACCATTAAGTATGCTGAAGTCTGTCTTTTTCTAAATGCTTGAGCAGATAATAAAAGCGCGATAATTATTTCAATTATTTGGGCCGTGTAAACTATCATATCAATTTTAGGCGGGGTAAAAAAATTAATGATAACGAGTAAGCAACTTAGGATTAAGAGAAGATTTGATTGTCTGATTTTTTGTAAAAGAGTATTGCTAGAGAAAATATATTTTAAAAGACCCAAAAATGCAATTAAAGAGATGATGCATAACTCTATATTTAGTGTATTGATTCTTTCTGCGCTAATGTCAAAATGTTGAAGATTATAGTTTAAGTAGCCAGGTAAGAAGCAGAGGGTGCTAATTGAATAGAATGGAAGCCAAAGTAGTCCGCCTTGTTTGGTGATGACGGCGCCGATGAATATAAAAAATGTCATGCCAATAAATATGCCATTTATCAGATGCCAAAATTTTTCTTCATAATTTTTATCCGCCGTTATCTGTTCTGCTGTTTTTAATGCAAAGTGCGGAAGCGTCCAGTTATCACTAGCCATTGAAATTAGAACTATTTTTATTTCATAGGCAGCGAATGAAAGTTGAATATTAGCTTTTTTTACGATGTCGGTTTTTCGGTCGAAAAAAGTTGTCATGACTAATTTTTTGTCGCTGTTAGCCGTTTTCTTTATTGCTGGTTCATTCTCATTAGCGAGTGGGAGCGTTAATGATTTAACATAGAGTCCGCGCGTCGGCGCTACAGATAAAATATAATTTTTAGTGTGATCAGATGGGTTGTGAAGTTTAAGCCTAAACCAATGTGCTTTCTTGTCACCGAAAATAGCTTTGCTATGACCGCTAAGCGGCTGCCAAAAATTAGAATACGGATTATGTGCTTGTTCAGCGGTTGGCGAGACACCAGAAAAATTCGTTTCTAAATAACTCTCGAGTAACCTACTGTCGATTTCTGTTTTATTAAGCTGAAAAATTAATGATGGGGAAAATACAGTATGTTCTATAGGCCTACTGACGTTTGGTTTTTCTGTCGCTCGAGCACTACATGAATATTGGGTTAGCAGTAAACTGAAAAGGCAAAGAAGCGTGAAGCTACTTATGCTAAGTAGCTGCTCAATTATAGATTGGCTGTGAATTTTGGATCGACGTACTGCTTTAAGGTCTTGGACATACATGGCATTGGTCCTTTTAGCCCGATACTTTTGATTCAACCGATTCAACCGATTCAGCCGATACAAATTAGCTTTTCGAGTGCTCTCGTGCAACCGCGCGATAGCCGATGTCTTTTCGCGATTGTACACCAGGCCAAGTAATTTTAGCGCTATTTTCATAGGCGAGTGTCTGTGCTTGCTCTGCCGTTTTTCCCAGTGCTGTTACGCAGAGTACGCGGCCACCATTGGTCAGCACGTCATCACCTTGCTGAGTAGTACCTGCGTGAAAAACTTTACAGTTATCGTCGACAATCGATTCAAGGCCTTCTATTTTTAAGCCTTTCTTATAAGCTTCAGGATAACCTTCTGCTGCAAGTACAACGCCTAATGCGAGAGAGTCAGACCATTCTACCGATTGCTCGGCGAGTTTTTTATCTACAGTGGCTATGCACAATTCAGTTAAGTCTGATTGCATGCGCATCATAATGGGCTGTGTTTCAGGATCACCAAAGCGACAGTTATATTCAATCACTTTTGGCGTGCCTTGAGCGTCAATCATTAAACCTGCGTATAAGAATCCTGAATAGGTATTGCCCTCAGCTGCCATGCCGGCAACCGTTGGCTCAATGACTTCACGCATAATTCTCGCGTGTATCTTGGCTGTCACCACAGGTGCTGGTGAATAAGCTCCCATGCCGCCTGTGTTAGGACCGGTATCGCCTTCGCCAATGCGTTTATGATCTTGGCTGGTGGCCATAGGTAAAATATTTACGCCATCACTGACGACAATAAAGCTGGCTTCTTCGCCTTCAAGGAATTCTTCAATCACTACTTTATGACCCGCTTCACCAAATGCATTGCCGGCAAGCATATCTTCGATGGCTGCTTCTGCTTCCGCTAAAGTCAGGGCAACAATAACGCCTTTACCTGCAGCAAGGCCGTCAGCCTTAACAACAATGGGTGCGCCTTTTTCGCGCACGTAATTAATGGCTGCCGCTTGGTCGGTAAAAGTTTGGTATTCGGCAGTGGGAATATTGTGGCGTGCTAAAAAATCTTTGGTGAAAGATTTTGAGCCTTCCAGTTGCGCAGCTTTGGCGCTAGGACCAAAGCAACGCAAATCAAGATTCATGAAATGGTCAACGATGCCATCGACCAATGGACCCTCTGGGCCAACAACGGTTAAATCAATTGCATGCTGTTGTGCAAAAGTTGATAGGGCGTCAAAGTCATCGATAGCAATATTGATATTTTCTATACTAGGTTCGAGTGCCGTGCCCGCATTGCCGGGAGCAACATAAACAGTACTGACGTCAGGGCTTTGAGCTAATTTCCAAGCTAATGCATGTTCGCGTCCGCCACTTCCTATAACCAGTACTTGCATGTTTAGTTCTTCCTAATAATATCTTGTTCAGTCAATTCAACTCTATCGAGTTAAGTAATAAAGGGCTGAGTGGCTTAATGGCGGAAGTGACGCATGCCCGTAAATACCATTGCCATATTGTGTTCATCGGCAGCGGCAATTACTTCTTCGTCACGCATTGATCCACCTGGCTGAATAACGCAGCTAATGCCAACTTTCGCCGCATTGTCGATACCGTCTCTAAATGGGAAAAAGGCATCTGATGCCATGCATGAGCCTGCAACTTGTAGGCCGGCATGTTCTGCTTTTATTGCAGCGATACGCGCAGAGTTAACGCGGCTCATTTGTCCTGCGCCAACACCAATGGTTTGGCTATCTTTGCCGTAAATAATGGCATTAGATTTCACCATTTTAGCGACTTTCCAGCTAAATAATAGATCAGCAATTTCTGCGCTGCTTGGCTGGCGTTTTGAAACGATGCTTAAGTCGGCTTCTGTGATAACGCCAAGATCACGGTCTTGGACCAATAGCCCACCGTTAACTCGTTTGTAATCAAGTGCTGTGCTTGATGCAGACCATGTAGCACAAACCAATAAGCGCAGATTCTTTTTCTGTGCAATGGTTTTTTGTGCCGCATCAGTAGCGCCAGGTGCAATAATCACCTCAACAAATTGTTTTTCACAAATAGCTGCTGCTGTTGCTTCATCGAGTTCACGGTTAAACGCAATAATGCCGCCAAAAGCTGATTCTGGATCGGTGGCAAAGGCCCGTTGATAAGCGGCTTCAATAGTGGCTGCGCTGGCAACACCACAAGGGTTAGCGTGTTTAACGATAACGCATGTAGGTTCATCAAATAATTTAACGGTTTCTAATGCAGCGTCAGTATCGGCAATATTGTTATACGATAATTCCTTGCCCTGTAACTGTGTCGCCGTTGCAATGCTGACATCTTGTGGATTGGCTTCAACATAGAAGGCAGATTTTTGATGAGGGTTTTCACCGTAGCGCAGAGATTGTGTTTTGATAAACTGGCTATTAAAGGTGCGTGGAAAGCCTTCACTGCCGCCTTCTACTTTTTGACCGAAGTAGTTAGCAATGGCGCCATCATAAGCGGCTGTATGTTCGTAAGCTTTAATCGCAAAATCAAAACGCATTTCGAATGTGGTTGCACCGTCATTGTCGGCTAATGCGTTTAATACCTTACTGTAATCATCGGTATTCACCACAATAGTGACATCATTGTGATTTTTCGCTGCGGCGCGCACCATCGTTGGCCCGCCAATATCAATGTTTTCGATGGCATCAGCAATATGACAATTGGGATTGGCAACGGTTTTTTCGAAGGGATATAAGTTAACGACTACTAAATCAATGGCGTTAATGCCGTTGGCTTTCATTATTTTTTCATCAATACCGCGGCGAGCCAATATGCCGCCATGTACTTTCGGATGCAGGGTTTTGACGCGACCATCCATCATTTCTGGGAAGTCTGTGTATTCAGATACTTCAATTACGTTAACATCGTTTTGCTTTAATAATTTGTAAGTGCCGCCGGTAGAGAGTATTTCAATACCTCGCTTGCTGAGTGCTTGCGCAAATTCAACAATGCCGGTTTTATCTGAAACACTGATTAATGCTCGACGAATAGTAGCTAGAGAACGATTTTCCATAGTATTTGAATGCAGTCTTTTAGGTGAGTATGAGGGCAATTGATGTTGCCAATTTATAGTGACAATTTACGCTGACAATTTATCGTGATAAGGCATTGAAATCTTGGCCACAAAATTAATAGCGCTACCTTATGAAATAGGGCGCATATGATCAGCGGCTTGGGTTACTGGATTTCAGTAGGCTTTAATAAGGAGCACTTTAACAAAAAGCACTTTACTGAAAAGTAAAAAGCACCTGCCAAATATCGGCAAGTGCTTTTTGGTCAAGTAAGTTTAAATATAGAGACTATTAAGAAATAGAACCTATTTAAATCTAGAAGCTATTTAAATCTAGAAATTATTTAAACTATAACCGTTACGCTAAAAAGTGTTAACACCATTAAGGCAACGGTAAGATATCAGTAGTGCAGCGCTATCGATAGCAGAGAGTAACTCTGTTATAACAACTTTACTGCAGCGCTGCGATATCTACTTTTAACCGTTATAGTAAACCATACTGTTTAAGCTTCTTTCTGAGCGTTCCGCGGTTCAGGCCCAGTAAGTGTGCGGCTTTAGTCTGATTGTTTCGCACATACTTCATTACTTGCTCAAGAAGTGGTGCTTCGATTTCAGACATTACCATTTGATAAACATCCGAAACCGGTTGTCCATCTAGGTGTTTAAAATAGTTAGCCATTGCTGATTCAACATTCTCTCGCAAGCTGGCCGTTGAATTTGCGGCTGCTTGTGATTGATCAAGCTGTGGTTCTGCTTGATTTGAAATTGGCTCATGCAAAAAAGAGTCGCTATTGCTCATGCTGCGATGTCCCCTGTAGTGTGAAGTTCCCCAAAA
>Ga0129327_10002803_pt1 | contig 10108 bp, 5 predicted proteins | sample CPBDNA_6_FD_111799 | JGI IMG/M metagenome (GOLD analysis project Ga0129327, IMG submission 111799) | Freshwater to marine salinity gradient microbial communities from Chesapeake Bay, USA - CPBay_Spr_31_0.8_DNA | ecosystem: Environmental > Aquatic > Marine > Coastal | place: USA: Chesapeake Bay...
CGCCCCACTTGACCCACCAACGCCGCCTCCCGGCCAAGTTCCGGAGCCACAGATATACAGGTTATCTACCGGAGAGCGGTGGCGCCCCCAACCTGGGACCGGGCGGAGGAAGAAGAACTGTGAGGGGTGGTGGCTCCCGCCGAGGGAATCGCCTTTGATTAAGTTCACGTTGTATCGCTCGAGGTCAAGCGGACTCATCACGGTGCGGCCGATTACCAATGAATTGATTCCAGGTGCGTACTCTTCGATTTTTTCCATCACTCGATCTGCATATTGCTCCGCGATGTCATCCCAGTGCGAACCGTCAGCTAGATCCAATGGCAGCATTCGCACCTGGATCCATAAAATATGTTTTCCATCCGGTGCCCGACCAGGGTCAGTGATTGTCGGTTGACCAATTACTAAAGTGGGCGATGCAGGTAAACGGCCTGCTACAGCATCCGTGTAGGTCATCGCCATATCGTCAACATACGGGCCGATGTGAACATAGTTGTAGGTACGCGCCTCCGTGGCTGTCCAGGATGGTAAGTCATTAAGTGCAACATGGATCATCATCGTGGCTAAACCTGATTGGAATTTTTCAACTCGTTTTATTGCCGGCTCTGCGGCTACCGAGGCGGGGAAGAGTGCGGGCATTAAACGAGGATTCACGTTGCTCACTACAGCGCGCGATGCAGTGATTACCTCACCGCCCTCTAGAACTACACCAGTTGCGCGATTCCTTTTGCGTTTGGACTCATCCATTGTGATTTGTTCGACCCGAGCATTGCAGCGGACCTCACCACCGTTGGCTTCGATGACTGAGACCAGTGCGTCTACCAGTGACGATGCGCCGCCTTCACCGATGACCATTCCAAAAAGTTGACCTCCAATTGTTTCTAGGAACGAGAACAGTGCACCGCCGGAAACATCTGGCGCGAAGTCCAAATGCATCCCCCAGGTAGCAAAGAGGGCTTTTGTTTTAGGAGACGAGAAGTTCTCATCGGTGAATGAGCGAGTCGACTGCAAAGCGAGTTTGACCAGTTCATAAATACCGACCGTGCCTAGTGTGCGGTGCGCTTTCCACAATGTTTTTACGGCGGCAACGCTCGGCAGATCAGAACCGAGCGTACCGATCAAAAATGGGGCCCAGATTCCCAACTTCGCGGTCAGTTCTTCCCATGCGTGAACATCTTCGGGTGCAACCGCCGCCAAATTGTGAACGGTCGCGGACGCGTCCGCCTCAACTCCAATCATGCTGCCGTCGGGATAGACCGAGCAGAAAGGTTTCGCAGATGGCAGGAGGCTAAAGCCGTGGGCGGCGAGTTGGTCGCTCAGTTGGGCCATCACTGGCCCACCCGCGAATAGACCCAGGTTCATAGCAAAAAGGTCATGTCGAAACCCCGGCGCAGTTACTTCCCCAGTTCGAATTGCACCACCGGCGACCGGATTGGACTCGAGGACGATTACTTTTTTTCCGGAAACTGCCAGCAAGGCGGCAGCACTGAGACCATTAATCCCAGACCCGATTACGACCACTTCCATCGACTCTGTCACGGATAACTCCTAAATATTTCGAAAATCTGACGACCGCCATCATCGCGCTATACGATCGCAGTTGCAAGCGAAACGGAATTGAATCTCGTGATCTAAGTATCTAGGGGCTTAAGCTATGACAAAAGAATTTGATGCCGTCATTGTCGGCAGTGGGATTAACGCACTTGTCTGCGGTGCCATGCTGGCGAAAAATAGTTGGCGGGTTGCCATCTTGGAACGCAATGATCGACCCGGTGGTGCCATTTCAACCCGCACTGATGTATTTCCCGGATTCACCGTTGAGCTACTGTCGAGTTGGCATCCATTATTTCTTGGCGGCCCCGCTTATGCCGAGCTCGCCGGTGATCTTGCCCGGTTAGGGGTGGAGTACCTCAACACTGAAGACCCAACCGGCGTCGTGTGCGCCGACGGATCCGCTGTTCTTTCCACTGATGCCCAACGTAATGCCGAAACCTTCGGTGGACTTGGTGACCTTGGGGCCTGGGATGCGGTCATGTCCGATTTCGGCAACAAAGCTGAGTTGGCATTTGGTCTACTCGGAACTGATTTTTGGCGACCTAACTCGGGCAAGCTCGGCTGGAAAGCATGGCGTCAGTTGGGACGCAGGGGGGTCATGGAAAGTGGTGCTGAACTCCTAGAGCCTGCTGGCCCTTGGGCCGATCGCACCTTTTCTTCACCCGTTACCAAAGCCCTACTTGCCCCGTGGGCACTACATAATGGTCTTGGCCCCGATGATGCCTCGAGTGCCTTTATTACCAAAGTAATTGCGGCGGCAATATCTATGGGAGGTATGCCCATTCCGGTGGGTGGTGGAGTGAAACTTGTCGATGCGCTAAGCACGATCGTGACCGAGGCCGGTGGCGAGATAGCCACTAGTACCGCGGTGCAGAGAATTAATGTGATCGATGGCAAGGCACGCAGTGTGCTCACGGCAGATGGAAACACATACACGGCAAGCAAAGTGGTTGTTGCCTCGGTTACACCGCAATCCCTGTACTTGGATTTACTCGACGAGAAATGCGTCCCAGAAAAATATCGCTCCGCAGCACAAGATTATCGGTACGGTCGGGCTGGGATGCAGATTCATATTGCACTGTCAGAGCCACCCCGTTGGAACAATCCGGACATGGTGAATGTTGCTCTTGTTCACGTTTTGGATTCAGTTGACTCATTATCTGAATCCGTAAATGCCGCTAACCGAGGATTCCTACCCCGCCGACCCACAATCGTTGTGGGCCAACCGACCACCATCGATTCCTCGAGGGCACCGGAAGGCGCCGGTTTACTCTGGATCCAGCTACAGGAAGTTCCCCGAGTGATTCGTGGCGACCTGGCCGCAGAGATCACGCACACTGGAGATTGGTCCACTCATGTCCGCGATCAATACGCCGAACGGATCATTGATCAGCTACAACCACATATTGCCAATATTTCTTCTGCACAGACCGGGAAAATAGTGCTTGGCCCCGCAGATTTAGAAAGTCTCAACGTGAATTTAGTCGGCGGTGATCCGTATTCGGGGGACTGCCGGATCGACCAATATGCGCTGTGGCGACCTTTGCGGCTGGCCAACGGTCACAACACTGGGATTAAAGGGCTTTGGCACATTGGCGCTTCCACCCACCCCGGGCCCGGTCTCGGCGGTGGATCCGGATATCTCGTGGCAAAAAGGTTGCGTGAACGCCGCCGTTAGTACATGCTCTACTCGTGACGATCGTCAAAATAATGTGATTCCGGGTGTGCGTGGACTCGGTGTGCGAAAAAATTTTGTTGTAAACGAACGTTTCAGGGGATTACGATCCATAGGGATGGAATCTTGGGAAATGATTCCTAGGAATAGAAAGGGTGTCTTTCGTGGCTGAACGTTCATTCGCTCAGGAAGTTCAAGAGCTCAGAATTGGTGCGGGAGCAGAATTTCGCGGCGAAGGCATCTTGGCCGTCACTAAGGGCCTGCTGCAATCCGGGGTTGCCTACGTCGGTGGCTACCAGGGTGCACCAATTTCGCATTTGATAGATGTACTCGGCGATGCCCATGAAATTCTTGAAGAACTCGACGTCTATTTTGAAAATAGTGCGTCAGAAGCGACAGCGGCAGCAATGCTCGCGGCTTCAGTGCATTATCCGCTACGTGGCGCAGTAACTTTTAAATCCACTGTGGGAACCAACGTCGCATCTGATGCACTCGCCAACCTTGCCTCCGGTGGTGTCCTCGGTGGCGCCTTGATCATTATTGGGGAGGACTATGGCGAGGGCTCCAGCATTATGCAGGAACGCTCACACGCTTTTGCAATGAAATCCCAAATGTGGCTTCTGGATCCGCGACCTAATCTCACGGCAATTGTTGATTTTGTTGAGAAAGGTTTTGAACTCTCCGAAGCAAGTAGCACACCGGTCATGTTGGAATTACGCCTGCGTTCCTGTCACCTACATGGGTCATTCATCGCCAAGGACAATGTAAAGCCGCCATTCACTTTGAGAGAAGCAATAGAGAACCCACAACGTGACACCTCGCGAGTGGTACTCCCACCCTCTAGTTTCCTCCATGAGCAAGAAAAGGTTAGAGACCGTTGGCCGGCTGCCGTAAAATTTATACAGGAAAATGAACTCAACGAGTACATTGCTGAAAAAGACGAAAAGATCGGAATCATTCTTCAAGGTGGTCTGTTCAACACAGTCAATCGTTCACTAGAGCTCCTTGGACTTTCCGATCCGTATGGCAACAGCCAAATCCCGCTCTACGTACTGAACGTTACCTACCCAATCATTGATCAGGAAGTCCTGCGTTTCTGTGAAGGAAAGGATGCCGTTCTGCTAGTTGAAGAGGGGCAACCGGACTACATTGAGCAGAACATCAACACCATCTTGCGCCGCGCCCAGGACCCAATAACTCTGCACGGTAAAGATCTGCTTCCCGTCGCCGGTGAATACACCCCCGCGGCGGTCACCAAAGGAATTACCGAATTTCTGCGCACACACTTGCCTGAGCGCATCAATGAATCTGAACTTCCAACTGTTGTGCTCGAGAACGACGACCCGCGCAGCCCATTTGCTCCCCGCATTGATGCCGAACTAGTTCACGGTAGGGCGCCGGGGTTTTGTACCGGTTGCCCTGAGCGTCCAATTTTTGCGGCTCTTAAATTAGCGGAACGCGAAATCGGCACACATATCGTCAGTGCCGATATCGGGTGCCACCTGTTCTCTATCAACGCGCCTTTTAACCTCGGTGCAACCACAATGGGATACGGCCTCGGCTCCGCCAGTGGGGCTGCATTTAATGCCAAAGATGCGGACAAGCGCACCATCGCCTTCATGGGTGACGGTGGCTTTTGGCACAACGGGCTCACGAGTGGGGTCGGGAATGCTGTGTTCAACGAAAATGATCAGCTACTGGTGATTGTCGATAACGATTACAGCGCGGCAACCGGTGGCCAAGACCTTCTATCCTCCCAGTCCACCAGCGCCTTGCGCTCAACAAAACATCCGATTGAACGAGCAGTCCGCGGAATCGGTGTGAAGTGGTCACGCACCATGACCAACACGTACCAAGTTGCTAAAATGCGGGACTTGTTCAAGGAAGCTCTCACCACCACACAAAAGGGCCCTAAGGTTATCGTCGCCCAAAGCGAATGCACCCTTAACCGTGAACGGCGAGAAAAACCAGCACGAGCCAAGAAAATCAAGGAAGGTAAGCGGGTCGTTCGTGAACGTTACGGAGTTGACCCAGAAACCTGCACTGGCGACCGCTCTTGCATTCGAATATCTGGCTGTCCATCACTCACAATTGGACCCAACCCCGACCCAATGCGCAATGACCCCATTGCAACAGTCCTGGATTCATGCGTGGGTTGCGGCCTTTGTGGGGAAAATGCACATGCAGCTGCCTTATGCCCTTCGTTCTACAGCACCGAGGTGATCTACAATCCGAACCGGTGGGACAAGACAAAATTGGTATTTCGAAAAAAATACATTGGTCTTCTTCAAGGAAATATTGAGAAGCAACGCGTGGGAATCGACGCCGGATGACAATTACCCAGTCATCGAGACCAGCACCCGCCGTCACCCGCCCGATCACCATGGCAATCTTGGCGATGGGTGGCGAAGGTGGAGGTGTCCTAGCGGATTGGGTCGTCAAAGTCGCCGAGATGAACGATTACTACGCACAGAACACCTCGGTTGCGGGCGTAGCTCAGCGCACTGGCGCAACTGTTTACTACGTTGAACTGCTTCCCAAGTCCAACACGGAACATCCCACCCTAGAACCAATTCTGAGCACCATGCCAACACCTGGACAGGTTGACATTGTTGTCGCCTCGGAGTTGATGGAATCTGGCCGAGCAATTCAACGTGGTTTCTGCACGCCGGAGCGCACTACTCTGATTGCGTCGACAAATCGTGTGTACTCCATGCCCGAGCGCACAGCAATGAGTGACGGTCGGATTGAGTCACAAGAGATTATTGACGCCGGTAGGATTTCGTCGAAGAGGTTCATCCGGGCCGACTTCAACAAACTTGCACTCGACCACCGCAGTGTTATTAGTGCTTCACTTTTCGGTGCTATAGCCGCCGCTCAGGTGATTCCATTTACCCGGGAACAATGCGAGGATGTTATTCGTACGGGGGGCAAAGGTATTGAAGCCAGCCTCGCGGCGTTCAATTCCGGGTTTGATGCTGCACTGGCTTCTGAGCGCCCAGTGGTTGAAATCACAATCGGTACCCGACCCCCCGAGGCGAAAGAAGACGGGCCAGACCCTGAATTTGAGCGCGCAGCGATCGAGGACCCGATGTCTCTGGTCGGTCCAAAACTCCACCAGTGCGCTCAGCGGATCCTGAACGAATTTCCGCCACAAGCACGCTACATGCTTGTTGAAGGAATTAGACGGTGCGCCGAGTATCAAGATGCCCCTTACGCCGAGCAATACCTGGATCGAGTTGCCCGGGTGTGTGAGGTCGATACCACCCCTGCCCAAAAACTCACTTTTGAGTGCGCTCGCTATACCGCCCTCTGGATGACCTACGAGGACACAATCCGGGTGGCATTTCATAAGACTCGAAAAGTGCGTTTCGACCGGGTCAAAGAGGAATCTCGCGCGACCGACTCCGAGATGATACAAATTCGCGAATTCCTTCACCCCCAGATAGAAGAAATCACCGATACTTTGCCCACTGCATTGGGCCGATGGTTGTTGAACTCCAAGCCATTTCAATGGCTTGTCTACAAAATTACCAATCGAGGAATCAAGATTCAGACTTCTTCCGTGTGGGGGTTCACGGTTCTGTTTCTGCTAGCCAAGCTTCGTCCTATTCGCCGCAGGTCACTTCGTTTTGGTGTTGAGCAGGAGCGTATTGATGCCTGGCTCAGAACAATCGTGGGTCTTACCGGACCACCAGCAAGGGATCAAGAGCTGGCCTACCAAGTGTGTCTGTGTCAACAGTTAATAAAGGGGTATGGTGATACTCACGCAAACGGGCTCCGAAACTTCAATGAGATTATTGGCTACCTTCCCCAGGCCGCAAAATCAACAGATCCTGCTAAGCAGATTCTCGAATTACGTGGGTCCGCTCTCTCTGACGAAACCGGTGCGGCGTTGCAACAAGCTTTGGAAAAAACTCCCAGTCAATAATGTATAAAAATCCCCGGCCACTGTGCGAAGTGGCCGGAGACGATTAAATGCGTGGATGTGACTCTGACTAATTTTCAGTGTTACTTCCAGTTCTTTGGCCGCTAATCAATCTACTATGGTTTTCTGGATTGCACCTTGTGCACATCGTGGCACTCTTGTCATCCGGTGATCAGTCGATGAATATCAATTTCCAAGATGAGTGATCCAACGTACGTTTGAGTTTCTCTCTAATATTTTCAACAACGTCTCCATTTACCGCTTGATTAAATTGCTTTCACTGAACACTTTTTCCAATGGCATTAAAAATATCTTTCGCAACATATCCATAACCAGTATCGGTTAAATGAACCCTGTCCACAAAAATCCATTCCCCAATATCCTTTAGTGATGTGTTTAAATTTACGAAGGTAAGATCATTTTCGACACAAAAATTTGCTAACTCGTTCCCGTAGCGCAAGCCAACTTGCTGGTCATCAAGTCGTTGCAGGATCCTGTTTTGATCACTATTTAACCCATCAAAAAGTGCCTGCTCTTCAGGGCATAATACTTTTCCACACCAAGCCGGCATGGGCTGCAAACAAAAGATTAAATCAAATCCCATAGATTTCGACAATATTTTCCAAATATGCAAATCCTCACAAGTTCTCCGTACTGCGGCGCCAATATCGACTCTTCCACTGTTGTCAACCAGATTCGAGTTGTTCGACCGTGTAAGAGAAGCAAACGTTGCTTTAGGGACTTCCTTGAGATGCAATCGCTTCCAATCCAATTTAGACAGCCCCAGTGCGCGAAGTGCAAAGCCAAACACTTTTCTTTTTTTTGAGAGGAAAGAACTCTCCATAGCCTGAAGGTATAAATCACCAAAGAACATTGGGTCATACAGACGGCTTGAAAATGCACTGCAGTACAAGTTGTTGGCGCCGCTTACGAGCACAACCCGTTTCACTGTCTTCAGCGCTTCCAAGTGATTGAGAAATAAAATCAGTTCTTGCTTAGAATTAAATGCCCTTCCTGCCACATTTAAAAAAAGTTCACCGGTCATTTGACGCAGATGAGCTGCTACTGTTTCATCGTCGCTGCTAGCCCCTACTCCGAATGCGGTAGAGGCTCCGACTATCAGAGAAAATTCTTCACCGACTTGGATGGAATCCAGGGAAGTTGGATTTTCACATCCCGTGTATCGAAGACCATATTTGTCTGTATTAACAACGCTACTTTTAAAATTAGAATTTTGTGTAAACATGGTGTAGGGAATCCACTGAATCCCAATCGAATCGTACTCACGCATTTGGGGTGTAATACTATATCGCTCCATGTCATTATTATAGCGTCTTTCAGACGTGCAAAACTCGACGCTTTGAGCCGCTTGTCACTTACACATTTGGGTGTTTTTACTTTTGACTAGCTTTTGCGCTGTCTCGTCGGTTACAGTTTTGACATCATCTTAATATTTCCCAGCGCGCAATGCGTAGGGCCAATATGCGCGAACCCGAAACAACGGCACTCTTGCGCGCTTTACGCGCCTGCCGCCACACGACCACTTGTGCTACCACATTGGATAGTTAGCATTTCCTGACGATGGCTTCGTTCCACGTCGAAATATCCTTCTGAGTTTGGCTACCAACCTTTTCAACGACTACCCCCTCAACGACTTCAGTACGATTTCAGTTAGTGTTTTTGCAATCAATAAATTCCCAATTCTATTGAGGTGACCTGTATCAATGTAGACTTCTTCTGAAATAAACGAGAATTCGTTAGTTAAGTCTATTATGAGAGCATCTTGCTTATCAAACACTTGATCTTTGAATGCTGTAAAAGAGGCGGCGACCGGATCTGTACTGAATCCAGATTCTACCCACTCGTGCTCTTGTGGCGTCATGTTCTTGGAACCCCACATAAGGTTAGGTTGCAAGGCGTGCAAAAATTTGATGCCGCGGTTGGCACAGTATTCTCGAGCAAGGGCATCGATTTTAAGATATCGCAGGCCAGCAGCAACCCCGCTCTCTTGCCATTGTTCCTGGCTTAAATCTTCTGGAATAGAACCATGCAGCGCCGTGTGTACCCCGATAGGAAAATAGTGGGAAGTGGCTCCATTTGTTCTTGCCCTGAGGCTACCGGGCAAGACTTCGCCTAAGTGTGCGAAAGTTGCATTCATTCCAGCTCGCCATGCTCGCCTTAGTGCAGAACCTGGTTCGAACATCTGCAGAACCGAGAGTTCCATCTCGATTTGCCGTATCCCTTGAGATTTAGCAGCGAGATTCCGAACAAGGTCATCCTTCGAATGCTTGCTCATTATATCTAGAGTACTGTAGTAGGAACAGTCATTCCATCCGTCGTAAAAGAGTACGATATCGGGATTAAACGAGCCTGCGTCGTCAATCAGGCGTCGGTGCGCGTCGGCGGATGCCGTGCCTCCCATGCCGAAATTTAGGCAACTTACGGGTCGTTTTAAGGCTTTCGACATCAAACGCTCTGTCAAAGCAGGGATCGTGAATGACGGAAGCCGCGAGCCCTGCCCCATCATGGTTGATCCCCCAAACATCGCAATGACCAATCCCTGTGCTTGGCTCGGGATAGAACACGAGTGTTGCAAGTTTTCGAAAGTGTTTTGGATTAGACCTCTTGAATCGACGATGTGAAGGTCTAACCCAGATTGTGGCCGTATATCCGTAACGATGGCGCTTTCCGGGCGATAGCAAATCCCGTATGATGCACTGGGGGAGGCAAACTTTCGTGCGTTTCGCGCAGACGGCACGGTCGCATAATTTTTTATCGTCCCCGCGAAATTTGGACCAAGAGACCCAGCGACAGATAATACGTCTGAATTGCTGATGGGCGATCGGCATTGGTCTTCGATGTCTACTTCGCTAGTCAAGGGTAAACTCCTCTGCATAGTTAATCGTAGGTCCAGTTTGTTCGAGTTTGTGAAGGATGCAGTTTCCTATCACCAA
>Ga0129327_10002806_pt1 | contig 10106 bp, 6 predicted proteins | sample CPBDNA_6_FD_111799 | JGI IMG/M metagenome (GOLD analysis project Ga0129327, IMG submission 111799) | Freshwater to marine salinity gradient microbial communities from Chesapeake Bay, USA - CPBay_Spr_31_0.8_DNA | ecosystem: Environmental > Aquatic > Marine > Coastal | place: USA: Chesapeake Bay...
AAGCAAACACAATTTAAATTTCTAACCAAGGCAAAAAGATACTCATAGTAAGTCATATAAATCGCCAACTTTCATAGCATCTATTATACCAAGCCTTATCCAATAAGTATACATACAATTATAGAAAACCAAAAGCTATCGTTATCAATTCCCCATTTTAGGACGCCCATTTTTTCAATATAAAGATGAAGGTGGTAGTGTTAACCTTTCAATTCCTCATTAAAGGATACTAAAGAGGTGAAACGAGCCCAATGAGTAATTATACCTTTCAATTCCTCATTAAAGGATACCTAAGTTGTTATGAGTTAGAGGTTGATTTAGAGAGTTAATCTTTCAATTCCTCATTAAAGGATACGTAGTGTTTTACCCGACATGTACCTCCCCAGTATGTCTTTCAATTCCTCATTAAAGGATACTAGATAATACCCGAAGAGGAAGGAGGAGTTAGCACTTTACTTTCAATTCCTCATTAAAGGATACCAATTGGGCGTTGGGATTGCGCTCTTTCTCTTTGAGTCTTTCAATTCCTCATTAAAGGATACCGCTTAAACGGTCAGATTCGGACATTTTTTATCACTTCCACTTTCAATTCCTCATTAAAGGATACAAACCTGAAAATGTGGAGGCATTAGAATATGGAATGCTTAGCTTTCAATTCCTCATTAAAGGATACTGGATCAAAAAGACGTGGGCAAAGTTTGAGACTTCAGGATCTTTCAATTCCTCATTAAAGGATACCGTTTAGCACGTATTCGCCGTGAGGTCCAAAGTTTGCTTTCAATTCCTCATTAAAGGATACTTAATGCCGAAAAAGGTGAAACTGTAAATGCCGGGCGTCTTTCAATTCCTCATTAAAGGATACCCGCCTCCACGTGGCGGGGGTGGTAACTCACCAAATGGCTTTCAATTCCTCATTAAAGGATACCACCACTATAAACCGAAGCAGGATATTTAGAGTCATTCTTTCAATTCCTCATTAAAGGATACAGACATTTCTTATGGCGATTCGGTTGGTTCATTAGCACACTTTCAATTCCTTATTAAAGGATACTGTGGATAGACAAAGGGTTTTGGGGGTACGGCAATACCTTTCAATTCCTCATTAAAGGATACCAACCCGAAAAGCATAAAAAGCACAAGCAAAAAGTAACTTTCAATTCCTCATTAAAGGATACTGGACGTTAGCTATGGCGATTCGGTTGGTTATTTACCTTTCAATTCCTCATTAAAGGATACATGTATTATTCCGCACAAAGCACGGCGTTATGGTAACTTTCAATTCCTCATTAAAGGATACCGTAACGCAAGGGCATTTGCAAGTGTTCAAATTGGTTTACTTTCAATTCCTCATTAAAGGATACGCGGAAGGCTTGCTCTTAGACTTCAAAGAGCTGAAGCTTTCAATTCCTCATTAAAGGATACGGATGATATAATTTTTGGTGGCTCCTGTGCGCAGAAGCTTTCAATTCCTCATTAAAGGATACATCGCTTGGTGCAAGCTTTGCCCACTTGACAACTCTTTCAATTCCTCATTAAAGGATACCCAGCTAAAACTGCTTTAACTTCCGCAGGTAGTGATGCACTTTCAATTCCTCATTAAAGGATACACAAACAATAACTGCAAATCCTGTCAGAGAAGCGTATGCTTTCAATTCCTCATTAAAGGATACCGGCCGTATCTCCTCAAAACCCGAGCGCGCTTCTCTTTCAATTCCTCATTAAAGGATACTTTTGCAGGTTTTGCACAGTTTTCACGTTACTGGTACTTTCAATTCCTCATTAAAGGATACTGGGGAACCCACGGAACCTCGTGGTGTTCCTTACGAGTAACTTTCAATTCCTCATTAAAGGATACAAGCCTTGTTAGAGACGTTTAGTCGCATCGAGGACACTTTCAATTCCTCATTAAAGGATACTTTTTTTGAGACTTTCAATTCCTCATTAAAGGATACTTGGCGTTGGACCGTCCGACCTCGAAGCCATTTACAATATCTTTCAATTCCTCATTAAAGGATACCGGTTGTGTTCTCTGTGACTGGTCCAAGCACGGTTACCACCTTTCAATTTCTCATTAAAGGATACTACTTTGCAGTCCGTAAGTTGCGAAAGGTCGGTTGTGCTTTCAATTCCTCATTAAAGGATACTGTTTGAGTTTGACGTCCAAAATATCCCAAAAATTTCTCTTTCAATTCCTCATTAAAGGATACCAAATAAATGCAAAAGCGTTGGGGAAAGTGCATTTTTACTTTCAATTCCTCATTAAAGGATACATATTCAAAATAACCATTGGCGACCCCTTCGCGTTTCCTTTCAATTCCTCATTAAAGGATACCTCGCTATTCTAACAATTTTTATACGGTATAACCCACTCTTTCAATTCCTCATTAAAGGATACTCATTTATGGGCGCACTTGCGCCCTTTTCTTCCGTCTTTCAATTCCTCATTAAAGGATACCATGACCACCCAAAACCTTACGGGTTTTGGAAGCGGCAGCCTTTCAATTCCTCATTAAAGGATACCACCGTTCCTCTTTGGAATCCAAGCCCCCCACAGACTTTCAATTCCTCATTAAAGGATACTGGAAGGGACATTGTAACCTTGGACGGTGTGTTACAATCTTTCAATTCCTCATTAAAGGATACTAGACCGAGGTAGGCCAGTCTCCTAGCCAACCATCGGCTTTCAATTCCTCATTAAAGGATACACCTGTGACAGAAGCGGGTTGAACATTGGGTTTGTTCTTTCAATTCCTCATTAAAGGATACGCTGCCGAGATGCTCAGCGAAAGCAGAAGCACTACTTTCAATTCCTCATTAAAGGATACCTCTGCTCAAGCACAGGGATTTCTTAAATGATAAGAAAAACTTTCAATTCCTCATTAAAGGATACAAGGATGAAGAGAAAAAAGAGGATATTGAAATAGAAATCACTTTCAATTCCTCATTAAAGGATACCCTTGTACTTTTTGGTGGTGGTGCGGCTGTTACTGCGCTTTCAATTCCTCATTAAAGGATACTAGCTAGCCACGACTTTCTCACACGACAGCTCATGATCTTTCAATTCCTCATTAAAGGATACATGAGGATGCTACTAACGCGCATATTGCCACACTATATCTTTCAATTCCTCATTAAAGGATACAAAAAACGGGGTCAAGTCGCGGGACACTTTGGCTTCTTTCAATTCCTCATTAAAGGATACACAACCACAAAAATTGAAACAAATAGCGGCAACGGTGGCTTTCAATTCCTCATTAAAGGATACTTTAAAAAGCGCTTGACGATCGCCTTCGCATAAGGGTCTTTCAATTCCTCATTAAAGGATACAGGTACGTTGGATTAGAAAGGAAGATGCCGTACGTGGACCCTTTCAATTCCTCATTAAAGGATACAGAATATGTATTCCCACTTGTTGGTGAACCTGTCTTTTGCCTTTCAATTCCTCATTAAAGGATACCAAAGTGTACCACGGGTTATGGAGAACGATTGAGGGCTTTCAATTCCTCATTAAAGGATACGACTGAAAACAACATTAACAGTACGCCCAAAAGTATTGTCTTTCAATTCCTCATTAAAGGATACCGTAAGCCTGCCACCATCCAGGAGCTTCGACTCTTAGGCTTTCAATTCCTCATTAAAGGATACCGATCGAATGAGAACGGGATAGGGTCGCACCTCAACACAACTTTCAATTCCTCATTAAAGGATACTTAATCCTATTGAGGTGCTCACCTTTTTTGATGGCTTTCAATTCCTCATTAAAGGATACAAGCGAACGTCGGCGATACACAAATTCTTGTACGCTACTTTCAATTCCTCATTAAAGGATACGTGCAACACAAGGACACTTGCAAGTGTTCAAAATGCCCTTTCAATTCCTCATTAAAGGATACGAAAGCACGCCCCTACCACTCGCATTCCCTAAGTGCTTTCAATTCCTCATTAAAGGATACATGATTTTGTCAACGCCCTTATACAAGTCCTTTGTGTCTTTCAATTCCTCATTAAAGGATACTTGTTTGCTGTTTTAGGCGCAGGCATAGGGTATTATAGCTTTCAATTCCTCATTAAAGGATACGCAACCCGAAACCCCTAAAATTAGCGACAGCGGTGCCTTTCAATTCCTCATTAAAGGATACCCGAGGGTAATCCGTTCATTCAGTTGCTTGAAGAGCCCTTTCAATTCCTCATTAAAGGATACCAACATGGGTGAAAATAGTTGAGGTGAGAGGCTACTTAGCTTTCAATTCCTCATTAAAGGATACCAATACAGGAAACAGTGGAAGCGGGCGTCAAACTTCTCTTTCAATTCCTCATTAAAGGATACGAGACATACTGGTTGTGTTCCAGTTACTAAAGCGTCTCGACTTTCAATTCCTCATTAAAGGATACAACGGCTATGTCGAGACCCAACTGACCAAGCAGGGCTTTCAATTCCTCATTAAAGGATACCACACTCGTGTGGTGCCATGTGCTGGCACCCACAACTCTTTCAATTCCTCATTAAAGGATACTAACGCCTGAGCATTAGCTTCTTGGGTTCGTAGTAATCTTTCAATTCCTCATTAAAGGATACAGGTACTGGTGATCAAGTGGAGTTTTCAGGAACGTTGATCTTTCAATTCCTCATTAAAGGATACAGCTCTTCATACAACGCTTTTTGGGTAATGAGAGCGAAACTTTCAATTCCTCATTAAAGGATACCGATAAACATCCCTGCGGTTAAGTCATCGTATTCTAACGCCTTTCAATTCCTCATTAAAGGATACGAGTACGCGGTTGAGCTGGCACACAGCACCAACAATATCTTTCAATTCCTCATTAAAGGATACCCAACAAACTATAACGGCTCCATATACCGTAGCACCTTTCAATTCCTCATTAAAGGATACCACACCTTTGTGTTCAACTTGCACTAACGGAAAAGGGTTTCTTTCAATTCCTCATTAAAGGATACGGGAAGGTATTAACATGGGTAAGCCTAGTGTGTTCCTAACTTTCAATTCCTCATTAAAGGATACTTGCTCTTCGATACTTTCGTTAGGACTGTCGGGTAACTTTCAATTCCTCATTAAAGGATACATCAAGCGCTCGACTCTGTTCTGATTCAGATTTTGGCTTTCAATTCCTCATTAAAGGATACAATTTGGTATGGGATGCTGTCGAGGAATTTGAACAAGACTTTCAATTCCTCATTAAAGGATACTTGTGACGTGGGATGTGATAGGCACAGAAGTAACAAATCTTTCAATTCCTCATTAAAGGATACGTGCAAACAGACGTTGCTAAGTTCTGCATCATAACTTTCTTTCAATTCCTCATTAAAGGATACGCCAGAAACCCTTGCGGGTTTGGGAAGCGCAACCGGTCTTTCAATTCCTCATTAAAGGATACCCCACGCGTACCACGATGAAGCGGGAACGTGTGTTATCTTTCAATTCCTCATTAAAGGATACTGATGGACATACCTGTGGTGTTCACTAAGACAGCACTTTCAATTCCTCATTAAAGGATACTGGTACGTCGTTACCGTTTTGCAAAGAGGTGAGTAAAAACTTTCAATTCCTCATTAAAGGATACCTGGACCTCTTAAAAGAAAAGCTGGCATCCTTGAAGTCTTTCAATTCCTCATTAAAGGATACTCAAGGTTTATTGCCGAGGCCAACTGTGGTCAATACTTTCAATTCCTCATTAAAGGATACCAAGGCGATACACCTTGTTTAGTTCAGGGACATAAACGCTTTCAATTCCTCATTAAAGGATACCAGTGGGTTAGGGACTGTGCAACCATCGCCCAAGACGTTGCCTTTCAATTCCTCATTAAAGGATACACGTGTTGGAGACAGCTAGAGCGCTTATACAACGTCACTTTCAATTCCTCATTAAAGGATACCGGGGCGGATTTGGGGCACGCTTTGGGCGAGAACGCCCTTTCAATTCCTCATTAAAGGATACTTGTTGCGTCTGCGGGTGTATTTCGTCACAACTTTGTTACTTTCAATTCCTCATTAAAGGATACCAGTACACGATTGAGCTAGCGTCGAGCACTAATAACGTCTTTCAATTCCTCATTAAAGGATACCTGATTGTTGGCTTTGTGATTGCTGGCTTTCACTCTTTCAATTCCTCATTAAAGGATACCAAAATACGTGTCCGAACACTGTCCCAACTGCCGTCTTTCAATTCCTCATTAAAGGATACCATACTGGTACTTAACATTGCCGTTAAGCGTTGCTACACTTTCAATTCCTCATTAAAGGATACGAGGAATGGTTGGAAGACGAGCTTTCGGGATATTTTCGCTTTCAATTCCTCATTAAAGGATACTCGAGTATGCACCAACAAGCACTACGACAGCTAATACTTTCAATTCCTCATTAAAGGATACCGAAAAATGAGTACAAGCCGTACTACTATATGTTTGCTTTCAATTCCTCATTAAAGGATACCATATGGTCGTTGTACGACGTTGCTAAGGCTTACGTATCCTTTCAATTCCTCATTAAAGGATACCTAACAACAGACGACCATGCCCGTTAGGGCATGGTCAAAACTTTCAATTCCTCATTAAAGGATACTGATGACGGCGAAACGCGTGTTTACGGCTTTGTGTTGTTCTTTCAATTCCTCATTAAAGGATACAAAAGGATATTCAACGACGATGTTGAGCTGGTTATCTTTCAATTCCTCATTAAAGGATACTTACCAGACCAACCTGTAACCCTGAGAGCATAAAGTAGCTTTCAATTCCTCATTAAAGGATACGTGGCGAAATATGACCACCAAGATTGAAACCAGCCTTAGCTTTCAATTCCTCATTAAAGGATACCACAAGGAGGTGAGTAAAATGAGCGAAATACAAACAAACGCTTTCAATTCCTCATTAAAGGATACTGCACATAAGGGTGTTTGGCAACGTCCGGTGACCCTTAACTTTCAATTCCTCATTAAAGGATACAACGAAATATTTTATTGGGAACATTGAAGGCAAATACCTTTCAATTCCTCATTAAAGGATACGAGCCTAAGGAGACGTCAATACCTTACAGCTCTTATACCACCTTTCAATTCCTCATTAAAGGATACCCGCAGGTTCGCCTTTCTTCTGTGCTGGTGGATACTTTCAATTCCTCATTAAAGGATACCAAGCTTCTTAACAACAAAACAAGAGGTGAACAAAATGAGCTTTCAATTCCTCATTAAAGGATACAGGCATAACGTACAGATACGTCAGAGAAATCACAGGTAACTTTCAATTCCTCATTAAAGGATACACGTCAGAAGGTGATAATAGTTCTCAATCATCTAACTTTCAATTCCTCATTAAAGGATACATGGTCGTTGTACGACGTTGCTAAGGCTTACGTATCCTTTCAATTCCTCATTAAAGGATACTGTGCGTAGGGTGGTATGAGTGCCGCACCAAGCAGGGGCTTACGTATCCTTTCAATTCCTCATTAAAGGATACTATACAGGCAACCTTGCCCATTGCTTTAACGTTACCCTTTCAATTCCTCATTAAAGGATACCAAGACATTACGAACATGCTCCGCGAGTTAGAGTTTATCTTTCAATTCCTCATTAAAGGATACAGCAAATCGCCGATTACGTGAAGAAAGACTACGCAAAAACTTTCAATTCCTCATTAAAGGATACCGGGTGGCTTCGGCGTGTACCTGCTAGCTGTTGCTGCTTTCAATTCCTCATTAAAGGATACTGCAAGCTTCACAACCGAAAATGGCAGCGGTGATGTCTTTCAATTCCTCATTAAAGGATACACTACGACAGCTTCGTATGGTTGTAGCGCTACAACTTTCAATTCCTCATTAAAGGATACCTCAACACTAAAATGTTTGAATTGCGGAACAATATTCTTTCAATTCCTCATTAAAGGATACGACATCAACATCACACTCAACGCCGCAGCTACACGTATCTTTCAATTCCTCATTAAAGGATACAATTGCAGGAAACGATGTGGCTCAACCACGTTTGTTCTTTCAATTCCTCATTAAAGGATACCAAGTCGCTCAACGCAACAAAATCAGGCAAGGTTAGCTTTCAATTCCTCATTAAAGGATACTGTACCAGACCAATGTGAGTTCTAAGGGCTGTGTTCTTTCAATTCCTCATTAAAGGATACCACGTAGCCGCAGACTTCAGAGTGTCGCCTGAGGAAACTTTCAATTCCTCATTAAAGGATACCGACCTGGTGTTTTACGCCCGCGCCTATGAGGAGGATGACTTTCAATTCCTCATTAAAGGATACCTCGTGTTTGATAAAGGAGTCTGCAATTTTGAACGCTCTTTCAATTCCTCATTAAAGGATACGACATTGTGCTTGGGCTTTACAATGAGAGAAAATCGCTTTCAATTCCTCATTAAAGGATACGTGAAGTCAGTCGAGGAGCGCGAAGAGAAGCGTAAAACTTTCAATTCCTCATTAAAGGATACCCACTGCCCACATGTGTAACACTGCGTGTAAGGGTCTTTCAATTCCTCATTAAAGGATACCGGAGCCACTCAGGTCAAGGGTTGGGTTGAGCTTGACTTTCAATTCCTCATTAAAGGATACCAAGTGTTAGTTTTGAAAAAATTACTTACGTAATTTTCCTTTCAATTCCTCATTAAAGGATACTGTTTTCACACCAAGCGAGTTTTCTCAGTTTTGCATGAATCTTTCAATTCCTCATTAAAGGATACCTCTCTGAGGCTACCACAGCAATGGAAGCTGATGCTGACTTTCAATTCCTCATTAAAGGATACCGTGTCGTTTTCTGGCAACTTCACAGTCTTAAACGGCTTTCAATTCCTCATTAAAGGATACTGAGAGAATTTTTAATGAAACTTTCGGGAAAATATACTTTCAATTCCTCATTAAAGGATACTAGCGCTCTCTCCCTTCTTCTCGGTCACCCGGTGGCTGCTTTCAATTCCTCATTAAAGGATACCAAACTCATACCGCGTGAAGGTAAACTAGTGTTTCTTGGCTTTCAATTCCTCATTAAAGGATACTGGAATGCTAAGTTGAGTGGTGATTACTTGGGCAGTGGCTTCAGTGTTTCTTGGCTTTCAATTCCTCATTAAAGGATACCAGAGCACCTCTCTTCCTTTCCACTCTTTTGATCTGCTTGCTTTCAATTCCTCATTAAAGGATACCTGGACGTAGGGTTGCGAGCCTCGCAAAGAGCGCTCACTTTCAATTCCTCATTAAAGGATACCCAATTGGTTCGTAAATCCCAACCACGTTTATACACCTTTCAATTCCTCATTAAAGGATACCTCCTCATCCTCGAACTCGAAGTGAATATACGCTGATATCTTTCAATTCCTCATTAAAGGATACCAAAGAAACTGGTGAGCAACCAGATGAAGATTTTATCTTTCAATTCCTCATTAAAGGATACTAGGTAACGAAGAAAAATATTATAAGGGGTTGAGAATACTTTCAATTCCTCATTAAAGGATACCAGGATAGCGAAAGCAGTCGAAAGAATGGAAGCCGAAGCTTTCAATTCCTCATTAAAGGATACACGGGGGTGTGTTTGATGTATTTCGAGAGAATAAACTTTCAATTCCTCATTAAAGGATACCAGGGTTGTACCCTACGGCCGTCCCTGCGAATGTTACCTTTCAATTCCTCATTAAAGGATACAGGTAGCTTACAGCCACTTCGAGTCTAGGGAGGAAGCCTTTCAATTCCTCATTAAAGGATACAAGCTACTACTGTTTCAATTACTCAAGTAGCAACTCAACTTTCAATTCCTCATTAAAGGATACCCCTATTTTCACTTACAACACTGAGTTCGGAGAGGTCCTTTCAATTCCTCATTAAAGGATACAAGGGTTCAGGGAGGAGAGGAGTGAGTATGAGAACCAACTTTCAATTCCTCATTAAAGGATACGATGAGGAAGGGCTTCCAAGTCGAGCGACAAGGTCTGGCTTTCAATTCCTCATTAAAGGATACGTAAAGTAATAGAGCTTGAATCAAAAAGTGGGTTTAACTTTCAATTCCTCATTAAAGGATACACGCGTACGACGGCGACAAATTGGTTGCGCGTATAGAAAACTTTCAATTCCTCATTAAAGGATACCCCGTACTTGC
>Ga0129327_10002816_pt1 | contig 10089 bp, 6 predicted proteins | sample CPBDNA_6_FD_111799 | JGI IMG/M metagenome (GOLD analysis project Ga0129327, IMG submission 111799) | Freshwater to marine salinity gradient microbial communities from Chesapeake Bay, USA - CPBay_Spr_31_0.8_DNA | ecosystem: Environmental > Aquatic > Marine > Coastal | place: USA: Chesapeake Bay...
GCAACGGTCTCTAGATCACCTCTTTCGATCTTAACAAGGTCTTTTTAGTCTTTTGGACGTTGATCATTGGTCAAGCCTGCTTCAGAGCACGCTCGATCCAACGGTCTACTCGCCGCTCCAGCAGAAACAAGGGCAGCGCGCCGCCGCCAAGTACTGTGTCGTGAAAGGCCCGTATATCAAATTTTTCGCCTAAGGCTAATTCCGCCTTCGTTCGCAGACTTTGGATTTTCAGCATGCCAATTTTATAGCTCGTCGCCTGACCCGGCATGATGATATAGCGTTGTATTTCAGACCGGACGTTCTCTAAAGGCTGGGGCGAGTTGGCCAGAAAATAATCAATCGCCTCTTGCTCCGTCCAACCGCGAGCATGCAACCCGGTGTCGACCACAAGACGGATGGCGCGCCATATTTCAGACGTCAGCTGGCCAAAGCGCGAATAGGCGCTCACGTAGGTTGTTGGCATCTCTTTCGCCAACACCTCAGAGTACAGCGCCCAGCCCTCACTATAGACCGTAAAGCCAGCGCGCGTTCTAAACAATGGCAGCCCCTGTAATTCCTGAGCAATGGAGATTTGCATGTGATGGCCGGGGATACCCTCGTGATAGGCAACAACCTCCAACAAACTTTTTGGCATCGTCGTCATATCGGACAAGTGGGCATAATAAACGCCTGGACGCGCGCCATCAGCGGTTCCTCGATAGTAATGCTGGGCGGCACCGTCGCGCTCTCGAAACGACTCGACCCGCTTGACGACCAAGTCCGCCTTAGGCAGTAGGCCAAAATAATCTGGGATCTGCTGCTTCAAGGCGTTAATCGCCGTTGTGGCATCGTCTAAATACGCTTGTCGTCCAACGTCCGTATTGGGGTAATAGTTCCAGTCACCGCGGCGCACCGTGTCCATAAAACTATCGAGGTCGCCTTCATGATTCACTTCCGCCATGATCAAGGCCATCTCGTCGCGCAGGCGCGCAACTTCAGCCAACCCCATGTTATGAATCTCATCAGCGCTCAAACTGGTCGTGGTCTGGCTGGCTAAACGATATTCATAATAAGCGGCGCCATTGGGTTGGCTGCCAACACCCGTCGACTTCGTCGGCACTTTATCTTGTTCAGCCTCCGCCCAGTTAATGACCGCTTGATAGGCGGGTTGAAAATCTTGTAGCAGCGCTGACTTTGCGCTGCTCAGTAATTGATCGCCTTGGTCAACAGTGATCCGTGAGGTTTCAAGTAAAACGGCAATTTCCTGTTTAATGTCCGCCCAAATCGGACTGTCTTCACTGGACGCGCCGGTAGACTCGTTGGCCGCAAAAGGTGCACCACTAAGAATCGCTTTAGATTGTTCTATGACGCCGTCCAAAGCGAATCCGGGCGTGGTGACACCCAGCGCCGAGGTGCGTTTGGCATTGTTTAATGCCGTCCTCATGTAGGGCCCCACCGCTTTGATCCGCGCGATGTAGGCCGTCATGTCTTCGGCATCATCCACTTCATGAATATTAATCAGAAAAGTTGGAAGCTGGCTCTGCGCACCATTCATTTGGTCAAACGTCAGGCCACTATAGAAAAAATCCTCAGCCCCGCGCATACGCTCATATTGATAGGTCCAGATATCAAATGACGTCTGCTCTTCCATAGACAGACTGTCGTAGTCGAACAACCGATCAAGATCAGCAACGGTTTGCTGCTTCCAGGCGAGGTGCGCTTTAAACCCTTCAAAGCTTAAATCATCCAATTCATCATTTCGGTCTTTGCGGCCCATATAGGTAAGGCTTATGGGCGAGAACTGTAATTCCTCCTCATAACGCGCGTCGAACCAGTCGTTGAGGGTCATCGCGGGCGCTTCTGTGTCAACACGATCGCAGCCGCTTAGAAAAAGCGCGGCCACCAACAAACCACAACGTGAAAAACAACGATAAAAGTAAGCAGTATTACAGCAATAAGGTAATTTCATAAAACCCACCACCATTCATCAAAGTGTTAAAAGAAGCGCCCTACTTTAAGCAAAGCGTCGTCAAGCCAACGGTTAGATCACACAGCCTGCTAGCATCGAAAGGCAAAATTGTCGCGTCAATCACCTCATTTCGAAGAGTCTACAACTAACAGATTGACGTTGTCGCCAAGCCGGCATCTTGCGCCCGTCACGCACCTGTAACACGTTGCAGTGATTTGAGGGTCGTGATTGAAAGGAAGATGCTCGCCCAGTGGCCTAGGGAAGAAAGCAGATCGGGCGCTTTTGGTTTCAGGCAGGTTTTACCCCGATCAATCAATACGCAAAAGTTGCACGGATCAGTGCCGAATTTTTCCTGCCCCATCGCAACATCAAGGCCGAACCCTCAGTCAGACTTTATCTGGCAACTGATTCGATCATAGGTCAGTTCACTGACCACGTCGCCTTCGGGCGCTCGGTAACCGTAGAGCACTTCGGTGCGCGCCTCGATGCTGGCCAGTAGCGCATTCCCCAGCCGTAACCCAGCAGCACCGGCGTCAGCGCTGTACTGCGTGAGGTAGTCCTTTGCTAGATTATCTTTGCCTGCTTTGAATAGTGTGGAGACGATCTCGACAACCGTCTCTTGCTCCGCCATCAGTCGCGCCTCAAAAGCCATGAGCGCCTCTGTGACCTCGGGTAAAAACTGTTCAGGATGATCGCATGTGAAGTACATCAAACGTTTAAAGGTGCGTCCAGAGAACTCGGTGGCCTCTTGAATCTGCCAGTCTTCGAGCAGGAAACCCGCCGCCTCACCCTTGGTGAGGTAGCGGTGTTTACCAAACTGCGGGGCGATGGACTGCACCCCAATACGATAAGGAATAAAAGGCGCGGTGACCGAGCTTGTCGGCGCGATCCACAGCAGATTGAGCTCGGGATGGGCATTGCGTTTGAGGGCGGCCACCTGACCATAGCCGGTGGAATCTTTGGCAATGCGGGGATCCCGCACGGCATCCATCATGGCACGCAGGTCAATGGGCGCCGCGGCCCGGAGTTCGGCTTCCATTTCACTACGAGGATAACGCTCAGCTTCAACACCATAGATCTTCGTCACATTAAAAGCGTCGCCACTACCAGCATCAAACCATCCCTGGGCAACCGCGAAATCAATGAAGTTGGCCGAGCCCATAAAGTCATCACGCTGTTGAAAATCGAGGGGGATGTCACCGATATAACCCGGATAGGACATGCGGATGTCATCGGGTCCGAGTCGCTCGGCAATCCATAATCCCTGCCCGCCAGCAAAATTTAAAAGAACCCAGCCTTCCTCTTCATCCGCGAATAGGTGCGAATTGCCACCGTAGGTGGAATAGCCATATTCATCGATAAGGGCGCCGATGACCTGTACTGCTTCCCGGGCAGATTTGGCCCGTTCCATGGCGATCCGTGACAGGTCACTATACTGGGGACCTGTCTGGGGATTGGGCGTCATGGAGACCAGTTCGGGTCGCGAGGGTGACCAGACATCGCGCCCTGCGACATTGTGTTCATTGAGACCGCCGTTGGTCAGCGGTGGCGGGAAGCCCTCGTACTCAGAATAGTTCATGGTCAGGTAACGATAGGTTTGAGGCGCCTGGGGGATTTTTGAAAACTGACCGGGCATGAAGGCCTCGCTGGTGACGCCGACCGTCATGCTGGCGCCCGGCGCATGAGTTGCGCCAGCAACGACCTCTAACCAGTGGCTCGATACCTCGTCACCAGAGCCGCCAATCAAGACACTGCCGTCCTTCGTCAGGTTCTTGCCGATATAGATCGCATAGCTCGCCGAGCCAGCGGGCGTCCAGACAAGGCCCAGGCACACAAGGCAGAGGTACATCGAGCAAATTTGTTTGAACGGCATGAGATGTCTCCTCTGTAAAGCGCTAACGCGTCTGCACTGACTGTGGCGCAGTCCTAAAATGAATTCAAGGCGCATACGAGTTTTAACCGGGGCTTTAGAACGACCGACTAGAAGCCAAAACAGATCGATCTAAAGGGCAAACCCCCTTAGCGCCAGCGCGTAACCCGGCGCGCTTTCAAATACTGGACCAAGGTTAGGACCGCCTTCGCGATTGACCGCAGTACCCTTCTTGAATGACGCTTCTCTGCATCCTGCTCTGAACCGAGATCTAAACCCGATTTTTTCGGCGCCGAGGATTTTTTAATAATCTATATTACGCGCACGAGCGTCTGCGACCCCATACCCACTGCAGGGGTCTTTATTCAAACCCGTGACGCCGACCATCATGACGTAAAGTACTTCGCGCATTACATGGGCCCGATAGGGAAAATCAAAATTACGAGTCAAGAACGGCCACCGAACAGTATGACGTTCGGCAAATAAGAATTAGAGAGGTTACAAAAAAGAAGGGCCGACAGAATCATCCTTGACCCTGCCGACCCGAAGGAAAAATCTTTGTCCTTCAATAAATCATCAGACTGCCCGGGGGGGGCGGTGTCTGATGCGATGCGCATTATTGAGGAGTTTTGTTAAGATTTAATAAAGATAAGTGAATTAAGCGCGATCGATGCAAACTAATCAAAAATAATCACACAAAATGCGCAGAAGGCCTCGGCGGCGCGCCGATCTTAAAAAAGCTTAATGCGCTAAGAAAACCTCTGCAACCCCTTTAATCTAGCAATGCCTGATAGACCTGCGCCCGCAGCTCACGCCGCAGCGGATAGGTCGACGATGGCAACAATTGCGTCAAAAACACGACAAATAAGTCTTCTTTTGGGTCCAGCCAGAAAAACGTGCTAGCCGCACCGCCCCAGTGATGTTCACCAACCGAGGCTACAATATTGGCTTTGACCGGATCGATCACCACGGCCCAGCCGATACCAAAGCCAATCCCCTCGTAGTTGGTTTCACTCCAAACTGCCTGCCCCATTGCCGCAAGATCAGCCCCATTGGGCAATTGATTGAGCCGCATATAATCGATCGTTTTAGGCGACAACAAGCGCGCTTTATCCAAGATGCCGCCATTCATTAGCATTTGACAGAACCGACAATAGTCGTCAATTGTTGCCACCAAGCCCCCGCCGCCCGAGTGAAATTTCGGCGTCTTAAAGTACGGGCTGGTTGCCATAGGATCCAATAACAATAATCCTGGATCACGATCCTTTAAAGGGTTCGCCGGCGGCGACTTCGCGCCCATGACCGCGCCAGAGGATGGTCGATATAACGATGAGAATCGATGGGCTTGATCCGCAGGCACGCTAAACCCAGTATCAATCATACCCAATGGACCAAAGATTTCTTGTCCAAAAAAGTCGGCTAGGGACTGTCCGGACCAAATCTCAACCAACCGGCCCAAAACATCGGTTGCAACACTGTAATGCCACTCAGTGCCAGGTTGGCAGAGGAGCGGGACCGCCGCCAATTGATCCACCCAGTCGGCCAAACAAGTCTCTTTATTCTGATCCAGGCCGCGCGCGCGATAATCCTCATCAACCACATTCTGATTCATAAAGCCGTAGGTCAGCCCTGACGTGTGCGTCATAAGCTGACGCACCGTCATCCGAGTTGCTTGGGGCGCGGTGTTGGTCAGGTCGCCGCCCAGCCAAACCTTAGTCTGCTCAAATGCCGGAATGTACCGGGCGACAGGATGATCCAATTGAAAACAACCCCGCTCGTACAGCATCATGGCCGCAACCGTTGTGATCGGCTTGGTCATCGAAAATATTCGCACAATCGTATCGCCGGCAAAGGCTTGCCCGGAGGCTTGGTCCGAAAGACCCGCGGTTTCTTGAAAGACGATCCGCCCGCGTCGCGCAATCGCTAAACTCGCGCCCGCGAGGCGCTCTGAACTGACTTGGGTTTGCAGCCATGCGGCGACTTGTTTTAACCGCGCGCTACTGATGCCCACACTTTCTGGCTTCGTTCGTTCCACTGATAAATCCCTCATTAATCGCGGCCGGACGCGCTGACCGCTGCGTTATCGACAGCGACAGGCCGACCTGGTTGCTGCTGCGCCGACGCGGGCTACCAAGCCTCGACTTCGCGTTCAATTTCATGACCCAGCAAATCCAGCGCCGCGGCGCGTCGATTCGGCAAGGTGTAATCCGGAAATAAGGCCTCCGAGCTGTCGTAGTCTCTGAGCACTTGCCGCGCAATCGTGACCTTGTGGACTTCGGTCGGACCATCGGCGATGCCCATCACATAAGAGCTCAACAACATGCCGGATAAGGGGAGCTCGTTCGATACCCCCAGCGCGCCGTGGATCTGAATACACCGCGACACAACGTCATGATAGACCTTCGGCATCATGGCTTTAATCGCCGCAATATCCTTTCGAACTTTCACGTAATCGTTGAACTGATCGATCCGCCACGCCGTTCGGAGCACCAAAAGCCGAAAAGCTTCCATCTCGATCCAAGAGTCGGCAATTTTTTCTTGCACCATCTGCTTGTCGGCCAGCATCTCGCCTTTTGTTGTGCGCGACAAGGCGCGTTGACACATCATGTCGAAGGCCCGCTTGATTTGCCCCACGGTACGCATGGCGTGGTGCACCCGTCCACCACCCAGTCGAGTTTGCGCAACGGCAAAACCTTGGCCCCTCGGGCCCAGCAGGTTCTGCTTTGGCACCCGTACATCGGTATATCGAACATAGGCATGGGTGCCGTGTCCGGGCGGTTCATCTCCAACACCAACATTACGGATAATCTCAACGCCCGGCGTATCGGTGGGCACCACAATCATACTGGCCCGGCCATGGGCGGACGCTTCTGGATCGGTGACCACCATGACAATTAAAAAGCTCGCAAACCGCGCATTCGACGAAAACCACTTCTCGCCATTGATGACAAAATCATCACCATCCTCAACCGCCATACATCGGAACTGGGTTGGGTCGGCCCCGCCCTGGGGCTCGCTCATCGAATAGCTCGACGCCAGCTCGCCATTCAGCAAGGGTTGCAAATACTTTGCTTTGATCTCATCGCTGCCATAGTGGGCGAGGATTTCAGCGTTGCCGGTATCCGGCGCTTGGCAACCGAAGACGACCGACGCAAACCGGGATTGACCCAGAATTTCATTCAGCAGTGCCAATTTTAATTGACCAAAACCCAGCCCGCCCAGCTCAGGCCCTAAATGACAGGCCCAAAGTCCCATTGCTTTAACTTCCTGCTGCAGCGGACGCACCAAGCGAATGAAGTCCGGATCTTGATATTCCATGGCCGAGCCCAGAACCATGTCGAGCGGCGCCACCTTTTTCTCCACAAAGTCCGCCGTCCAATCCAGCAAAACTTGATATTCCGCATCTGTTTCAAAATCCCAAGCCATCTTTAGCCCCTTTTTTATTGTTATTAATCCACATCGTTTTTTCGGCGCTGTCCAGCGCGCGATTTAGACAACGCCCTTAATTTTTTTGGCAGAACCCTTGCGTCGCGTCCGTCATCAACAACGCCCCGACGCTCGATTTTGACGACATTCCCATCAAGCCCCTCTTAAACGTAACGACTTCTCGTTCAACCCGCAAGCGCTGGCTCAAACCGGATTGATTCAGTTATAGTGCCGTCTTAACTTCATGAATAACCCCTAGGAGCCATCGTGGTCGATACAAGCTTATTTGATCTTTCTGGAAAAGTTGCCCTGATTACTGGCGCCTCTAAAGGCATGGGTAAGTCGATGGCAGAGGGTCTTGCCGAGCACGGCGCGAAAGTTGTGATTTCCAGTCGCAAGCAAGATCAATGCGAGGAAACCGCGGCTGAAATTAACGATCGGTGTGGTCCAGGATCAGCCATCGCCGTGGCCTGCAACATCGGTTACAAAGAGCAACTTCAGAATTTGGTTGACGAAACGCATCGACAATTAGGCCCCATAGATTTTTTGATCGGCAATGCCGGCGTGAATCCCTACTACGGATCAATCCTTGAGATCCCGGATGAGGCGTACAACAAAATTATGGAGAGTAATGTCCGCTCGAACTTGTGGCTCGCCAAGATGGTTGCCCCGGATATGATCGAGAAAAAATGCGGCTCGATTGCCATTACCGCAAGCACTGGCGCCTTTGGACCTTCAGACGTATTGGGAACCTATAACATCTCAAAGCTTGCCGACATCGCACTGGTTCGAAACCTGGCGATGGAACTTGGACCCCATGGCATACGGGTCAACGCGATTTGTCCCGGGCTGGTTAAAACCGATTTTGCCAAGGCGCTTTGGGACAATCCTGAAGGCGAGCGGCGCGCCAATGAAATAACGCCCCTGCGCCGACTGGGCGAGCCCGATGATTTTAAAGGTATTGCGGTCTTCTTGGGCTCGAACGCCTCGAGTTGGATCACTGGCCAGGCCATGACGGTTTGTGGCGGCACCAACATGTGGGGATAACCTAACCGGTTGTACTCATTTGAAGAACGGCCATTAGGCCATGCAGCAGCGCGACCAGCACCGTCACGCCGTGACGCATTCTTTGATAGTAGCTTGGCGCCGACCGAAACACCGAGCGCCAACGCTCAACCGCCAAGAGCCCGACAAACAACCCGCCCTGGGCGAGCAATCCCCATACGGGGGGCATTAAAAAAATCATCACGGCCAGGATCACTAAGGCATTACTGAGCCCGATCTCAAACCAAGGCATGTGCCCCAATGCCGTGCGAGTCAGCGCGATCCCCCACCAGCTGCCCAACAAAAACGCAGCGATAGCAAGACCATACACTTGGAAAATTTGGCTTGCCAAGGGCGCCTGAAATAGCTGGTCTGCAACGATGCAGGCGGCAAACGGCAATAGCCCTAAATAAGTTAGTGCAGGCACCCAAACACTTCGATCTTGCCAGTTTGGCATCACAGTTAACTAACTTTCAGCGCGACGTTTCATTTCACTAAACGCCGCAAGCGCAGCCTCTCTGGAGGCCTTCACCTCAACGATCGGCGCTGGATAATCTTTGCCAATGACAACCCCGGCCGCGCGGCTGATTTCAACCGGGCACGCCCAAGGCTCATACAAATATTTGCTGGGCATCCGCTTTAGCTCAGGCACATAACGCCGCGTGTACGCCCCATCGGGGTCAAATCGTTGACCCTGGGTAATCGGATTGAAAATCCGAAAATAGGGCGCTGCATCCGCGCCGCTACCGGCGCACCACTGCCAGCTGGCGCTGTTACTGGCGAGATCAGCGTCTACCAAACAGTCCCAAAACCACCGCTCACCGTGGTGCCAGTGCAGCTTCAGGTTTTTGATCAAGAACGAGGCCACAATCATGCGGACCCGATTGTGCATGCTGCCGGTTTGCCGCAATTCACGCATGCCTGCATCCACAATCGGATAACCCGTTTGCCCGGTCTGCCAGGCTTTCAGGAAAGTCTCGTCGGTCTCCCATGGAAAATGATCAAATTTCGCTTGCAGGTTTTTCTCTTGCAACGTGGGGAAGTGATACAACAGGTTGTAAGAAAACTCGCGCCAAACCAACTCTTTAATAAAATGCGTTTGGTTATCATCAGCGGGCGACTCGGCGCGCACGCTTGCTAAGATTTGATGCGGTGAAATCTCTCCGAAATGGAGATGCGCAGATAAACCAGAAACCGAACGCTTGGCAGGAAAGTCTCGACCTTCTCGATAATCGCCCATTCCGGTTGCCAGGAAATGCTGCAACCGACCCTGCGCGCCCTGCTCACCCGGCGTCCAGTCCATCAACATCGCCTCGTCCCATGCCACCTTCGGGCGTAACGCGAGCGATTCAAGTCCCTCTTGTTCCCCATGTGGCACCACCTGAATCCGAGCCGTGTTGAGCACGCCCGGCGTTCGGGTGGCTAGATTCGCCATACAATGCTTATAAAAAGGCGTGTACACGCGGTAAGGGTATCCATCTTTTTTTACCGTGTCCCAAGGCTCAAACAAGAGTGCACCGTTATAACTGGTAACCGAAAGACCGTTGGCTTTTAGCGCTGCTTTTAAACCTGAGTCGCGCTGAATCGTCCACGGCTCATAGCCGCGATTCCAGGTCACGGCCTCAATCTGATAGCGCGCGCACAAATCTGGAATCAGGGTTTGAGCCGAGCCCTTCAGCATCACCAGATTATTGTTAAGACTTGCATCCAGCGCCGTTAAAGATTGGTGGAGCCAAGCGCGAGAAGCACCGCCCAGCACCGACCGCACGGGCTCATCGGTGTCCAATATAAAAACCGGTAA
>Ga0129327_10002829_pt1 | contig 10068 bp, 3 predicted proteins | sample CPBDNA_6_FD_111799 | JGI IMG/M metagenome (GOLD analysis project Ga0129327, IMG submission 111799) | Freshwater to marine salinity gradient microbial communities from Chesapeake Bay, USA - CPBay_Spr_31_0.8_DNA | ecosystem: Environmental > Aquatic > Marine > Coastal | place: USA: Chesapeake Bay...
AGAAGGCTCAAAAACAGAACTTCGGTGCAGGGAACAACCAGAACTGGGGCAATTTCCAGATTCCCAAGAACCAGAACCAGAACCAGAACCAGGCCAAGAAAGCCGCAGTTCCGAAGCCGACCGGGCCGAACATAAACGGGATCTTTGCCTGTCGGTATTACAACGAAAACCAAGGCAGGTGCAGGAACACCCCGACTCAGGGTAACAGAGGCTGCAAGGACAGAAACGGCCGTGAGTTCTTGCACGCCTGCAGCGCCTGGTCCAACAGCAACAACTCGTGGTGTCTCAAGAACCACAAGAAGGTCGACCACAGATAGTCAGCTAGTGGCCAAGAACATAAGAAGGTCGATCACCGATAGAGGCTGACCGGCTTTGATCTCGAGGTTGAGGCCTCCACCTCTCCGCCATTAAATTAAAGCTTGGGGCAGTCAGCTCTAAGCTTCGGCAACTGAGCTGCTCCGGAGACAGCCGTAGCGGTCACAGGACGGAGATGTTCGGCGAGCAGAGGGGCCTTCACAGCATTAACAACAGTGGAGTAGACTTGGCCGGACTGATCTATATCAACAGGTAAGCTATACTTCACTAGTGGGGAGAAGGGGTCGTTCGTAGGTTCATAATACTCTGAAGAGTCTGAAGCGTTGAAGTTAGTTGGGCCGGGGATTATCGTAGATGCATTACTATCTACAGATTGATGGGAAGAAATTCTGGCATTATCATAGAAACTTTCAGAGTTTGGACCAAAAAATACAAGGGACGGGTCGATGCTTCTTTGGTTTATCTCTTCTTGATCGAATTCTAGATACTCATCATTTTCTTTCCTTAGGAGTTGAGGTGTTAGATCCCGATCCATAGGGAGGACGGTGTCAGCTTCAACTTCACTAAGAACTCCATCAACTTCACCTCGTTCATCAACATCCATGGAGTTCTCATCAGTAGAGAGAACATCACTGGTAGGTTCGTTTACTTCTTTCTCAAGCCGATCAATGACTTTATACAGAGTATCCTTGTCCGTAAACTCGGTTTCTAACAGGCTCGGAACAGATGTCAATCTATAACGGGGTCTAGATTCCTTGTAAATCCAACATTCAACTGGGGACCTTAGTTGCCTTCTCTTTCCCAAATGTTGCAAGGCGGCGGGAGGCGGGGCTGACTGACGGCGGGGCAGGCGGGGGCGCCAAGCCAAAATTGCGTCATGATCAGCAAATCCCAATAGGGGGGAGGTAGTAGGTGACGGACGTGTACTGGTACGTGACGCCGGCCTTGGCGGTAACTTATCACGAGACCGCCGGGGTCGTAGGTTGTGAGTGTGAGTCATACGGACTGGACTCACATAGGGTATAAATAGTGTTCATGATAGAGAACACTATTTTAATTTTCACTGTGCGATCCAGAATTGAAAAGTATCAAATTCCGGACTTAAGTTAAGGATCGCAATACCCTTGTTCAAATAAGTTCAGCACTGGATTCATTAACCATAATCCAACTACTTGATCACCATTTAACGTCTATAACTGTATATATATTTATTAGGTTTCAACGGAGAATACAGTTTCGGCTTGACACGACGTGGAGATAAACATATCCACGATAAGGAGGAGGACGTAGTTGTAGCTCGTCCTCAACTCTGACGTGAAGATTCCGATGAGCGTTGGCGATGCAAAGAAGTGAAACTGAAAAAGAAACAATATTTCAGCTAACAAAATCGAAAATCTTAACGTCAAGAGCCAAAGGTATAGTACAATTTAACAAAAACAATTGTAACAAAAATGCAAAAAATAAATAACCGTTCTGCTTTTTTTACCGAAACAACGTTACAAAAATCTTATCATGTAAATACAGAATAAACGATATATGTAGTTAGGTAAGTTCTTGATGGTTTCACGGGTAAGATCACAAAAAATCAGTTTCATGAAGACAGTAGCTTTTTAAATGACTTACATTAAAATAGTCGGATCCAGGGCTGAGTAAGGACAGGTACATCAACGGTTGGTTCAAGGTGTCGATGAATACTCTCGAGCAGGTACAGCGGTAACCACTAAAAGTGTATGGCTTTAGCTGTGGCCCAGTGTTAACAAGCTACCAAGACATATAGAAGGACGTTGGCAACAGATACGACTTTTAGATCCGTGACAGTATGACTTCTTTTATAACAAATAACATCCAGACTGGCGAAGTAGAAGACAGAATGAACTTTCTTATAAAATAGTGCTGTAGAAACAGTAGGAAATGAATACATAGCATTTGACAAATAATCTCTTTATACCTCAGGAGAATGGAAGTAGTAGAGAAGCTTCCGGCTTATATCCCGCGGCTTGTCCTTAGCGGCGGTGGCTGACAGAAAACGTCTGTCAGACCCAATCAGGCGTGTTGACGGCCTGAAGAGAAAAGGAGGTTTGAAACAAGAGATGAACATCCAACAAGAATCCGGATATCCGGACCGAAATAAGAAGAGATCCGGTTAACACAAAATAGCGGATCCGGATTCAATATGCTTAACAGCTTTGGAGCAGTTTCATGGATCTGGATCGAGACAAATTACCGGATCCATAAATAGTGGCTGTACACCGGATTTCAGGTAAATTAAGCAGCGTTGGGTTTCATTGTCAAATATCATTAATCAAAAGTCGATCAACGAAAATGTTGCAATTACCTAATTCATGGTCAGTAGAATCGATGACCGAAGATCCTTGGGAGTCGCATTCGTACTCGAGCACAATGTCGCTGTGCTAAAAAAGGAGAGTTTCAAGGATCTGAATAGTATGAGTTTAACTGTCCTCTAATTGCAACATTGCCAGTTTTGAATTCTTCCGATGCAGTTCTTTTAAAGAAAATATAATTGAGCTCAAATATATAAAGATAATTTGAAAGTTGACTCAACAAATAACAGATTATATTTTCAGGTTCATCAATACCTTGCTGTCTCGCCACAGGGCTGTGGGGACATCCTCGGAGGTCGTCCTGACCTCGAGGCTTCCATCTAACAGTGATGGGACGAGGGCTAAGGATCCACGGAGGAAGGTTCCACGAGAAGAAGTGTGAGGCATCAGTTCTCACCAACGAGATACCTCGTCGCGCAAGAATTTCAAATTCAAGTAGAAGAAAACCGGAATTTAGAGTGCTGCAGGCATTAAGGAACAAAGAATTCTGAGCAATTTGATCTATGTGGGTGTCACACAGTTTTCATTACTGAGTTTGCAAAGAGGGAAGAAATGTTTCATAAAACTGAGAAAGTTTAGCACACATACTGTAGAATAAAGAACATGCATAATTAATGGTCAATATTGGTCTTAAAGTAATTCTGCACAGGCGACTTATAAATGAATTCTCCGACGGTCAAAATCTAAAATTCTTGTTCCTGAATGGATAGGCAAAACCTATTTCTCCGGCGGAAGAGGGGCACGTTCAGAGACGGGACAGTGGGACCAGGGGAGTTCCACAGGAATATTGGTATACTATCTGGTCTTCACACAACATCAGAAACTCAGCGGCGGTCAGGTCGTTTACGAAAAACGTCATGTCGCTGCCTCAGAAATCTTAAAAGGAAAAACGTAAGTATTTCTTCCAAAAAAAAAATGATTTCTCGAATTTTAGAATCGTAGAGCGGACAGCAAAAATAAGTGATTTCTCAAATTTAAAAGCTGTATAGCGTAGAGAGAATATATTATTTTCTTCATAGAGCCTTCTTGTAAGTTTTTTGGAGAGAGAGAGTTCTTACAAGTTAAAAATAAAGAAGGCATGCAGGATTCATTAAATGACACAATATATATAAAAAGCCAAAATAATGCATGACAAGAACTTAAAAGATTCGAACCTTTAATTTAGTGTAAAGGGATAGCAGAACGGTTTACAACACACTGTTACATGGTTTCTGAAAAATATACAATTATTTAACAACGGTCACTTTACAGGGCAGTGTTCACTATGCAGGGGTAATATAACATGTTCCTGATAAAATGGAAAAAAGCTCTTCAATTTAATGGGTATGTTTGATAATGTTTTTAACAGCGAAACTACGCTTGTGAAGATGCTTTTTTGAAAATACATTTTTTACGATATTTAACAGCGAACATATTTTTCGTAATAAAAATTCACATATTTTTTCATGTTGACTCGGAGACGGATTACGAGACAATGAGGCCAAACCGAGCACATGGAGATCTAAACGTGCTGATAAAACTATAAGAATTTGGTTTGGCCTAAAAGATTGTATGGACGACATCCAGCGTCAAGTCCAAGACGATCTATAGGCTGTGCGAGAAAGCTCTAAGATCCAGGTAAGGAAATCAAAATAGTTGAACAGCTGATTCGTTCGTTGTTGTTTCAGAATTTACACAAACGTTACAAATATTGAGATTTTGCAGCTGTTAAGTTAGATTAAAAAGTTATGCAATCAACGATAGTTTCTTCTTCAATAGGTGGCGGCGTAGTTGACGTAGATGTGGGCGGAGGCGGTCAAGTTTGTCCAGATGTTCATGAAGATGGAGGTGTTTATCTGAATGCAGGAATAGAAATAGACTCAGGTCGCACACTCCCCCATTGCAGAATTCAGAGAAACAACAGGTAATTTTCACGCCTTTTTTGATGTGCTATTACTTAATATTACTTGACCAATGACCATTTACGAATACTAGCATGCATAGACAGTTTGAGAAGAGAGAGACTAGGTGTTCTGTATTTTGTTTCAGTTTCTTCTTTAATCATGTTTAATGAATTGTAACTTTTCAGGGAAAAGAGGGACAATAGAGAAACAGAGGAAGGATTTAAAAACCACTTCCTACCTGACCGGATCTGATGGTGTAGATGGTCGGGAAGAACACCAGTAAATCACACTGATGACGGTGATGTATCGGGTTGCATCTGAGAGGAGCGGGCGAGATAAGAAACATCCGCTGCCTTGACCGCCTGGTTGAGAGCCTGGACTATATCCAGCTCATGTTCTCTATGAACCTTGGCGACGGTTCTGACAGCTCGCTTAGTTGACCTAAACACAGATTCCTCAGCGTTCCTATACTCAAGGTGAACAACTCTGGCCTTGCCGTCGGCACTATACTCCAAGTTTGTGACTCTTCCAAGGCGGAAAACAGTGTCACCAAACACCTGATCAGACGTCTGTCTAGGAAATGCGACAATATCTCCCACTGCAAGGTCATAATTGGACTTGTTCCAATTATTGGGTTGGGGGATAAAATCAATCAGTTTCTCATCTTTCCAAATTTCCCACCAGGTTTTATAAACCTGGTCCAGCTGCTCCATCATTCGGCTTGGTTTATCAAGCTTTAGATATCCTCCCAAGGATCTGCGATTATTACGGCCCAAAAGTAATCTAGACGGCGTGAGCAGGTCCAGATTGCCAAGATTCTGGGTCTTTGAGCCTAGACAGATGGGGAACGAATTCAACTCTGAGCAGATCCAAGCAAGAGCAGTTTCAAGGGTCAGAAGATCCAGTCGGTGGCCTCCAAAGGTCTTCTTGAGGAGATTTTTAATCTCCTTGATAGACCTTTCAGCAGAACCATTAAAATTATGTCCGCCGACTGGGGCAGTAGAGTAACTGATTGAAACATTATACTTAGAGGACAAGTTGTCCTCGACACTTCTAAGACAAAGGTCCATATTTTCAAAGGCACTCACAAGCTGTGATCCTTGATCTATCAGGACCTTATCAGGGACTCCGTACCTCGACGAAAATCTGGTGAAGGCTTGAAGAAATGATTCAGTAGAATAAGACTGAAGAGCGTTAGCAGCTACACAACCACTACCAGGGTCTTTAAACACAACGCCATAGCCGCGCAGGGTGCTTCTATGCTGGTGTTCGCAGACCATTTCAAAGGGACCAAAAAGATCAATTTGGGTGAAGTAGAAGGGAGGGGCTATGGTCAACCTTGACTCATGTAGATTTCCACTTTCAACTTCCACGAGCCTAGCCCTGAATCTTTTACAGGGGCGGCAGTGCTCTGAAATTTCATTGGCCAGGTCTCTTCCCTTTAAAATGTAAGCTTCAGAGCGAGATTCCCGCAGTGTAGTAGTCGGACTCCTATGGTGAGTAACATTAGCATGACAGTTTAACATTACAGAGTAGGCTACAGGGGAAAATCTGTCTAGAATAGGCTTTACAAAGTGGAGGTGTTGCACATCTAGGAAGGAGTCAACAGGGGTTTCCAGGGGGGTTCCTTCTAAGATCCGACCAGCATAATGGAGGACACCATGCTTTTCAACACTGTGTTCTTTGTAGTCTTTGGGGTTTGAGAAGTGGTAGAGTTCAAGGGTAGCTTTTCTGTAGAAATAATGTTGTGCAATATTGATGAAATCATCCCAAGTAGAACTGGAGGAATCCTCGGATGAGGGGGGAGGAGGGGGAGGGGCGAGGGCAGGTCTCCAGGTAGGGAATTTAATGCGTAAATATTTCAGGACATAAGCTAGGGCTCTGACAGTTTTGGGCCAGGCAAAGACGTTAGGATCTATGATGTAGGCAGAGAAGTCATAACGGTCAGCTACCTTACTCACTAAGGCAGGTAGAACAATTCCACAAGGGGAAGGGTTTCTAATTTGAAAGTGAGCTAACCTATTATTTTCAGATGTGAGCGTAATATCTGAGGTAGTCTTTAAGGGCATATCCTCGTAGTTGCCCTTCATCCAGCTCATACCAGTCTGCCACTCACTGGTGAAGTCCACCTGGTCGAGTGTTGCAGGCCGGGTTCCAAGATCTGCTGGATTCAAAGCACTCTCAATATGGAACCAGTCATCAGGGTCAGAGAACCTTCTGATTTCGATGACTGAGTTCCTCACCATAGTCTCCAATGGTCTAGAATCAGAACCAATCCAGAAGAGGGCCACAGTTGAGTCACTAACAAAGATAGAAGAAGAATACTTGTGGCCCATATTAACTTTGGCCATATGGCCAAGGCCAGCAGCCATGGTTGCAGCTCTAAGTTCAGCTTTAGGAATGGTCTTCATTTTAACAAGCTTTGAACGAGCTGTGAGGAGCTGGGCAGAGTAGTCCCCAGAGATCAGCTTGACCCTGGCATGTACACATGCTAGGGCTAGGAACTGGCTGGCATCAGAGGAGACAATAAGCTCAATGTCAGTGTTGGCAGCATCTGGAGGAATCACAGCTCTTCTAAACTTGATGTGCTTGAGTCTCTGCATGGTGTCAAGGTTCTGGACCCACTCCAGGAGATACTCTTCAGGTAAGATGTCATCCCAATCGGCTTTTAACTCACATATTGAATGAAGGTCCAATTTAAATTTGCAAGTTATAGGAGTGAGGAGACCCAAGGGGTCAAAAATCCCAGCAACTTTTCCCATGATGATTCTTCTGGTAAATTTGGGCCTTAATGCTTCAGATACGTTGCCTGTGACTAATTCTGGTATCTTTCCCCTTTTGATTTTACCCAAGAATAAGTCCTTGATATCAAGTTTAATAGTATCCTGTTCAGGTTCCCAGAGTAGTCCAACAAGACCCACTGACTTGCCATCAGCAGAGACTTCAGGTGAAGGCTGTTCTCCAGAGAATGTATAAGCCTTCACACTAAGGCCACCAAGAGCCAGAGTAAAATCAATACCTCTAGCCAGTTCCCTAGCCTCAGAAGGTCCATCAGCTGGAGATAGGTTGTCGTCAACATAAGTGTTATTCACAACAGCAAGGGCACCTTCTTTATACTGAGGAAAGTTGTCCATACAGAAATCTCCCAATAATCCAAGGCCAGCCTGAAGCTGGTTTCCACTCGGCTTCACTCCATAAATACAGGTAATAACAACCATTGTGACAGTAGGGGCATCAGGGTTAAGGTCTGGTTTCCATAGATAAAGTTGGTATCTGTAGCAGCTGGGGTCTAGCTCCAGCTGGTTGTAAGCCATCCTAATGTCGCTGGTAACAGCGGCCTTTCCTGCACGAAATCTTGTTAATATATGCTGTATATTTAGGAGTCGGTTGGCGCCCTTTGCAAGGATTGAATTAAGACTCTCACCGCCAGGAGTAGTTGCAGATGCATCAAAAACGATACGATGGGGGGTTGAAATGGACCCGGGTTTGGCAACAGTTCTCCAAGGTATATAGTAATGAGGGTTTGGAGGGGTGGTGACTTGAGCTTGGATATCCGGGGGGAGGGATTCCAATGGTACAACGTAACCCTTAGAGGCCAGCTTCTCATGAGCCTGCACTACCTCCTGACGCATATTTTCGCTCTTAGCTACCATTCTAAGTTGAGATTGCAGTACCTTTTCTGCAATAAACCGGTTTGGAGAAAGGTTTTCTTCAGGGGGGAGGGTGAAAGGTAGTTTAGCTGTCAATTTATTTCGGATAGGGTCATGAGTAACAGATTCCTCAATTTGGTGCTGCTCTCTTTCTTCCTTTAAACTAATAGATTCTACATATTCACCCTTTCTACAGTCATTGCAATTGCGGCAGCGAATACAGCGGTAGGTTACTTCAGCACCAGATAATTCTGCTTCTAAATATTTGGATATGCCGTCCCTGATGGAGTAGACAGAAGATGAAATATCCCATTCTGGGGGCACAAACCAGTCATGATCATCATCATGCTTCATACAGTGGACTAAAGAGCAAGTCGCTCCTTGGCCTGTGTCGACTTGAAGGAGATCGTAGACATCATGATCAGGTAAGCCGGGTTTAGCAGCAGGGCTGGGATGAAGGTGGGAGTTAGGGTCAAGGTAAAGATTGGGTTCAGGGTTAGGGTTGGGTTGTTGAAGGTTAGGTTGTGGAGGGTCCACAGGTAGGTCAGACTTAGTTTGTAGAAGGTCCACAGGTAGGTCTGGGTTGGGTTGTGGGAGGTCCACAGGTAGGTCTGAGTTAGAGTTGGAAGGATTATCTTCATCATCTTCATCATAATCATCAAACAATAACTCTGGCATTTCAGGGTCCAGACCTGGTTCCATGTGTTGAATCTGCATGGGGTTCCTAAGAGTTGATGTGTGGAAGTACCAGGCTCTGGCTTCTGCTGTCAAATATGCTACTGGGGACATCATGTGGGATGCTGAAGCAGCATTATCCCAAATAGGGTGGGGGCCACCAAGAATAAGAATTTGTCCTTTAGGTGCAGCAATCTTAGACTTGTAAATGCCTAGACCAGAGGGGAGCATAGTAATAAGTGTGGGATAATAAACATTATAACGTATGCCTATCATTATCTGAACTTCATCACCTCCAATAACTTCAGGGTGGGGGGGTAGTTCAGGACCATCAGGTTGTGCCTTATTGTATTCACTTTGTATTTGTTCCCAGGCATGATGAAGCGGCCAAGCAGGGAATTTGGTTGTGATCTTCGGCATTCTAAGGCCTGTCATATAGGCCTTGGTGTTCTTCTCAACCAAAGTAACGACGAACTGCTCGTCCCCATGGTCGAGGGGGATGGAGTCACCTCCAGCAACCTGCATGAGGGTGGGTCCCTCCCGAACACACACTGAACTAGTGACTCCAGCAGCATATTCTGATAAGCAACATGTGGCGCAGCCTGAATCATAAAATGTTAACAGGGACTTGCCGTTGATGAGGGTCTGCTGTAGCATGAAGATAGCATTGTAAGGAATGTCTTTCTTCACCTCAAACCCGTCATACACACGAGCAACATGAGGGCGCTCGGGTGGCTTAGAGAAGTTGACAGGGTAAGTAAAAAAAAACTTAAGGGCTGGGGTGTACTGGGATTTGTCACAGTCAGCAATAAACTTTTTTTCTAGGGCTTTGTTTTGAGTAATGTGAGCCCTGCACATTAAGATGTGCCACTGATTACTTGGAGATCTAGACTTGCACAAATCTACCTCACATGCAAATTTGGTAACACAGTTAACTAGATGTTCTTTCTTCCATTCCTTCTTATTTGCAATATCTAGCCGTGCATCCATTCTAAGGCATCTGTAGCACGATTTTACAACCGCACTTTCCTTGGGCCTGTCCTCAACTGTAAAGTTCAGGAAAGTTTCACAGTAGAACAAGTGGGTATGTGATTTATTACATAAAGGGCAGGAAACTGTGGCCGGTTTCACAAACACAGCTAAAACTTTAGTAGAGGCAGCAAGTTTCGACTTCTTTTTCTTCAAGGCTGGTTTGGGAGGGCA
>Ga0129327_10002834_pt1 | contig 10066 bp, 24 predicted proteins | sample CPBDNA_6_FD_111799 | JGI IMG/M metagenome (GOLD analysis project Ga0129327, IMG submission 111799) | Freshwater to marine salinity gradient microbial communities from Chesapeake Bay, USA - CPBay_Spr_31_0.8_DNA | ecosystem: Environmental > Aquatic > Marine > Coastal | place: USA: Chesapeake Bay...
CTTGGGACTCTGCTATGGTATGGTGTGCGCCTATGGGTATCCATACTTTCGGTAGCAGTTCTGCTATTCGTGAGTGGACAGAGGCTTGTAAGACATTGCATCCTGAATACTTCCCAGAACCTGACGAAGACGAGTTAGTATAATGAGCAATCAGGATCAAAACTACATCCCCTCTCGCACCTCCCCAAAAGGGGGGCGGAGGGGTTGTCTATGTTGGGAGACCAATACTTATTCTATTAAGTGTTGTGACGGTTCTATCCGTGCTCAAGGCATAGGCAGTATCTATTTAACGGATGATGAATGAAACTAAGCGACAATTTAAGCCTTGCCGAAGTGACCAAATCTGTGACTGCTTTACGCAACGGGATTGCAAACACACCAACAGTTACTCACTTAATCAGTTTGAAGGAAGTAGCCAAGAATATCTTTCAACCCTGCCGAGAGCATTTTGGAATGCCCTTAGCGGTTACCTCAGGGTATCGAAGCGAGGAATTAAACAATTTAATAGGTGGTGCAAAAAGGTCGCAACATTCCAAAGGCGAGGCTCTTGACCTTGATGCACAAGTCTACGGAGGGTTTACCAATCGTGAACTCTTCTTGTACATTAAAGATCACCTGGCTTTTGACCAACTCATTGGGGAGTTCCCTGATGATATGGGAGAGTTTGCGTGGGTACATTGTAGTTACAAGACTGAGGGCAATAGAGGCGAGGTGCTTGTAGCCTATAAAGAAAACGGAAAGACACGATACAAGAAATGGTAAAGCGTTGCTTAAACAATCTAAAGGAGATATTCCTCTATGCCGATAGTCAACCTACGGAGATAATGTTGGGGATGTTAAACTTCATCTTATTACTCCCTGCGACTATTATAGAATTAGGTTGGATACCTGTGTATCAAATCTATGGTTTATTGGTTGGCGGCTTTCAGTTGTTTGCTGTGGCCCGTCAGGACATCAAACTACGAAAGACCGCCTCACTGCTGTCCTTCACGGTTTTCACCACAACGGTTACGTTTTACGTTTTGGCAGGTTATCTTAACAACTCTGCAAGCCATTGGGGATGGGTAGTCTTGTGGCTATCGTCATTGAGTAGTGTAAAGAGAGTACATAGTGAATTTTGGCATAAGCAATGGAACAACAAGGCATAGCGATAGCAATAATCACAGCACTTACTTCGGGTGCTGCTTGGAAATTTTGGGAGACTAAACTGAAGCAGAAGCAGCAGGAGAAAGAGATGGATCGTGAGGAGGACTTTGCCTATCGTGATGACCTCAAAGCTCGTGTACAGCGTTTAGAAGATTTGCTTACTGAGAGCAATGAAAAGGTGTTGGCCTTGACAGCAGAGGTACACGCCCTGCGCACGGAGGTACACTTCTTGACTAAAGAAAACGAAAGACTAAAAAACATACGTTGATGAATGACACTGATTTTGGGTACTCAAACGATTTTGAGGACTTCATTAACGAACTAGAGAACCAAGAGCAGCCAACTTGTAACATTGATAACCCAGAGGACTGCGAAGCGTGTGGTGCGTAAATGGTGTGAAACTGCACCTATAGAGTGTAAGTGTAAAAACAACTGCAATGTCAAACCCAATACTAAACAAAATACTCGGAAAAAGCGCACAGGAGACGATTAAAGCCGTTTCTAACGTTGTAGAAAGGTATGTATCCACTCCTGAGGAGAAAGCCGCTATAAAGGCCTCTATTGAAGCCGAGGTGAGTAAGAGGTGGCAAGCCGATATGGGTAGTGATAGTTGGCTAAGTAAAAACGTAAGACCATTAACCTTAGTGGTGGTCGTAGCGTTTTTAGTCTTAGCTACCTTCTTTGATGGTTTAGGGATCATAGAAGTAGATAGTGCTTGGATAAGCCTATGGAATATGCTCAGTGTAACCGTTGTAGGAGGATACTTTGCGGTACGCACTATCGATAAGAAAGGTAAGACTAAGTAATTTAAAGACTCTAGAGTAAGAGTATATATATCTCTACCCTTTAGGGGTAGATATATATACTCTATATTAGAGTACTCTAAAGTAAAAAAAAGGGGTTACCTGGCAGACAGCCAAGGAAACCTCTTTATTTTTTTTCACAAACTTTTGCACACCTATCATTTTTTTTATTACATTTGGGTATAACCAAAAAGAAAAATGCTATGATAAATCAAGTAACAAAAGATGAATGTATTGAGGCTATCAACTATTTATGGGGTACAGGTGCTACTATGCAAATGTCTTCAGACCAACAATACTACACAGAGATTCTACTAAAGCGAGTAGCTAATGCATACTCAATAGAACTAGGATAATCACAAAAATCACAAGCCACCTTACGAGGGTGGCTTTTTTTTTATACTTTCACACTAATCAAAATCAAATGCTATGACAAACGAGACTTATGAACTTGCTCAGGCAAGAGTTCAGGCCTTAGAGAGAGAGGTTAATTTACTAAAGCAATTTATAGTGAGGGACTATCAGCGGAAGGACATATCTGCTGAGACGGCCCTCTATCTATTTGAGAGGTTTAAAGAGGAATACAATGAAGATTCACAAAGAGATTCAGAAAGTTGAGCATTATGAAGAATACGAAGTCAATGAAATCACCTTATACAACCACCTATACCTCCACTTCGGAATCCCCGACAGGCAACTTAGCGACTACCGATACGGCAAGTACCAAACAGGATACTACCTCGACACCAAGTTACTACCTAGGTAAGTACAAAGGCCTTGAGGCTTTTGATGTAGTAATGGATTTCCAGAGGGATTCGTATAACCTTGGTGTTGCCATTGCTTACCTGCTTCGGGCAGGAAAGAAGCAAGGCAACCCAAGGAGTCAGGACATCTCCAAAGCTGTGGATCACTTAAAAAAGGAACTAGAATATGAAAGAGACTTTGGACTTACTCCTGAAACTACCGAAGACAATATCGTTAAATAGTCTATATGCAGGAAAGCATTGGACGTATAGAAAAAGGATAAAAGATGAATATAAGAAAATCGTGGAGTCAGAATTGGCTCGTTATGACCACCATCTTGCAGAGGCTTGTACTATCGTTATTAGGTATCATACTCGTGCCGATGTGGATAACCTTGTTTTGGTTTCAAAATTTACTGCTGATACTCTCGTGGCTAACGGATGGATTCCTGACGATAGCCCTAAGTATTACCACAAGCTCACTATCGTTTATGACCAAACGGTTGAAAAGAATTATTGTGAGGTTGAGGTTAGATTAAGCAACGCAGTACCTACAAATGAAGATTAACCAACTAGATTTATTCAGCGGTATCGGAGGCTTCCATTTGGGCTTCGAGCGTGCAGGCTATGAGGTGACCTCTTGGTTCTCCGAAGTAGACAAGCACGCTATCGCTGTGTATAAACATCAATTTAAAAAGAGTACTTATGTCGGCTCAGTTACAGATGTTCGGGGAGAAGACCTCCCAAGAATCGACCTTGTCACCTTTGGATCACCTTGCCAAGACTTTAGTCAGGCTGGAAATCGCAGGGGTCTCGAAGGAGACCGAAGCAGTCTTATCTCTGAAGCAATACGGCTTATCGGAGAATGCAGACCAAGAGTTTTTATTTGGGAAAATGTTAAAGGAACTTTCTCCTCAAACGATGGGGCAGATTTTGCGGCAATCCTCCAAGCCTTTGTTGACCTTGGGGGCTATCGATGCGAATGGCAACTTCTTAACACAGCGTGGATTTTACCCCAAAATAGAGAGCGAGTATACCTTGTTGGATATTCTACAGAAGCCAGAGGAGATTGGGGAGGAGTATTTCCTATCGGAGAGTCAAGTGGAGAGTCTGACTTCAGGAATGCAAAAGTCGCATCTACATTACAATCACCTGGCCACGCAGCAGGAAACTACCGAGGAATGAATATGATTGCTGAGGTGATTAGTTACACCCGTTCCTCAGACGGGAAAGTAACTAATCGCAACTACAAAGACACGGCAAACACATTACATTCAGTTACAGGTGGCGGAGGCAATACAGACCAATTCCTTAGGGTAAAGAGTGCTAAGGAATGTGGCTATGAGGAAGCAGGTGCAGGTGATAGTATCAACCTTACAGCTATCAACTCAACTACTCGCAGGGGTCGAGTGGGTAAGCAGAAAGCGCAAACCCTCGACACCTTATGCGAGCAGGCAGTAGTAGAACCCAAGTACAACTACAAGAAGGTCAATGAGACCATTGAGCAAAACGAGGGTAAGTTTAAGAAGGGTGAACCTACGATGATGGACTTGCATAATCGCAACCTTATGGATGTCTCACCTTGTCTAGTTGAGCCACACCATAACGCTGCGAGTTTGTTTGATGGCTATAGAATCAGAAGACTTACTCCGATAGAGTGTGAGCGGCTTCAGGGCTTCCCTGATAACCATACAGAATATGGATCGTACGAAGGTGAAATCAAAAGAATGAGTAATACGCAACGCTATAAGCAGTGCGGCAATGCAGTCACGGTTGACGTGGTTGCAGAAATTGCTAAACGTTTATTGCCGTTGTATGAATAATTTTGTTAATTTCGAATCAGTTTAATAATCAATAAAAGAGATGCTATGAAAACAGCAGTAGTTCAAGAGGTGAAGCCTGTAGGCGAACCAAGACAAGGTCAGTACGGAATGATGTACACCTATGGAGTTAGATTTGATAATGGAGACTCTGGCCTCTATACGTCAACTAACGAGAATCAAAACAAGTTTGTAGTAGGCGAATCAGCCCACTACCTTGATGAGGCAAAGCAAAGTAAAACGGGTAAGACTTGGTTTAAGATTAAGCCTGCTAATCCGCAGTATGATGGTCAGGTAACGAATGCACCACAGCAGGTAGCCACCGCCCCTTCAACGGGCGGAGGGGCTACTACCTCAAAGGATGTACTTATTGTACGTCAAACAGCGTTAAAGGCAGCCGCTGAGTTTGCCGCAAGTATGGATGCTAACCACCTTGATGTATTGAGGTTAGCAGAATCTTTTAAGGATTGGGTACTCGATAACGATACCAACCCACTCAAAGAGCAGAGCACTGAGTCTCCGTTCTAATTAAAAGTTTCACATCAGGGGAGGGCAATGCTCTCCCCTTTTTTAATACCAAAACCATATGGCTAAAGTCAGCTATGCCGACCTCACGGGTCGGATAGATAACATTCGTATGAACAGGGTCAAGCAAGGCTATGACTTTGGGCATTACAAATTAGACGAGTACCTCCGTTTTAAAAGAGGTAATTTCAATATCATTTTAGGGCATAACAACGTAGGTAAGACTACTACGATTCTCTACCTGATGGTACTGCAGTCAATAAAGAACAAACTCAAGTGGCTCATCTTTAGCAGCGAGAACACCCCAGAGAGTGTCGCTATAAAGATTGTGCAGTTCTATTTGGGTAAGACTATAAACAAAGTTGAGGAGGATGAGATGCAGAAGGCTATGCGTTTTATTATGGGTCACTTTATTATATTGGATGCTGATAAGAAGATGTACTCCTATAAGGATTTGATTGAGGAGGCTACCGACATCAATAGCGAGGAGGGCATAGACGGTTTTCTTATTGATCCATATAACTCGCTTAGGAAAGAGCCGAAGATGTTTCAGGCATTAGGTGGCCACGAGTATGACTACGAGGTGGCTACAGCTTTGCGTAATTGGGCCAAGCAGCAGAAGGTCAGTGTGTGGGTAAATACGCACGCAGTAACGGGAGCGTTACGAAACAAGTACCCTGCACAGCACGAGTACGCAGGTATGACTAAGCCCCCTAGCGTAGGCGATGTTGAAGGAGGTGGTAAGTGGGGCAATAGGGCCGATGATATGTGGTGTATACACAGGCTAACAACTCACCCTACCGAGTGGATGTACACACACATTCATTGCTTTAAGGTCAAAGAGACGGAGACGGGCGGAAAGCCGACTCCGTATGATGACCCTATTATGATGCGGATGAAGCCAGGTAGCGCAGGGTTTGAGATTGACGGAGAGAGCCTGTTAGAAACTTCAGAGAAAGTTCAAGGTGACTTACCATTTTAGCCTAAACTTATACTATATTTATAAACGATGAGTGAAGAGAGACACCCTTTAGATAGTGACAGATGGAGGTATGCCGAGAGCAAGAGTATGACCTTGCTCTGGCTACGCACGAAGAACCAACTCTTGACTGATATAGCCAACCGCATAAAACCTGAAGACCCAAATAATGAAGAAGAGATGAACCTCTTCTTAGATGTATTGAGTGTGTATGGTGCTATGGATTCTGCCATTGATATGGTAGAGGAAGTGCAGCGTCTCATATGGGATGCCCAAGCAAAGAACGCTGAGTTAAAGTTGACGATAAGAAACCTCAGTGAACGGGTATCTAAGTATGAGGCGCAGTTTGATGAACTAGATGAATACTTACGATGAAAGCAAGCATATTAGAATTACAGGAGGAATACAACCACTACGTTGATATTCACAACATACAGAGAAACAGACAGCGACCCAATGTAATGGCAAGGTTTGCCTTTATGGTGGCTGCTAGAGAGTTGTATACAACCTTGGAGATAGCGAGGGTGACGGGTAAAGATCACGCCACGGTTATCCACGCCACAAAGTCCCACGAGATGAACCTACGCTTTGACAGCAGCTATATGAAATTGTTCAATGAGAGTTGCACAATTATTGAGAAGCTAAGAGGCTCAGAGGTAGGTACGGAGAAGTGGCAACTTACGAAGCACAACGCTCTCCTTCAGCAACGTCTTGACGAGTTGCGTGAGGAGATGTTGGAGTTGCGTACTGAGGTTCGTAACAAAGACCGCCTTATAAAAGAAATGAAACACGAATATGAACTTAGCGATTGATGTAGCACCCCTAGCAGGTTTTATAGTAGGAGTTAACTATTGGAACTCCGAGATGGATGAAGACTTTCAAGACCCCAAGTACCACTCTTTGCAGTTGTGCTTTGGGGTCTTGGCTATTGTAGTCACTTGGGCTACGGAAGGGAGAGGAGAATGAACCTATTAGAATTACTTGCTGCCTACCATAAGGAATGGATTAAGATGGCCTATAAGTTTGGTGCAGGCGCATATGCCGAGGACATTGTGCAGGAGATGTACCTCAGGCTTAATAAGTACGTTGACGATCCTGAGAGGATTATGTACGGAGATGAACCCAATAAGCTATTCGTTTGGGTCACTCTCCGTAATATGGTCAGGAAGTATCAGGACAAAAAAGACCTTCTAGTTTTTGTGGATGAGTACCACGAGCACGATGAGTTTAGTGAAGAGTTAGGTCGTGAGAATGAGGAAAGTCTTGACCGCTTTCTTGACACGATATTTGACAAGGCCAGAGAGATGCATTGGTTTGACTATAAGATGTTCGAGTTGTACCACACAACAGACTTATCGATGAGGGACATTGAGAAGGAGACTACCATCAGTTTAAGAACCATTTTTACAACACTTAATAAAGCGAAAGATTATGTCAGAGAAAACCTCTACGAAGAGTACCAAGAGTACAAAAAAGAAATCCTCAACTAAGAGCAAAGGATTGGGGGACACGGTTGAGAAGATAACCGAGGCCACAGGTATAAAGAAAGCTGTCGAGATGTTTGCCGAGGCTACAGGCATCGATTGCGGCTGTAACGAGCGCAAGAAGAAACTCAATGCGCTCTTTCCGTACAAGCATACCGAATGTTTGTTAGAGCACGAGCACGAGTTCCTAGGGGAGTTCTATGCTCAGTTTGATGGTATGAAGGTAGACGAGAAGTATACCCGACCTCTGGCAGAGATACACGCTAGAGTATTTAATCACAAGTTTGACATACCCTGCAGTTGTAGCCCTAAGACTTGGAAATCTTGGATCAATGACCTGAAAAAGGTATACACCGAGTATGACCGAGGATAAACTTTTCCTGATTATTAAGGCTTGTTTTATCGCTGACCTTGAAAAAAGCGGTGAGCAGTATTCTAGGTACGACTGCTTCAGCGAGAAGTGGAATATGGATATTGAACTCAAGTGCCGCAGGACTCACTACGATAAACTCTTAATAGAGAAGGACAAGTACGATGCTTTAATTCACCGAGCGAAGCTGCACGGCACAATACCTTTCTATATCAACTCAACACCTGAGGGTATCTATGCCTTTAACCTTGGAGAGATAAAGGATATTAAATGGGAAATGAAAGGGGGTCTCCCCAAGACCACCGATTTCCCTGACCGAAGAAAGGTAGTCAAGGAGGTGGGCTTCTTACCTATCAGCCTAGCGAAGAAGATAAACGAGGAGAATTAGTTTTTGATTGTTAATTGTTTTGTGTATATTCGAGCATAACTAAATTTTATGCTTATGTCTAAAAGAGTATTTACACGAAAGGAAAACATTGTTTATGGTGGTGCTGCATCCTTCCTGGCTATAGTCGGGATCATCGGGATGTTAGCGTTGTACGAGTTGATTGAGAACCTATTTAATCTACCTGTATAATGGACTACCTAGACAGAGAACTTGCAAGCTATCAAGAGTACCACGATGCTACCTGTGAGATATGTGGTGAGACGAGTTATGACGATTGGCAGTGCAACTGCTGCCGAGAGTGTAGTAGTTCTTCTTGCGAATGTGATGATGAAGAGATAGTAGAACGTCAAATACAACTACAGAAATGATGAAACACACTGAAGCGATTTACAAGGCACAGATAGTATTCGAGGATGCCTTAACGGACAAGGAGACGATAGACGAACTCCTAAGGATAGATGCATCCCTATACACTAACCTAGGGGTAGACAGCTCAAAGGCGGAGGTAGCTTCTACAAAGCGAGCCTCTGCCTTTATTTATAGATTGATAAAAGGCATTGACCCTGACAAGGGCCAACGCTTTTTGCTTGCAATGGGATTAACCAAATAGAATAGATATGAAAATCAGAATGCTAAACGGAGAGGAGCACGACCAAAGCTACCTCGTAGAGAAAGCCCACGATGATGACTTCTACTACGGCTACCTAGGTAAGGTGGCCTTTAGTAGCAGTAACCTAAAGAAGCTACTCGACAGCCCTAGGACGTACTACAATCTAATGCAGTACGGGGAGGAGACTAACAGCCAAGCCCTACGGGATGGTAGGCTCATCCACACAATGATACTAGAACCCCACAAGATAGACGAGATGACGTTTATTGATGTGGCTAGTAAGAACGCTAAGAAGTGGAAAGATGCGAAAGCAGAACACCCTAACCATTTACTATACACGGTCAAGGAGCGCAGCCTAGCAGAGCGTATGACCGAGGCTATATTTAAGAATGCCCAAGCGGTAGAACTTCTAAGAGATGCCTCATTTGAACAGCCTGCTGTTGACTACATAGAGGGGTATCCCTTTAGAGGTAAGGCTGACATCATAAAGAATGACGGCACTATCATTGACCTCAAGACATCTTCTGACCTGAGGAACTTTGTATACTCCGCTAGACATAAATACTCGTATGATGTACAGGTGTATATCTACTGCCGTCTATTCAATGTAGACTACACTAAGTTTAAGTTCTTGGTGATTGATAAGCTAAGTTGTGATGTAGGGGTGTACTCGGTCTCTGAGGACTTCTACAACAAAGGGGAGGAGAAGGTGATGTACGCCCTTCAGCAGTACAGCGACTTCTTCGAGGATCGCACGCTTGAGGAAATTCAGCAAGAGGTGAATAACTATACTATACAGGGAGAGCTATGAGAAAGTTTAGAGTATATGTAGAAGATAGGTTTGAAGCAATCTTTGATACTATAGAGAAGGCTAGGGAGTGCAGACGAGCACTCCAGAGCCTCAAGTACAATAACATTGTTATATCAATAACCGAAGAAGACATAGACCCACGATAATTCGTGATTCGCAAATCGCAAATCCTCACAACAATGAACCTTAAATTGTCACAAAATAAGGGTAAAATTGTACGCTCTAATGTACAAAGTAAGGGTATAACCTCACGAAACCAGTAATAAAGTAAGGGTAAAACCTTACGAGTGTAACGAATGCCCTTGATACTTGAACAAGGGTAATGTGTAATTAAACAAACAATAAGGTGCTTATTCGCACCATTAACGAGCGTTTAAGCATATAAAG
>Ga0129327_10002835_pt1 | contig 10059 bp, 2 predicted proteins | sample CPBDNA_6_FD_111799 | JGI IMG/M metagenome (GOLD analysis project Ga0129327, IMG submission 111799) | Freshwater to marine salinity gradient microbial communities from Chesapeake Bay, USA - CPBay_Spr_31_0.8_DNA | ecosystem: Environmental > Aquatic > Marine > Coastal | place: USA: Chesapeake Bay...
AACGCAGAATGGATAGTTTCAGTAGTTTCTAAGTGCAATCGATATCAACTTTTCATGCCAATGCCAAGCCCTTTAAAAAGACCATTAATCACCTTAGACTAAACGATCGGGGCGGTGTCGCAGATGTAGATGTTGAAGATAGAGAAGAACATGGTTGACTCCATGTTGAATACGTGGACACCACTTAGGACACAATGATATTTTGATTATGAAATAAGTGCAAATTACAAAAGCAAATCAAAGGCCTTACCTAAGTCGAAACCTCAACAAAGCAAGGGGAAACAGGGCTTCCGCGAAGAAACCATGTTTTTCCTTTAAATTACAAAAATCACAAATATCAATTTCCTAGAGATATAACGGTGGTGGCTACGAACTGAAGTACAGAAAAGTGCTAAGGGCATTCATTCTTAGGGATACCCTTCTGAAAATATAACATTTATTGTAAAACAGGGTTTCGGCATTTTTTATTTAAAATTTTTCTTTTCATTGCCGCAACAGGATTAATTTATTTATTTACATTTAAGACGTTGTAAAACCATTTAAAACAGTTTAAATTCTTCCATAAGACCTTTTGTGCAAGGAATTTCTAAAACTATAAAAGTTCTTTAAAACAACATTCGCTTTTTTCCTTGGAGCGAATAGGGTTTAAAAAAGGCTATAAAGTTGCATAACAGCCTGCTAATCATTCTGACAATCATTATAGACGCATAAAATGGTAAAAGCACAGTTATAGAGATATATTTTTAACATATTTTAATAAATCCCAAAGCTAGTATGTTCGCTTCAGAATGGTTTAATCTTCAGGAGCCAGAGAATAATACCAAAACACTGAGCCTATAGTCTTTTGCACCCGGATCGAATCTCCACAATGATCCTGGTGCTGAAGGCTTCTCGATGAGGGTTCGTTCCCTAGATAAAAGAAGACTAAAAAGATGCCAGATTTGACATTCCCCGGCGAAGAAGGAACGAAGTATTCAGTCGAGAATCAAACAACAGGTACTAATTCACTAAATAACTTAACGTCTGTGAGCGTAGGCTTAGGAATATAGTTCAGTACTTGAAGACTAAGACTTGAACTGAATTAGAATCTGAATCTTTACTGGTTACGTACAATATGAATTCTATTGGTCGCTTGGTGACCTGAGAGTTATTAGGTAGACTTATAGTAGTAGGTACAGAACACTTTAGACCTGCAAATAGAATCTTGGATTCAAATAAGACAAATCTTGACGTCACAATAATATAATCGGTAGGCTAGATCGTGATCGGAGAAGACAGAGAATAATGCTTATACTTTTTAGGGGGGTTCCCTCATCCTGGCTGCGTGATATGCAAGACCAGAGTCTTTAGCTGCCTGGTTGAGCTGCTGGATGAGGTCAAGAGAATCCTCCTGATGAATAACCGCCAGCTTTCTAACTGACCTTCTAGTAGACCTGAACCCGGTTTCTCCCGGGATTCTATATTCACAAATCGCGGTCCGTTTCAGACCATCTTGATGGTTTTGCTCGACTGATCGGACTCGGGCTATCCTCCAGATTGGCCCGCCGAGCTGAACGTCATCGCCGTTCATTAACATGAGGACCACGTCGCCGGGCTTGACATCTACGTTGTTCTCTTTCCACTTGCTGGGCTGAGGTACGTAGTTAGTCAAGAACTCCTCCTGCCAGACCTTCCACCAAGACTCGTAGACACTGTCCATCTGTTTGACCAACCTAGTGGGCGGGGCTATACGGGCGTGGCCGCCTATGGCCCTGGTAGACGCCCGTCCCAACAAGAGCCTGCTAGGTGTGATCAAGTCCAGATTATCTAGATTATCTGTCTTGGATCCAAGGCAGATAGGAATGTTGTTTAGTTGAGACGAAATCCACGCAAAGCAAGTCTCGTAGGCGAGGACGTCGAGCTTGATACCCTTGTAGACCTTCTTGAACAGGTCGTTGACGTTCTGGATGGATCGCTCGACGATACCGTGGACGTTGTGCCCGCCAACAGGACAGGAAGTGTACTCAATGCCGACGCCAAACTTTGTAGAGAGAGAGTTGGTGATATCAACAATGGAGAGCTCCATTCTGCGGCATGCCGCGAGCAATTGTGATCCTTCATCTACGCAGAGTTTGACTGGGTGACCATATCTTGAACTGAACCTGGTGTAGCACATGAGGAACTCGTCCGTGGAGTAGCTGGCCATGGCGTGGACGGAGATGGCTGAAGAGGCTGGGTCTTTAAAGACGCAAGCCCAGACCTTTACACTGCTTCTGTGGTTGTGCTCACAGTAAGCCAGCATGGGGCCCATTAAATCCACCTGAGAGATGTAAAAAGCGGGGGCGATGGTGAGCCTCGTGTCGTGGATCTTCCCCATCTCGACCTTGACGAGCTTGGCCCGGTACCTCGTGCAGTACCTGCAGGCCTCCCTCACTTCAATAGCCAGCTCCCTGCCTTTAAGAATATATGCAATTGTTCGCGAGATTCGTAAGGTTGCCGCGGAATTTCTGTGCTTTCCGAGGGTCCCATGGGCGTAGACCATAATACAATATGCTACGGGGCTGTATCGGTCTACTACAGGCTTAACAAAGTGGAGGGGATCCAAGTCAAACATCGAATCAACAGGTGAGAGAACCTCTTGTCCGTCTAAGATCCGTCCAGTGTAGTACAGAACTCCGTCTCGTTTGTCTGTGTCCTTCAGATCCTTTGGGGGGACAAACTTTTCTACCTCCAGGGTTGTCAGACGGAAAAAATATTTCTCGGCCAATCTAATGTCGAACTCATTGAGCACGTTTTTGCCTCTAAAAACGTACGTAACAGTATCGTCAGTGGGTTTTGAGTTAGGGAACCAGGGGGGTTGCCAAGCGGGTCGGATGAGTCGGATAAACTTTAACATGCAACTGGCAACCCTGACAGCCCACGGCCAACTTTTGCAGTGATTAGGGTCAACGATATACTTTGCAAAACTGTATCTATCGGAGACCTTGGTGGCCAAAAAGGGGAGCATAATACCGCTACTACTGTCTGTCCTAAGCTCTAGAGCAGCTGTTCTCTTGTCGTCAGATGATACTCTAACCTGTTCTAGGGTCTTCACGGGCATATCTTCACGCTCCAGGCGCATCCAATCCTTCCCTTGCTGCCAGTCGGACTCCCAGGTGATCTCGGAGATGGAGGAGTCCCTGGTACCTAGATCAGCAATGTTAAGATCTGTATCAATATGACACCATTGAGACGGCGAGGTGAAACGGCGGATATCTATAACGCAGTTCCGGACCGTTACCTCCAAGGGGCGCTCGTCCTGGTTGATCCAGAACAGGCAAATACTTGAGTCAGTGAGATACAAAGAGTGCTTAAGCTGGTTGCCAAGGTTGAACTTTACAGTATGGGCTAGGTGCGTAGCCAGAACAGCTGCTCTAAGTTCAGCCTTGGGGATAGTGAGCTCTTTGACAAGTTTAGACTTGGCTGACATAATCTGACAACTGTACCCACCTGACCGGCGTCTTACCCGCCCGTGAACGGCGGCGACGGCGATAAATTGTGAGGCATCGGCGGACACAACAAGCTCCACGTCCGGCGATACAGCATCTTCAGGGATAATGGTACGCCTAAACTTAACTTCTCTAATGTCCTGGATATCTGAGATGTTTCGGATCCACGCTTCTAAGTAAGTGTCCGGAATCCTAGCGTCCCAGTCCAGCTTGAGGTCCACGAGGTTGTGGAGGTCGAGCTTTAACCTGGCCGTGATGGGGGTGGCCAACCCGAGAGGGTCAAACACTCCCATGACCTTACCCAACATGTTTCTACGAGAAAAATGCTGTCTGAGAGCTGGGCCGAAGTCCCCAGTGACAAGTTCAGGAAGTTTACCTCGTTTCGGCTTCCCAAAGTACAGGGGCTTGATGTCCAGCTGCAGCACGTCCTCCTTCGGGGACCAGGCCATGCCCAGCAGGCCGACCCGCTTACCATCAGCTGAAACCTCAGGTGGAGGGTCCTCTCCAGAGAAAGTGTATCCTTTAACCTCCATGCCTGCCTGGGCAAGGGTGAAGTCTAAGCTAGCGGCGGTAGATCGGCTGATCTTTTTGGAATGATCAGCTCTTCCGACGTCGTCAACGTAGGCCTCCTTCTTCAATGCTTCGGCCCCGGCACGATGCTCCGGGTACTTTACCTCCACATGAACGGCGACTTTGGTTAACCCACACTGCAAGGAGTTACCTACCGGTTTGATCCCATATATCAAGGTTGCAATGATATGTTCGATGGTGGGGTTGGCAGGGTCCAAGTTCTCCTTCCACAGAAAACGCTGATATCGATAATGTTCAGGGACTAAACCAACCTGGTTGTAGGCGAGTCGAATGTCCGTACAGAAGGCTGCAGCTCTGTTCCTGAACCTTAGAAGGATGTGATGGATGTTAGCGAGTCGATTAGACCCTTTCGCCAGAATTTCATTTAAAGATGCTCCCCCGGGGGTCCGGGCGCTAGCATCAAAAACAATTCTACACGGCGTCGAAAGGGAATTTTCTTTAAAGACGACGCGCCATGGGATGAAGTACCCAGCATCGGTGTCGGAAAGAACAAGTTTGCGGTCGTCTTCACTCAACGCGGACACAGGTAGTAAATAACCCCGGCTAGCTAATTTATTGAAACTTGCTAAAACGTCGCTTTTCATGTCTTCTGATTTGCATATTTTATTCATTTGGGATTGAAAGACCTTTTCAGCTGCATATCTATTTGGGAATAGGTTATCTTTGGGATTTGCAATAAAGGGAAGTTTGCTGACCAACCTTTTTTCTTCAGGTATGAAGGTGACGGAGGACTCGATGAGGTGCTGCTCCTGCTCCTCTCTCAGTGACGCGGCCTCGAGGGTCTCGGAGTTCCTACATGCCGAGCAGTTTCGGCACATTATACACCTATAAGCTATCTCGCTACCTGAGAGTTCCCCTTCCATAAACCTACTCACCCCCTCCCTCATGCTGTAGATGGTGTCGCTGGCGTCCCAGCTCGAGGGGATAACCCAGGAACCGTCCTCCCTTGCGTGGTGATTGCAATGAGAATAGACGCAACTAACAATATGATCTTCGTGCCAGTCACTACTAGCATCAGGGTCCATAGCACCCTCTAGTTCCCAAGGATCGAGCCCGTCGTGCCACAAATGCTCTGGATCCGAATCCCAAAGTTCAACTTTCCCCCCAGGATCCACACCCCCAAGGTCCACCCCACCTACCTCACCATCACCCTCAAGGCTATCCCCGACGGCCACATGCTCATCCTCAACCTCAAGTGCGTTTGTGGCCGGGCTGTATACATGTTGAATAGTAGAGCAGGCAAAATAGTAAGCTTTCATTTCAGCGGAAAGGAAGCTATGGGGGCCAAGGAAATTAGACGCTTCTCTGCAGCGTTCCCAGCTAGGGTGGGGACCACCAAGGATACATGTCTCCCCCCTCGGTGCGCCGAATTGGGATTTGTAGATTCCTAACCCACAAGGAAGCATGTACAGGAGATGGGGAAAATACTTAATATAGCGTATTCCTACCATTAAGTCCACACATTCCCCGCCGACGGAGGCGGAAATAGGCGGGAGGGGGGCGTGATCAGGGAAGCTGCACTTCAAGTCCTTCTCAATTTTTGCCCATGCTTTAGAAATATCCCACGTTGGAAATCGGGTAGTTACTGTTGGCATTTTCAACCCCGTCAAACTTGCTGACATTTTTGAACCTTCTAAGGGGAGGTGGAACTGTTCGTCCCCCCCTTCAATTCTTACGGTTGCGCCCCCAGCCACATTCAACAAAGTTGGACCGTCACGGACACAAATAGAGCTAAGAATTGTAGATGCCCTGTTAGATAAAGCAGCTCCTCCACAACCTGAGTCGTAGAACAGCAACATGACCTTACCGTCGTGCTCGACGTACTGGAGCATGAAGATGCTCGGGGCGGTGATGTCCTCCAGCACGTTCTCCGGGGTGCATCCAGAGATAGGGACCTGAGCATCTAATTGAAACATGTTCTGATTAAAGAAAAATCTCAACCCAGGTCGGACTAGGGACTGGTCCATGTCAGCAATAAATGCACGTTCATTTTCTTTATTTTGCTCCGTATGAAAACCACACATTAGGATATGAAACTGTCTCATTTTGGTAACCTTGGGGCATTTATCGAAAGTACAGACCCACGTGGTAATGCAGTTTATTTCATGGGAACTCCACCAAACCTCACGGTTTTTAAGATCGGCTTGAGAGTCCATGCGTAAGCAGCGGAAACACACCCGCTGCTTCGACGCAATGTTCACTCTATCTGTACCCCGGGCCTTTTGGAATTGAACGCAACCAAAAATATGAGTGTGGGGGCTTGAACAGGTTACACAGTTAACTAGAGGGGGTTCTACATAACCGGCGGGAACGTTAACGTTAGCGTTTATATTGTTTATTGTGTTAACTTTTTTACCGCGAGAACTTACAGGCTTTTTAGCCTTGGCCTGCTTGACCACCTGCGTCGTGGAGACGTTGATGCTGGCGTCCTCCTCTTCAACCTGCACACTGGAATAAGCTTTTTTAGTCACTGGAGCTGCCTTTTTATCACGAGGCTTCAGCTCAAGAGCGTTGGCTCCGTTGTTGAGGGCGTGGTTGACCTCAAAGATCAGCTCGTCCGCGAGGTCGTCAAGATACGTGCACATGACGTCCCAGTGGCCCTTCTCATCTAGGTTACCGGTTTTATCTTTCTTCCTAATTCGCTTTTTATATTCCTTGGACATGTAGTGCACCATGCCCTTCTCGATCTCACCGATGATGGTAGAATGATAAAGCTTTTCTAGGAGATTGTGAGGAACAGAAAGCTTGTGTACGTCGTCTAGGCGACTGCGGACCTCAATGACCCACTCCCGCTTCTTGACGTCGGAGCCAGCGCAGGCCCCCAGCTTCCTCAGCTCGTCCAACTTGGCAGCAAACAAATATCGAGGATTACCGTATGTTTTCTTCAAATGAGTAAACACCTCGTCTACGGTCTTAAACCTCTTGCCTAATACTTGAGCCTGGCCGGTCAAACTGGTCCTGGTGAGCACACGAAACTTCTCAGCCTCGCTCATTACCTTGGACCCCACATACTGGTTCCATTCTTCAGTGAAAGTGAAGAAGTCTGGATCAGCTGGATTACCGCTAAACTTCGGGACTGGAACGTCCGTCTTGTGAGTTCTAGTGCTGCTAGAGATGATTCCAAACGCTCCCTTTTTGTCTAGGAGCTCTGTTACTACGCCCTTATCAGCTGTTTTTAAGAGCCTTGCAGCGTTATCTAGGGCATCCGCCTCAACTCCGAGCCCGGCGTCAGTTGCGTCGACGACCATGTCCTTGGCGTCGCTGAGGACCATCTTAGCCTTCTCCCTAGTCTCGCTGACCTGTTCCTGGTGAAGGATGAACATGGGCTCGTTACTGGGCTTAACAGCAGCTAGAAGATTCAAAGAAGCTGTCATTTCAGTCATTTCAGTGATAAGTGCAAGCTGATTTTTCTGAACACGTCTTCTTTTTACTGCGTTTGCTGGGTTCGGTGCATCAACCTTCTCTCCGGCGGCCTCTTCAAGTCGGTGCAGGACCTCGTCGGCTGTTCGGAGAAAGGTAGCATAGGCTGCTTGGAGTGTGCTAGCAGCGCCCTCCATGGGCTCGTCCCAGAAGGCTTCATCTAGGTCTTCGAGGTCGAGGATGGCGTCCATGACCCGTTCTTTATACAACTCGGCCCTCTCAACCTTCCGAGTCAGCCTGACCTTGCTGTGCTGCTCGGGGGCGAGGTCCTGGAAGTCATCAAACCACACGGCCTCTGCTTTCTTTAGTATCTTAATATATCGCTGTGCTGCGAGGGGGACACCGTCTAGAGAACTGAACAACCGAACTATCGCCTCCGGTTGCCCCTGCCCGCCCTCGACTTCGCCCCCTTCACCCACAGGGGGATCAGGGGCTCCATCTTCCTCTCCTCCATCTACTACCTCCACAGCTTGACCCGCGGCTGCTGCCATCCTAACAGTGTTGATGCTAGTGTTAGGAGTGGTGAAGCTGTCGTTCAAGTGCTGCTCGACCTCCTCGACGTCGCTTTCGTGCTCGCTGCTGTCGATGGGGACGTCAAACTGGGTGCTAGTGGTAAGGAAGGATGGGGATTCTGCGTCAGAGAACCAGTCCAAGGACTGGGTAGAAGAAGATCTGGTTACTATTCCCCGACCATCATCCGTTGAAACAGATGAAGATGCTTGTCGTGTCCTAGTTGATGGGCCTTGATAAGGCCTAAATACTCGTGCCTGCCGGGTTACCCTGGCTCCAGTGACCCGTTTAATAGGAGAGATAAGATCTTCAGCCGCTACAAGTTCTCGCTCACGTCGTGCTTGTGAGTCTTCACGAGCAGGCTGTTGAAGGTCATCGTAGCCGTGGATAGGGGTCGGTGATCTGGATCTGGGCATTAGCAGTGAGTATAAGAGATAGAACTGGGAATTAATCACTAATATCTTTGTTCATGATTTTGAACTGTGCGATTTATCACAGAGATGAGCTCAGTGGAGAAAAAACTCATCTCGTAAAGTCATACAAACAACAAAGAAATCACTAGGGTATCGCAAAAACCCTCTTCCAGTATCTCGATAAAGTACTCAGGTAATATTTACTGCTTTATTCATCTCTTATATTCGATTTACAGCAGAATACCAACTGGTTCAAACTGAAAAAACAAAACAATTATAAGTAAAGTTCTTTTTTATACGTGCAACGTCTTGAACGAAAAGTGCAATTTCAGTAAAGTGAGTAACGTTTTGAACCAGTTTTTCTAATAGTTAAATACAATTCAAGTTCAATTGAAGCTATAAAGTAAAAGAATTGATAAACAAAATCCAATCACTTTTAGTTTACTATGCTCCATAAAAAGCCAACACACCGTTTGTTTATTATCAAAAACAATACGTATACAATACATATAAAATAATAAATAATAATTTTTAGGAACTTACATCAGTGGGATAGCTAGAAGGCTCCAATGCTGTCTTCTATCGTGCAGTGCAGGATAGGGTTGACCGACAAGTCCTTCACGAGGTTGCAGGTCAACTTAGGTAGCTTCAACCTGAACAACGTGGACGTGAAGGCCATCGTCAAGCAAAAGGATATATTCAATATAAAGTCCCAACAATAGAATAAAGCTCCAATATTGAAAACAATTAATCAATTAATCAATCAATACAATATTTATCTAGACAGTGAAATAAATAGACGTGAGTCCTACCTAACTTAGAGCACAAGTTGGCATGGCTCTAGAATACAAGGGAGGTGTGCTTGCATTGAATGATCGTGTGATTCTCCTCCAGGTACCAAGATTCATCCTAAATAGTTTCAGGTTCAAGCCAAGGGTAATGACAGGTCTAACGTTTATAATCACTGTTTTCTAAGTTCTAGTTCTGAGGGCAAAGGCAGTTGATCGTTCTAAGGTTTCACATCAAATTAACTTTCTGTCGCTCATAGCGGACAACTTTTTTTAGTAAGATGATATTTTCTAATAATTTATTGAAGTATGAATAGCTCCTTACCAGTGAATGCTTGTGGCGTAGTTACAGATCGCTTGTACCGACCACAGGATGCCCGACAGGTGTTATCAGGTGCGGTCCTGAACATGATCACGTTCAAGTAACAACAGGAGGAGGGATGTATAAAGTGCCGACGATCCCATCAATAAATACAACAACAATATCTATGATCACGGTAATATCTGGTCCAGGGATTTACCTTTCATGATCTCCAGAGTTCTGGGGAGACAGGTGCCCCATCCGGTCAAGACCGACGGGAGTGAAGCAGCGGGTGTTGTACGGACCCGAAGGGTAGTCACCAACTCTCTCAGTCGTTCCCCAGACAGCTCCCTGCTGTAGTTCACCATGACGTCAGTGAACAAGGCAGCGCATCCGATCTAAATCAAACGCTTTGAGTTCTAAGCCTAGTAGATTATCTCTTTCTTAACGCAGAATGGATAGTTTCAGTAGTTTCTAAGTGCAATCGATATCAACTTTTCATGCCAATGCCAAGCCCTTTAAAAAGACCATTAATCACCTTAGACTAAACGATCGGGGCGGTGTCGCAG
>Ga0129327_10002838_pt1 | contig 10053 bp, 9 predicted proteins | sample CPBDNA_6_FD_111799 | JGI IMG/M metagenome (GOLD analysis project Ga0129327, IMG submission 111799) | Freshwater to marine salinity gradient microbial communities from Chesapeake Bay, USA - CPBay_Spr_31_0.8_DNA | ecosystem: Environmental > Aquatic > Marine > Coastal | place: USA: Chesapeake Bay...
CAGCATTATCGGATCTGAGGGGTTCGAGTTCTATCGTTCTAATGGGAAAGTCCGTCCTGTACCGCACTCAGGTGGCGTGTTTCTAGGCCCAGGTGTTGAGGTTCAGTCAGCAACGGTGATTGAAAAATCTGTTTATGGAGCCAATACCGTGGTCGGCGAAGACTCGAAGCTCGGTGCTAAAGTGTTACTTGCCCACAACTGTCGTGTAGGTAAACGCTGTTTGCTTGCAGGCGGCGTAGTGGTTAGCGGCAACGTAGTCATCGGTGATGGTGTCTGGATTGGACCAGGGGCAGTGGTATCCAGCGGCTTAAGGATCGAAGATTTTGCGAAAGTTACTTTAGGGACGACGGTCATATCCTCGGTAAAGAGTGGTAGCGAAGTGACCGGGGTTTTCGGCAGCGAAAAGCATCGGATGATGAAGTTTATGGCGAAATCAGGCCTTATTTAAAAAAAAATAAAAAATTATGAACAAAGAATACGTTAAGAAAATAGTGCTAGAATCCTTTCGAAATGCGCTGGTCCGACAAGAACTAGAGGTTCCCGAGCAATTTGATTTCGACATCGTTCTTCTTGCCAGTGGCGTGGATTCGTTAGGATTTGCTGTTATGGTTGCAAGTCTTGAGGACGAGCTAGGTTACGACCCGTTCACACTGATGGAAATCCCTGTTTATCCGAAAACTTTAGGCGATTTTGTCTCCATCTATCTTGAATATTCAGAGCACCTAAAGACTCAATGAGTTCAATTGTCGAAAGCTTGTCACGTCGCTCCCAAGGTGATGTTATTTTTCATTATCGAGATCATGTTGTCTCGGTGAAAGATTTTTCGCGAGTCGCCACAGCCATCCGGAATTATTATAAAGACTCAGATTCTAAGGCTGTTGAGTTGAGGGTGGTAGATCGCGACGTACTCCCTTATTTCTTGGCTGCCTTCGACGGGTATGCGTCTAGGATGGTTATCTTGCATGAATCATTTGCGGATGAGGTTGTTTTGCCAGAGTCGATGTCTGGGCACGTCCGCACGATTGTTTCTCGAAAGTTTTTAGATGAACTGAGCTATGAGAATGTGGACTTATCTTGGAAGCCAACTACAAGCACTAAGTGGTTGATTCCAACATCTGGAACTACCGGAGTACCTAAGGTGATAGAACATGATTTTGATAGTCTAACCTCAAAGCTGAAAGCGAACGCAGCTAAAGGAAAAGGTGTCGTTTGGGGGATGTTTTATGATGTGACCCGCTTTGCAGGCCTACAGGTATTGCTGCAAGTCATCGTGGGCGGTGGCGAGCTTGTCTGGACTGACCATAGGACTTCTGACAAGTTAGTGGAGTGGCTTTCGGATAAAAAAGTGAATGCCATCTCTGCAACGCCTTCGATGTGGCGTAAGCTCATCATGAGCGAGAATTTTGATCGACTAAACCTAAAGTTGATTACCATGGGAGGTGAAATCGCTGATGCGTCCACCTTAGACTTAATCGCAAACTTGTTCCCAGAAGCTAAAATTCGTCATATATATGCTTCAACAGAAGCGGGCGTTGGTTTTTCGGTAATAGACAAGCGACCGGGCTTTCCAGTCGAGTGGTTATCAAAGGCGCTGCCAGATGGCACTGAATTAAAAATTCAAGACGGGCATCTGTGGATACGTAAACAGAAGTCTTCTCAATGCAGGCAAACTTTAGGCGGTGATTCGCCTAGTAGTGAGTGGATGAACACCGAAGACCTCGTGGAGAAAAAGGGAGACCGATGCTTGTTTTTAGGAAGAAGCAATGGTGCCATTAATGTCGGAGGTTTAAAAGTTCAGCCGTCTGAAGTAGAATCGATTTTACTTCAACATTCTTCAGTAAAACTAGTGATAGTCCGAGGTCGCCCAAGTCCTATCGTTGGTAATCTAGTAGTTGCTGATGTTGTGTTGGATAACTCATTGTTGATTAAGCAGGATCCGCACGAACTTCGTCAAGAGCTTGTCGACCTGTGTAAGAGCAAACTCGAAGCTCATAAAGTTCCAGCGATCCTCAAAATTGTAGATGATATCCCGCTGACTGACGCTGGTAAATTAAAGAGGTAATATTATGGAAAAGGAAAAGTTAGTATTGGTTACTGGAGCAACTAGAGGCCTTGGGCTTGTGATTGCTCGCACTTTATTACAACAGGGCTATAAAGTTGTCGGCACCGGCCGCTCAAAAGATCGGCCTAGCACATGGTCCATGGCTGAAGATGATGGGCTGATCTATCAGTCTTTAGACCTTGAAGAGCATGGAAATCACCAAGGCTTTGTTCGTTCAGTGGTCAAAGAATATGGATCTTTATATGGATTAATCAATAATGCCGCGATAGGCACTGGTGGCGTTTTGGCTACAATGCACGAGCGGGATATAGAGAAGCTGGTAATGACGAATGTCTTGGGTACGATCATTCTTACGAAGTATGCGATTCGAAGCATGCTTTTGTCCGGTGTTGGCAGAGTAATTAACATTTCATCGATTATTGCAGATACAGGATTCAATGGATTGTCAGTCTATGGGGCATCTAAGAGTGCCTTGAATGGATTTACGCGGTCGCTCGCTCGCGAAATTGGTAAGGCTGGTATCACCGTGAATAATGTCTCACCAGGCTACATGGCAACGGACATGTCTTCGTCGATTGGGGAAGAAGATTTAGCTAAGATTGTTCGTCGCTCTCCTTTAGGACGTTTAGTTGTTCCGGCAGATGTTACCAATGTGGTGGCGTTATTGCTCTCTGAATCAGGCGAGAACATCACAGGAGTTGACTACAAAGTCGACGCAGGGAGCACCATCTAGGGAATGCGCGAGACCTTAAAAAGCGCATTTATCTTATATAACTTATTTATCATGACGTTGCCAAATTTCATAATTATCGGTGCACAAAAGTCGGCATCTTCTTTCATGCAGGTTTGTTTGTCCGACCACCCTGATGTCTTTATGCCGATTGGTGAAACTGCCTTTTTTGAGACTCCGGATTATGAACAAGGCAGTATTTCTGACCTTGAAGATCTCTTTACTGGTAAAAAGCAACAGTGTTTAGGGATCAAGAGACCTGTGTATATCGGGCGGTCTGAGGTTGCGGATCGAATCAAAATACATCTACCCGATGCTAAAATCATTGCGGTATTAAGAAACCCGATTGACCGTGCAATGTCATCTTATTTTCATAACGTTAACTATGGATTCCTTCCTCCAATTGATATTGAAGAAGGGATGCGAGCGATCATCTCGGATCAGGGCTTTAGAGATTCTTATCCTCGGTCGGGCGAGGTCTTGGAAGCAGGGTTTTATTGGAAGTATTTGAAAGAATACAACAGCTATAAAGAAGCAGGTAATCTGCTAGTTTTTCTACACGAGGATATTTTAAACGACCCACTTCAGGCGATTCGTGAGACTTTTCGTTTTCTAGGAGTTGACGATACGTATGTGCCATCAACTTTGGAATCGAAGCCTCAGAGCGTTACCTACAATTTGGCACGTTTAAAAGTAAGACGGCTGCGCAATCCAGTGCTTTTTCGGTATAGTGATGATCGGATGCGCCTATATAAAAAAGATGAAACTATTTTGGGCCGTTGCTACTGCCGGTCCATCGATATTTTAGATAAGTTAGTTCTTTCTAAGTTCTTTAAGTCCAGAAAGCCAAATCTGTCTTTAGAGCTCAGAAAACTACTGTATAGCGTATATGAAGAGGATATCAATATTCTTGAGGAATCTCTTAGTCGTGACTTAACGGAGTGGAAGGTTCGCTAGGCCTTCGGCTCGTAAGTTCACTCTTATTCAGAGTTAAGTTTCACTGTAATTTCAGGGAAGCCCTGTTTAATGATAAAACGATCATGAAACAGCCCGAAGTATTAAAACCATAAAGTGACCATTTTTACAAACATCTGGAAAAAATACGCAGATAGATCAATCGGGAAGATTCTACGCTTTTCCTCGGGTAGTATTATAGCCCAAATTTTTCCCATTGCACTATCTCCACTTCTGGCTCGGTTGTATACGCCTTCAGATTTTGGTGTTGTGGCATCAATTATGGCCTTTGTGGGTGTTTTTAGCGTTATATCTAATGGTCGTTATGAGTTGGCAATACCCTTGCCGCGAAGTAACTTACTCGCATCTTACGCTGCTTCTGTCTCGTTGTCTATTGAGCTATTCTTTAGCCTGTTATTACTGTGTTTGTTGCTCTTCTGTCCGCAGGTATTTGGCCAGCTATTGCCCGACACTCTCGACTCAAGTTTATATGCAATTACAGTCCTACTGATTTTGTTGGCTGGTTGCGGGCGAATCCATCAAATGATGAACATTCGTAATGAGCATTTTATTCATGCTGGAATGGGCATGGCCTTCGGCGCTGGTGTCTCAGGCGTAGGGCAAGTAGTTGGCGGCTTTATGGGTTTCGGTGCTATTGGTTTGGTTCTCGGACGAGTTGCGGGTTCTATGATGACCGTAATTTACCAGTGGAATATTGCAAAAATTGATTTGGGAGCTACTGGTCGCCATGTTTTTTCATCCACCTTCAAAAAAAGGGCGTCAGTTGTCCTCAGGAAATATAAGGACTTGCCGCTTCATTCCGCTTTACCTGCTTTCGCCAATTCGTTCGCAACAAATATTCCGTTACTGTTGATCGCTTCAGCATACGGAGCGCTTGCATTGGGATATTTTGCAATGGTACAGCGGTTAGTGCTATTGCCTGGTCAATTTGTCGGTGATAGTCTACGCAAAGTTTTTTTGCAAACTTCGGCGAAGCAGTATGATCGCGGGGTGTCACTGAGGGCCTACGTGCTAAAGTTTACTGGAGTATTTCTGCTCATTTCGATTGGCTATTCGATCTTTATGTATGTGCTTGCTCCGTATCTAATACCATTAGTGTTGGGACCACAATGGGTTGATGTTATTCCTATTCTTCAAATTTTAATTCTAGCCTTCAGTGTGCGCTTTGTGGCATCTTCGTTGTCTAGTATATTTATTGTAGTCAGGCAAACCAAACTCTTGGCCTACTGGCAGTATGGTTACATGGTAATCAGAGTTGGGTCCTTAATAACTGCATCCAAGCACCTTGATTTGATGCAGTTTTTCAAACTAATGGTCGCAGTGGATATTATTGCTTATGGCATTTACTTGATGATGGAACTGAGGGTGAGTTCACTAACAAAAAATAAAAAAATTATTACATGACTGGCTTTACCATTTTAGCGCTGTCCTCGGCGGGATTATCCTTCGGACTCTCTAGTTTCATTCTGTTGTTTTCGACTCTGATCATGATCCTTTCCCTGCGTGAATTTATTCGAGCGCGATATCAGTCGATTTTTGGACTAATGGCGGCTGGATTTACTTTTGTGCATGGATATGGATATTTTATTTATCCAATCTTACCAAGGACTGCGTTTGACGAAAAACTGTTTGATTATGATATCTACAACCGAATGGGGGTTGGGCTTCTCTTGATTCTAATCACTCTGCTTTTTCTGATTGTCGTTAAAGCAATGTTGATGCCTAGAGCAAGCGCACCTCAAGCGCTTGGCGTCGTTCCTTCCCCGTCTGGATTCCAGCTCTTGTTCTGGGCCTTGGTCGGATATTCCCTTTTATATTTTTCCCTCAATACCGACAAGCTGGTTGATTTAGCCCGAGTTATTATTACTGCGGATTATCGGATGTATTACGACGAGCGCTTAGAGAATATTTATGAGAGATCGAGACAGCATCCGATCATTAACAATTTGAATTCAGTGATGATTGGTGCTGTCGCTCCATTTCTTCTTTCCGTTATATCCTTTCAGTACTTTCGTCATAAAACGATGTTGCCGCACTTTCTCATTGTAGGTGGCATCTGTTTACTGTCATCGCTAATACGTTTTCAGAAGGCTCCTGTTATTATCTTATTATTGCTCGTTGGACTTTCATATATTTATGCGAAAGACATCATCTCGAAGAGACGTATTCCAATTATTAGAATCGCCGTCGGCGGGGCGATTTTTGTTCTTTTCATTTCAGTAGTGTACCGAGTCTTGGGGCACGAAGGCGGACTTTTCGATGCCCTGTATCGACGAATCATGTTGTCCTCAATTTTTACTTCGTATGGACACTTCTATGTTTTTCCCGATTTACACCCTTTTGTTCACTATGCGGGGTCTAGGACGTTCAATGTCTTATACGGGTTTGGCCAAGATACTACTTTTCATACTGGTTACGGCACGCCGCCTCTGATTTCTGGTTTGTTATTTAGGGGCCATGCCTTTAATATGAATACGAGTATTTTGGGCGATTCATATGCGCACAATGGATACTTAGGAAACGTGCAAGGGGCGCTGATTTTATTTGGTTTTTTCGTGGCGTTAGATGTGTTGTATACTAAATCAAAAAAAATGTTGCCGTATGCACCTGTGGTGGTGTTTTTCATCCCTGAATTCATTACAGTCTTGAATGGTGGGATTGGTGTATTGTTTGGACGCTATTATATCCTGATTCCATTTATTTATCTATTTGCATTCAGGCCATCATTTCGACGTTGATTTAGATCTTAATAGTCATCGTCGTTGAATTTTTTATGACTACCAGTTTCGGTAGATTCGCATTTCTAAAAAAAAGTATAAGAGAATTAATTTATGAAGATTCTATGGTTTAGTAACGTCCCATTCCCCGAGCAGTTGAAGCGAGCCGGAACTGAGGGGGGTATGGCAGGTTTTTGGATGTTGGCGCTGATGGAAGCACTGTGCGAAGACGGTCGAGTCGAGCTTGCAGTGTGTTGTGAATCTGGACAGTTCTCTGAAGAACTCGATTTCGTTGAAAAAGGAGTTCGTTATGTATGCCTGCCGCCGTCAAAGTCGGGCAGGGCGGCGAAAAATACAAGTTCGGGAGTTAGTCGTTACCGAGAAATCATTAAGAATTTAGAGCCGGATGTGGCCCATGTCCACGGGACTGAAAATAGCTATGGGCTCTTGAAAGCCCCTAATCTACCTCCGGTAATAGTCACCATTCAAGGTCTATTGGATGTTTATACTGATGCGTTTTGGGGGCAAATTCCATTTTTTCAGCGCTTTCGATTTCCGAGTATGGTTTTGAGTCATCGGTTGATGAAAAAAAAGGCGGTAAGAGAACGGGAAATCATCTCGGTGAATCAGTATTTTGGTGGTCGCACATTGTGGGATCATGGGCATGTGAAGCGGTTGAATCCGAATGCAAAATATTATCATCTGCCAGAATTACTTCGTGAGTGTTTCTTCAATGAGCATTGGGATATTAATCAGGCTGAGCGATTTCAAATTTACTCAACGACGACGCCTCGCTCTTACAAAGGAACCGATGTGCTGATCGATGCGGTTGCTCTTTTAAAGAAGGAATTTCCGCAGATATCGTTACGTATCGGCGGCCCTGTCGGCAATCGACGCTTGAGCTGGAGTCGCTATCTTCGAGACAAAGTCATACAGCTCGGTCTAAGCGATAACATTTCTTTTTTGGGATTCGTTTCTGCTGAGTCGATTGTTTCCGAGTTAAAGCAGGCACGTGTTTATGTGTTGCCTTCTTTTATCGAAAATAGCCCGAACAGTCTAGGTGAAGCTCAGCTAGTTGGGACTCCCGTTGTTTCAACCATGATGGGAGGGGTTCTCTCAATGCTCCGTCACGAAGATAGCGGCCTATTGACGAATGTCGGTGATGCTTCTGTTATGGCGGAACAGATCGGACGAATTTTTAAGGATGATGGATTGGCCCAAAAACTCTGCGATGGCGGACGGGTGCATGCGCGAGATCGGCACAATCCTGACTTTGTCGTTAAGCAGCATATCGATACGTATTCTCAACTTATTAAGGTCTCTCAGATCGATGACTGATTGTCGAATATTTCTAAATATATACCATCGCTGTAGTCGCCAAATCTGGGGCATGTATAGCACCTTTTTGTTTCGTGTTTCGCTACTATTAAATGGAGTCAAAGGAGGCGCCAGGGTGAGGTGCCGTGGTTCATTTATTCTTCGAGTGCATCGTAGTGCTAAGGTTCAACTAGGCAGCGATTGTCGGTTTAATTCGGGATACCAGCATAATTTTGTCGGTGGGGAGCAGAAAATGGCGCTTCAAATGCTCCCGGGGAGTATTCTTAATATTGGGAATCGGGTCGCGATTAGTAATTCGACGATTGTGTGCGGTGCATCAATAACGATCGAAGATGGCGTATTTATTGGAGGCGGGTGCCATATTTATGATACGGATTTTCATTCTCTTAAAGCGGGAGAGCGAATCGATAAGATAAATGAGGAAATACGGGCGATTCCTATCAGATTGAAGAGATATTCATTTATTGGCGCCCACTCGACTATTCTTCGGGGAGTCGAAGTTGGGGAGCGCTCAATTGTTGCCGCAGGTTCGATCGTTGTTAAATCAATCCCCGATTATGAATTATGGGGCGGAGCGCCTGCTAAGTTTTTGAGGAAACTGACGCCTGCTGAAATTAACGATCCTGTGAGGAGTCTTTAAAGGCTCTAATGACGATTTTATGGAAAATATAATGCTAACAATATTCTCAATTAACACGCAAATTCACCAATGAAAATAAAACGATTGCTTCGGAATCTGATCCGGCGTTCCCCTTTGCTGTATCCCTGTTATCTTAAGTTATTTGGTCTTAAGTTGGATCGGCGATTTCCGGTTCAAGGCGTAGACCTGCATGTGACGGGTTATCCTCGTTGTGCGAATACATTTGCGATGCGTTTGTTGCGCCATGCGTTTCCTGAGTTGTTACTTTCTACGCACATACACGCCATTGCGTCTCTTAAGATGGCGTTAAGGAATCGTATCCCAACAGTGGTCCTGGTGCGCGAACCAGTGCAAGCGGTTGCTTCGCTTGTGTTGAAAGGTGCGCTGCCCAAAGATGATCCAGAAACAATCACCTCCTACTTAGAGGACTATGTCGAATACTATGGTTTTGTGGTCAAGCATGGAGGGGATTTCAAGTGTCTCGATTTTAGGGAGCTGACGGTGCACCCTTATTCTTTAATCGAGGCGGTTTCTCCTTACGTCGATACGCGTATCGAAGAAGGCGAATTTAAGAAATGTCTCAGTGCAGTTTTGAGTGAAATGAAAAATGCAGAGGTGACGCGCGCAGATAGTGTTTCACAGTTGCCGAATAAAGAAAAAGAACAGTTAAAGCAGTCATATTGCGAGGCAGTTCAAAAGCATCCTCTGTTTGATGAAGCGATGAAGATTTATCAATCGCTTGGGGTATGATAGATGCAAGTCTGGAAAGAATGAGCCGCCTCTTGATCATTGGAAAGTTCCCCTATCCCAAAGGGGCTGCAGCGAGTGTGCGTATTAAAAATATCGCAGAAGGATTTGTGTCTAATGGCTGGGCGGTCGATGTCATTAACTTTGGTGTCGCATCTTCAGATGATGAAGTCGTGGAACCAAAAGTTGAGCATCGGTTGCTTTACCCTTTACCCAAAGGGAAGTGCTGGCCTGAGCAGTGGGCGCTCTTCGTTGCGCCGAGACTTGTCGCCCAGGGACTTTCAAGTTTATGCGCAGATCGGGATTACCGAGCTGCCTATGTTTACGGGCGGGCTGCCTCTATCAACGCGCCACTTTTCCGAGCATTGAAGCGAGCTGGCGTGTGTATCATTAATGATATAAATGAGTCGCCAGAGCATTTTCATGGAAAGGGTGGACGTTGGAGTCCTAATTATTGGAATGGTTGGTTAGGCTATCACCGAACAGCTCTTCGGGCAGATTTAATCACTGGTATTAGCCAGGAGATTTGCGCTTATTACGAAAAAAGGGGGATCTCTGCGCATTGTATGCCTTCTGTGGAAAATTATGAGGAAATGCCTCTCCCGTTTCCTATTTGGGAGCGTGATTATGGGCCAGAATTACTGTATATGGGCGCAATGTTTGAGCGTGATCGACCGGATTGGATGTTGAGGGCACTTGGAACACTTGCTCAGCAAGGTGTGCCATTTAAGCTCAATCTGATTGGAGGGTATTCAACGCGTGCTTCGGCCAGCAAGTTGCTGGCGGAGGTGATGGCTGAGTTTCCCATGTTGGCGGATCGCGTGGTTCAATATGGTCGGGTTTC
>Ga0129327_10002841_pt1 | contig 10051 bp, 8 predicted proteins | sample CPBDNA_6_FD_111799 | JGI IMG/M metagenome (GOLD analysis project Ga0129327, IMG submission 111799) | Freshwater to marine salinity gradient microbial communities from Chesapeake Bay, USA - CPBay_Spr_31_0.8_DNA | ecosystem: Environmental > Aquatic > Marine > Coastal | place: USA: Chesapeake Bay...
AGTGATAACCAACAATGATTAAAACCCTTATTTCTTTAAAGCCAACTCTCGCCATAATTGTTTTTGCACTTATGGCCTCAGTTAATGCCGAGGTTTATCGTGTTGTTGATGCCGATGGAAAAATAACGTTCACAGATAATCCACCAGAAAATACCGATGACCTAATCGAAAAAGTGCCTGATACCGATCCACAACAAAACATTACGGCAACGCCCGAAAGTCTTATTGAGAACCAACCCGAATGGTTAAATGAGGCGCAAGAAAAACGCGCGCAAGCGACTAAGAATACTAACCGTGATAAACAGATTCAAAACCAACAAGACAAGCAAGACTGGCAGCGCTCACTCAAAGCTGCAAGGGCCGAGGTCAAAGCAGCTAAGTTAATGTTAGAAATAGGTAGCGAGCCTACTGAGGGTGATTTTGTCGGCAATGCAGGTGGCGGCGCCAGACCTTCATCGGATTATCTTAAGCGATTAACATCATTAGAAAAAAACCTCGCCGATGCAAAACGTCATTTACTTAAAGTGCAACGTTCCAAGCCAAAGTAGCTTTGATTTTTTTTATGACCAGCTTAACAGTGATTTAACGCGGCTTTAATAACAGCCGACTGTTTTCTTGATCAATTTGAAAGTTAAATGCTTTTAAATAATTCATACCTAATAAGCCATCACCATTATTTTTACTGCCACTATTTTCTAACAGCATAACGACAAACTGCATGTTGGGTATTCGATAGTCCCCTATCTCAAAAGAAGCAAACTGATAAATAGGCGCTTGTACAACTCCCCCTGCGGTATTGATTGTTGCATTGCGAACAAACTCAGGCGCCAGTTGATTTTTGATACGGTTAAAATATTCGGTAGACATAACCGAAATGGATGCGCCTGTATCAATCATTAAACGAATCGTATTGCTATTATCAACAAGGCCATTAACTAAGTAATGCTCTCGCTGCTGCTCTAAAGCAATAGATGCCGATTGCAAATCATTTAAAGCAATAATGGCTAATAACGATTTGACTTGCTCTGCATAAAACGCATCAAATTGTAAGCTATACAATAAAGTTTTAGCCTGCGCATATTGCTGCAGCTCTATATGCGCCTTTGCCAACATTAATAAATAAGGTGGATGTTGCGGCTCATGCCAAAGCAGACGTTCAATAAAAGTAATCATGGGCTGCCAAGCTTTTTGTTCACTTAACCGCGCAATTTCAACATCCACTATTTTCGAAATTTCTCGAACAAAACGGCCTTGCTCAGTTGCGGGTAGTTCATTCATTAAACCGTAAAGTGTTTCTAAGGCATTCTCAACTTGCCCGGCTGCTAGTTGCCACTGCACTTGTAAATAACGCAACGCTTTATCGTATGGTCGCGCTCTAAGCCAAACGTCGGTTAATGTTTTCACTGATTCAATTTTATCGGCAAGTAACCACTGCTCTGCGCGGCTAAGCCATTGTGTTTTTAATCGCCTCGCTAAATTAACATCATGACTACTCAGCCATTGCCAGCCATCGATCGCTGTTTCGAAATCACCGGCAATAAAGGCTGCGTTTAAATCGGCAACCAGTAACGCTTTATCATTTTTTTTATCACCCACACGAAATAAGTTTTCTAAATAGCGTCGCTGACTATTGCCTTCTCTTACTGCTGCTGAGGTATCTTGCGGCCCTGCCTTTAAACTGCCTGAGCTATGGCTTAAAGCGCCGGTGATAACTGGCAGGCCAATAGACTGGCTTAGCAGTAAATAAGCGTTAAGGCCCAAAGAGGCCATTAAGACAACCATTAGAAGTGTGTTAGATCGCATAACTATCAGACGTACCTGTTTTTTAAATGTGTGACTGGGTTAAATGAGTAGCCGAGTTAAAACAGTAACAATGAATATTAGCCTATAACCACAACCTTTCCGTTTTCTTTATTTTACGCTGGGCCTCGCCTATCTACCATCGAGCAAAATTAAAGCAATCAATTAGTGCACCATGCTGGTGCGCAGGCTACACTAGACTCATTATATTTTAAAAAAAAAGCCATAAAACAGACCCGCTCTCTTTGCAGATTAAGTTTAAAAATCATAAACCATTGTTTTATATGGTTTATTTATAAATTTTAAATAATGCCCCAATATTGGTATTTTGCGCACGATTCTTGCTATGACTATATTATGATTTCAGAACAACTACACACACGACTACTTGAGAACCTCAGCACAGCCATTCTACTATTGGATGACCAGCTGCACCTGAGCCATATTAATGCCGCAGCTGAAATTTTGCTGGGGCTAAGTGGTAATCGACATATTGGCGAACCCATTAAAAAGTTACTGATGGCTGCCGATTCAACCGTTGTGACTTTGCAAGAAACCTTGGCTTCAGGACGACCCCATACACAGCGCGAAGCCATATTGACTACAAGCACTGGCAGCAAGATTACTAAAACGACTGTCGATTACACAATTACACCAATCGAAGATATTCCTGGCAGCGCACTGATTGTTGAGATTCAACCGATTGATCGCCTTTTACGTATCAGCCGTGAAGAAACACTTTTTTCAGCGCAAGAATCAACACATGCCTTATTAAAAGGTATGGCACATGAAATCAAAAATCCATTGGGTGGCTTACGCGGCGCAGCACAATTGCTAGAGCGAGAACTCAAGGATGAAAATTTAAAAGAATATACCCAAGTTATTATTAGTGAGGCCGATCGCTTAAGGAATTTAGTCGATCGTATGCTTGGGCCCGCTAAACCGCAAAGCATCACGACGACGAACATTCATGAAGTGTTAGAGCGCGTGCGTCAACTGACAGAAGCCGATGCCGGTGATCGTATTAGTATTGTGCGTGACTACGACCCAAGCATTCCAAATTTTCTTGCTGACCCTGAACGCTTAATTCAAGCCGCATTAAATATTACTTGTAATGCTGCACAAGCATTACAAACAAAATCCGATAATGGCGACAAGCCACAAATCACTATTTCTAGTCGTGTTATTCGCCAATTTACTATCGGCGGTCATAACCATAAATTAGTTTGCCGTATTGATATTAGAGATAACGGCCCAGGCATTCCCAACGACATTCGAGACAAAATTTTTATTCCCATGGTCAGTGGTCACGCAAGTAACTCTGGTCTTGGTCTTTCTATTGCGCAATCTATCGTCAACCAACACCATGGTTTAATCGCTTTTACTAGCGAGATTGGCGATACCTGCTTTTCAATTTATTTACCGTTACAAGTTAACGGTTAACCGGAGATTTCAGTATGCCAAAAGCAAACAATGTGTGGATTGTTGATGATGATAAATCCATTCGCTGGGTTTTAGAAAGAGCTCTTTCACGCGCAGGCATGAACGTCGATGTCTTCACTGATGCTGAAGCACTTTTAACCCGCTTGGAATCGGATGTGCCCGATGTGATTGTGAGTGACATTCGCATGCCAGGTATTGACGGTTTAGAAATGTTAGCGAAAATTGTTGATATACATCCTAAGCTGCCAGTCATTATTACTACTGCTCATTCAGATCTTGATAATGCTGTTTCTTCTTATCAACGTGGCGCTTTTGAATATCTGCCTAAGCCTTTTGATATTGATGATGCCGTAGCGATGACCCGTCGAGCACTTGATTTCGCTGATGAAAATGATAGCAGTGTCGTTGATAATTCAGCTAATGAACCGACAGAGATGATTGGTCAAGCACCGGCTATGCAAGAAGTGTTTCGCGCTATTGGTCGTTTATCGCAATCAAATATTAATGTATTAATTAATGGTGAATCCGGTACGGGTAAAGAATTAGTGGCTAAGGCTTTGCATCAGCATAGTCCTCGTCGTGACAATGCTTTTATTGCATTGAATATGGCGGCGATACCAAAGGACTTAGTTGAATCAGAATTGTTTGGTCATGAAAAAGGGGCTTTTACCGGCGCATCACAACAACGTGTTGGTCGCTTTGAACAAGCCACTCGCGGCACTTTGTTTTTAGATGAAATAGGCGATATGCCTGCTGATATTCAAACGCGTTTATTACGCGTACTGGCCGATGGTGAATTCTATCGTGTTGGTGGACATACGCCCATAAAGGTTGATGTTAGGGTTATTGCAGCGACACATCAAAATCTTGAAGAATTGGTTGAGCAAAAACTATTTCGTAATGATTTATTTCACCGTCTTAATGTTATACGTATGCACTTGCCACGCTTGGCTGATCGCAGCGAAGATATTCCTCAGCTTGCCAGACATTTTTTACAAGTCAGCAGTAAAGACTTGGGTGTTGATCAAAAAATTCTGAGTGATGAAACTGCCAAGTTATTTACTGCATTGCCATGGCAAGGTAATGTTAGGCAGCTTGAAAATACCTGTCGCTGGTTAACGGTAATGGCTGCGGGTAATGAAATACAGCCATCAGACTTACCGCCTGAGTTATTAAACCCTAAGAAAAACGTTAGTGATAAAAGTTCAACCTGGGAAGAGCAATTACGCAATTGGGCAAACATAGAATTAAGTGCAGGTAAAAATCGTATTCTCGATTCTGCTACACCGACGTTTGAAAAAACCATGATAGAGATTGCACTTAAACATAGCCATGGTCGAAAGCGCGATGCGGCTATTTTATTAGGCTGGGGTAGAAATACGCTTACCCGCAAAATGCAAGAATTGGATATGAGCCCAACTCGCCAGCAAGCTTAATACTTAAGTGCTAATGACTCACTAGCCTCGCGCTTGAACTTCAACTAAACGGAAGGCTCGATCGGCTGGTGGCCCACACTGACCACTGCTTCTTAAGGTGTAGTAATTTTCTAATAAGCCATCATTGTCAGCATCGTGTTGTGCGACTCCACAAACGACGTTAACTTCACAATTGTTCATGCCGGCGGTAGAAAGCCCCCAGGCTGAAATAAGTGGCGTTAACGACGATGGCGGATTAGTTAAGTTTCCCGTACAACTGACAGGATTGATTTCTAACACTTGATTTAAACCGCGCTCAATACCACTTTCTGCTGCCATTAATGCTCGCATCGATAGCACTTCTCGCGCAACATCCTGCTCACCTTGGCTCAATATTTTTTGCATTGCAGCGGCTAACATTGCCACCACAACCAAAACAAATATTGCGGCAGGAATAGAGAATCCTCGCTGGCTTGAAAATGAACGCTGACTATTTAAAAATTGATAAGTGTTTTTATTGTTCACTGGTTTATCTCATGCCGATAAATAACACGATCATTGCCTCGATAACGCCCAAAGCTAGCCGTATTAACAGGCTCGCTTTCTGTAGTTGTCATATCGCTATCCCAATCATAACGAAGAAAATCTTCAACATTAAACCGTATGTCAACATTGCCTTCATTATCATTACCCGGTGCGGATAAAGTAACACTACCAACACCCGCATTGTATCGATTACCGGCAATACTGTTTATTGAAGTTTCACCATTGCTGAGTCTCTGTGTATAACTGCCCATAACAAAAGAGAAATCAGTGATTGTATAAGCCGTACAATTATCATCACGGTTCGGAATAAATCGGCCGGCTATACCGCTCGCTTGATTAAAATACTGAGCACTAAAATGCATCGTCAAGGGTCGTGTTTCTGGACCAAATGCATTCTCTAAAAATACTCGTCCATAGCGCTGCTGGCTCACACCTAATAAAGCGACATCATTAATACTGTCATTATCAATATCCAAATCTAGCATTTCAATACTAACACCATCGGCATCAACGGCTAGGCTGCCTATTGAAACGCTATAGGGGCCATTGGGCGAACTTAAACGATTAATAATGAGAGAGCTTTCTATTTCAGCCACGCCAAAACTTGCTCCCATATCAGGACCCCATACGTAATTGGTATTGTCATTAATATCACTGGCTATAGGCAAGCGTGACGATAAGTCTAAGGGAACACTGATATCGACGGCGGCTATATTTAAGCTTCCCTGACTATTATCGAGCTTAATAAAATCATCCCTATAATTTTCTGTTACATCACCGGCTAAATTACTGGCTAATAATTCATAGTTGAGCGTAAAACGCTGGCCTAAGTAAGTGTATGCACCCACCGTACAGGCTTCACTGAGCACAGGGTTACTGATATCCGCATGATCCCTAACAATAAAATGATGAGGAGTAAAACGTCCCACATTTTCAGCCTCGCCAATAATGGCGATGCCGCTAGCTAAATAGTCGTTATCCAATAAGCGAGCTGATAAATTAAGAATTCCAACTTCACTCCATGTCATTGTTTGAGAGCGACTGCCCTGATTGAAGCCTGTAAAAATATTGCCGCCTATTACTCCAACGACACCACTAAGCGGCGCTGCAAGGCTATGCGTTATTCGCACGGATTCATTCACTTGCTCAGATCCAAAACTTACCGTTGCTGGGTTGTCCGCAAGGTTGGCATCACTATCTATTTGACCATCATTATTTTGGTCATCCATTGACTGCCATTGCACGGCTGTTACTCGAGTAATAAAGGGTGAGCCTGCCGAGGTAAACACCGAAGCATTCGCATCGGCTATGGCGGCTAAGTCTTGAGCAAACGTTATGCTTGAGAGCCCCTGCGTTTGACGATCATTGATGCCATTAATAATAAAATCAATATCTAGCCCAAAAGGTCTTACTGTAAGTTGATTACTGCTGCCTGTAATATTAATCGTGTTTGAAAATAGTCGTGAATCATCTTCTAACTCTATTGAGAATTGGCCTACGTCTGTGGTTTGTAAAAAAAAGTTAGCTATGCCGCCGGTACTAAAATCTAACTGAACATTATTAGTAACCGGCTTATTATTCGGTAAACTAACACTATTAATTTGAGGGGCTTGTGCATTGGGTAACTGCTGACGAGTATGCCAAATTTTTAGTGGCTGCTGGCTTTGATTGTAATCACTGGCTATTCCACAAACGGCCGGTGACTGACTCGTATCTCGACGCACCATCTCAACACGATAGTGATGATCACGACCCGCAATAGCCACATCGGTATTGGCTACGCCATCTTGTAATGGATCTGTATCTGTAATCACAAAGGCATTATCACTAAATTGAATGGCGCTAGAGCTATTAGCTAAAAGCGCATTAATGGTATCGTTAGCCGTAATCATTAAGTTTTCTGCATGCTGATTATTTAACAGCAACCGAGCAACACCATTATTGGCTTCGATAAAAGTAATACTGGCAGTACCGGAATCACGACTACCCGTGACTAAATCTCCCTCGCCATTTAATAACCAATCACCGTGTCCCGTCGAGGTAGTTAATGTAACCGTACCTTCGTATTCACTGTAAAGCGAACTGCACAACGGATCATCGCAGGCACGAATCAAAACCTCTTTTGCCACGCAGGTGCTTGCATTGCCACTCACAACAACTTCGATATGGTCAGGACCCTCTGGCCTAGGACATTGGGTAAATAAATTAGTACTTGGAATTATACGGCGAGAAAAGCTTGGGCCACGCCACTCTAATTGCGCGACAGCCCCGCCACCTCTTTCATAAAACTCAACGTTAATACTGTAGCGCTCACCGGCCTGTAAATTTATTGAACGGCTAGTATCACGACGCGGCGCATGATCTGTGAAATTATCGATAATCAAATTGCCATCAAGATAAACACGAATACCATCATCACTCACGGTAGAAAATTGATGTCTACCCGTTTCATCCGCTCCTATTTCACCTTCCCAGGTCACCGAAAAATCATTAGCCGAGAAACCGTTCATGGGTGAACCGCCGCCCCAATTAAAATTTAATTGGGGATCAAATCGTGATTCAACGGTGCCGGTAAAATAATCTCTGGGCACGCCGTTTTGGTTATAATAGTTTCCTCTTAAGCCATTGGTTTCAGTTTCGCCGCCCTCACAAGGTAAGGGTTCAGGCGGATGGCAAATATAAGACAGTTGCGAGGCAGGTATCACTTGGCGAATAAAACCAGGACCGTCCCATTCTAATTGTGCAACCGCACCACCACCACGTTCATAAAATTCCATTCGAATATCATAAAATTCGCCGGCGCGTAAGTTAATAGGCCTACTGGTATCTCGACGTGGCGCATGGTCAGTAAAATTATCAACAATAGTTTCGCCATTAACGTATAAGCGAATACCGTCATCAGAAAGTGTTGAGAAACGATAAGCACCCGTTCGATTAATTTCGATACGGCCTTCCCAGATTACAGAGAAATCATCTGTGCCAAAACCAATGGCGGGACGTCCGCCGCCCCAGTTAAAATTAACTTGGCGATCAAACCGTTCAAGGGTGTTACCAGTAAAATAGGCACGAGGAGTAGTATGCTGATCGTAGTATGTCCCTAACAATCCATCAAAGGTAAGGCCGTCACGGGTACAAACGGCTGGCATAGCGAACAATGCATTGACATACAGCAATACTAAACAAGTAATGGCATGCCTAATAGGCATTACGGAGAACCTCGCAAAGAAACACTGTGGTTAAATCGAGCCCATTCATTATTACTTTCACGTGCCAAAAATCGAAAATCTAAATAGACAATGCCGCTGCGTTGTAAAGTGCCGGCAACATAAATAAAGGGCTCAACTGTGTCTTCATCTAGCAACTGAATAAATTTGGCTAGTAATTCTCCGCCAGCAGGCGGTGCTGCTTGAATGTCGCTATAACCATAATTGTCATAACGAATAAGTTGAGCGCCAGAGCCGCTGGCTAAGACGCAAAAACTGACTGGTTGATCAACAAAATAAATTCTTTGGCCTGGCGAGGCCTCTGCAAATTGCTGCGCCGGAAATGAAAAATTAACGGTGACTGCTCCGCTATTAATCGTTGCCGAAGAGAAATCTATAGGCAGCATATGCTGGTTATTACTGTATACATCGGACGGCGACAGCGTATAGACCGCCGCTCGCGTAATATTGCCCAAAGCAGAAAAATTAATGGCGGTTAAATCATCGGCGGCTGGTGTTAAGCCCGCAATGGGTAATTGGCTGTAAATGGATGCCGCCTGTACAGGCACAAATTCAATACACTGATTAGAAACACGTACACTGCCGGGTAACGCATTGCGTAATTCGCGGCTCACTCGCTCAACGGCAAAGCGGCCTATTTGTGCAATCTCATTTCTGCGCGTGACTTCACGATAGGCTTCGGCACTGCCCGCAATAAAATTGACTAAGCCAATACTGGTTAAACCCAGCAACACGATAACCGCAACTAATTCAACGAGCGTGAAACCTTGCTGATCTAAACGATTTTTATTAGGCAGATATACAGCCATTAGTAATTAGCTCGATAAACGCTTATGACTACTGGCGAGGCTTGCATGGGCGGCGTGACTGTTACGGTAATCAATTTGGCATTTTGCTCTGCCGCTTGATTAATCACACCATTATAATTGCCGTCATAGCCGACACACATTCGAAACGAATACCCTGGTGTGAATCCCCCTGTCGATAAATTATCACCGAAGACGTCTTCTATATCATTATCGGCATTACAAAAACGATGGTAATCGTCGACATCATCAAAAGTACCGCGATGACTTTCACCGGCATCAACGCCAAGTGAACTTATTGCCGTACAAGGGACCGTTGCTAGGCTGCATATAGGCGCACCGCCTTGTGGCGTTGTTTCGTCATAGCGTCGTGACATAACATCATCCAATATCGATTGAGCTATTTCTGCGGCACGAATTTGAAACAGCGGTTCGACACTGCGTGTCATTAAAGGAAAGATGGCTGTCGCCACTAACGATATAGCTAGGGTGCTTAGTACTAGGCCAATAATAATTTCAATAAGGGTAAAACCCTGGCTTAGTAATATTTTCGATTTAAAATGCGTACGCCTTTTTATCACTCTTGTCTCCACTCCCGTCCTCTTTAGCCTTAACGCTGCATATAGCCTGTGGGATGAATAATAATGGCTATAGCGTTACCGCCATTAATCGGAATTGAGAGTGCAGTATTCGGATTATTCGACGTGGCGCAATCAACACCGCCTGTAAGTAGATTGCCTAAGCCATCAAAAAAAATCATGCTTGCTGTAGCACTTAAACCGTCCGTAAAATCAATACGTGACTGATTATTGATTAA
>Ga0129327_10002851_pt1 | contig 10027 bp, 12 predicted proteins | sample CPBDNA_6_FD_111799 | JGI IMG/M metagenome (GOLD analysis project Ga0129327, IMG submission 111799) | Freshwater to marine salinity gradient microbial communities from Chesapeake Bay, USA - CPBay_Spr_31_0.8_DNA | ecosystem: Environmental > Aquatic > Marine > Coastal | place: USA: Chesapeake Bay...
ATCTTGCCAAAGCTTTTTGCCATGTAAGCTTTGGTCTTTGCAGAAGCATCCCACCCCTTGTCGTTAACTAGGTTTTCTTCGGCTTTGGTCAAATTAAATTGGTGAACTTTAATAGTCATGTCTACGTCCTTCTGTGTGTGTTGTTTCGACACACATATAGTCTCAAATAAAAGTGGTCATGACAACTATTAGTTGTCGATATATTAAATGTTTCTCATATCGACAATGTTAATTTTAAGAAACAAATTCAGGCATAAAAAAAGGGTCCGTAGACCCTTACTTGTTTGAGCGCCGATCCTTAACGGCCTCGTAATGCATCCGACTCAGCTCCTTTCTCGACAGCTTTACGCCCTCGTGGAGATAGCAGTCAGGGCCGTAGAACTTTATCTCGCCGCCCTTGGCAACCCACTGCTCGACGGCCTCTGCATTCGCCTGCCTAAGCGCCTCGCGCTGCTTATCATGCGAGGGCCGCATCAATGGATCACCTCGTCCACCTCAACCTCGAGGACATCCTCATCGCAGCATGTCGAGAGCACATAATAGGAGCGGCGCTCTACGATCTGATCGCCGTGGGGTTCGTAATCAATCTCGCGCACCTCGTAAACATTGCAGAGGCAATGGCACTCGGCGCATATCAGATCAGTCGCCACAAGTCACCTCCAAATTCATGTAATTGCCATGCACACCAGTGCAATATCGCTCGATGTAATCACGCTCTGAGGCCTTTGCGTCCTCGAAGTCTCCATCGCCTGCGAAGCCCAGCGCGACCACTACCATCGCGGCGGCGGCGAGCTTAAGAGGCAGCACTGGACACCCCGCTGAACCCAAGCCACCGCTCGCGGTACATCCTTCTGATCTTCGACACCTCGGAGGGCGATATACCCACAATCTCACTTGACTGCTTCGCAGTAAGTCCAGACTTAGCGTGCTCACAAATCTGCGAGATGTACTCTTCGTCTTGGTAGTAGGGCGTGCGTGTCCCCGCGCCGCAGGGGTGCTTAGCTGCGAATATTCTGACCAACCTCCCGTCCACGGAGACCCTAGTCGAGTCGTAAAATTTATTACTCATTGTTGTTAACCCATTATTTGGTTGTTTTCAAAAGCAAAAAAAAATAGCTGCTAAAATGCAGGCCGCTATGTTCCTTTGCTTTTTTTAGTCGCGGTCTGCGAAGGCCACGGTCAAGTCATGCAGCTTCTGCATAGCGTGCTGAAACTTGTTGACCACAAAAATTCTGATCACGCTGTCCTCGTTGGAATTCCAAAGGGTCACCTCGTACTGCTCGTAGCAGCTATCGGGGCGGACCTCTATCCGAATGTTGTGATCATGCACATATGTGATTGCGATTGGGTCTGACATTACTTCTTCTTCTAGATCGATACTGCTAATCTGATTGCTCAATTGTTTCCCCTGCGGTGGTGTAATTTGACAAGTTCGTCTTTACAAATTAAAATTTATCACGTCTAAAGTTGTTACGTCAACTGTTGTTGATTAAACACAAACTAACATTATTTACGCATGGCCTCTGCGAGATTCTGAATCCACCAAAAAAGTTCGTGCTCCGGCAACGTGTGCTTCATGATGTTTATGCGCAAACAGACAAGCTGCACATTCATTGGCTTGCTCGCGTATCCGATGTCGGGGTTAATCCGGTCAAGCGAAACGTTCATTTCTTTTCGCCCCTTGCCGTCTTTTGCATAAGTCATCCTGACACCCGATAGCGCGCACTTCCCGCCCTGTAGTTCCCACAGCCCCAACAAATCAGCCAACGTGATGTCAAACGTCAGCCCCCGTTTTTTGGCTCCGTATCGCGCTTTGTTAAGTAGGTTTCTTAAATATGCGCGGGGGCTTGCGTTCGCTCGAACCTGCTCACTGTTTGTGCGGCACCGCCTGCAAACTGGCTCGACGCTTCCGTTCGCCCTCATGTAGAAATCAGCAACCGGCTTCTCTGTGCTGCAAACCGTGCAGGTCTTGGTTTCGCCTACCGTCAAAACGGTACCTCGTCTGACCAGTTTGCGGGGTCGAGCGGATCAAGATCCTCTACCGCCTCAACGACCTCATTGTTTTTGATGTTGTGGTGGGTAAGGAATGCCTGCAATGCGATCTTCGGGCGCGCAAACTCAACGCAATACAATTGTCGGTTTGCGACTCGCTTTCTTGACTCGCGGACAATTAAACCATCGATATCGTGCAGGTGCTTCCAGAACTGCGACTCCTTGCGTGCGTTCTCGAAGCGGCCCTTCACGCTCGAAACATAGCATTGGTAAATGCTGTGCTTGGCCTCTGCGCTTCCGAACTCAAAAACATCGCCATTGGAACGCTGCTCTCGAAACTCACCGGAGCTTATGCAGTCGAGCACCCATTGATCAATAGTGTCCAGAGACAGCAGCTTTTGCTGATCGAGTGCCGCCGTGCTTGGGGCGACCCTCACATCAACTGAGCTGAGGTCAAAACTCTTGAAGAAGTGCAGTAGGTGCTCGGCACCGCCTCGGTCATACCAGCGCCTAAGATCGCCAAAATATTTTGCATTCTGCATTTGACACGGGGACACATCGAAGACCGCGAATCTGCGCTCGTCGAGCGATGCCGGGACTACCCACTCCTCGTTGGAGGTGAACAGCAGCCGCGTGTAGTTATTGGAGCTATAGCTGTCCATTCCCTTACGCTCTACGGTGATGCGGTTGTTGGTCATAAGGTCTTTCAATGCCCCCTCGGCTGCCTTGTTCCTCGCCCAGTAAGCCTCGTCACATTGCAACAGTAACGTATCCTCTAAGTGGCGGTTGAACTTGCCGGTAACGTGATCTGCTTTCGATACAATACGGTGGTGGGGCTTGCACAAGCCGCCGACCAGCTCCCCGAAAAATGACTTGCCGGAGCCTTTCTTTCCGCGCAGCGTAATCCCAACACCCACCTTGGACTGGGGCTTCTGGATCATCTGCGCAACCCATCCGAGGATGTATCTTGCGTGGTCCTCGTCGCCGCCTGCGATCACGTTGGTCACGAACTCGATAAATGGAGACACATCGCCCTGAACCGGCTTGTAGCTCCAGCCTCGCCATAGATTGTATTTGTTTAGCACCTGACCATCTGGCGAGAAGCAGATGCCCCCCGCGTATGTTCTGCGGTCAGGATGCTCAAGCCACATGTCGGCTAAATTCATCATCCGAGGCTTGTCACTCCCGTGATCCAACACCTTTTGGTTAGCGAACTCCTTCTTGAGATCGTCGAGCTTATAAAGAATTATTTGGTCGCTGTTCAATTCCTCCCTTAGCACTCTGGCGCTGCCCTCAACTTGCACAAAGGCCCAGTTATTGAGCATAGAGGGTAGGCGTTCTTCAATTACCTCTACGCTCTCGGACTTTTTTGCTTCAAACTTAAGCGAGGCCATAGTGACCTTCGCACCGCTGTAATCACCGAAGGACTCCCACCGTTTCGCGCACTCTCCCTCTTTAAATTTGTCAGAGTCCATTGACCATGTCTCAAAAAGCTCAAGCCCCTCAACATCTCCACCGAACTGGTGGTGCAGGGCCATTCCAACCCGGACCCATGAGTCGTGGTCGCCGTCAGCATCGAGCGTCTGTAAAATCTCGCTTATCTCCTCTGCGCCCATATCCAGCGCGGCCTTAAAATTCATCAGCTCGTCGTGGGCCTGCTGCTTCTCGCGGGTGCCTTCCTTTTCTGCCACCCAGCCAAGCTCTTCAGCCTGCTGCTCAAAAAACGTAATAAACGCGCTGGCTATGTCGCTGGTCAGAGCAGGGAGATCCTCATGGAAAACGTCAGCCAGCGTCGGACCAGCAACCCACTCATATGGTTTCAAGGTCTTTGGGTGTATACCGTAGGCGATGAACTGCTGCCCAGCCCCCAAAATCTCAACGGCGTGCGTGACACCATCGCCGCAAACAAACTCCTTTGAGCGCATCTTCCTCATGCCCTCGACGTTTCTATAAGGCACAACGCACTTCGGGTTGAGGCCAATTCGGGCCGCTGGCATACCTATATTATCTTTCAGCCAGTGCAGCAGGCGGTTGTTGAGTGCCTTGTTGTGGCAGTCGATGTCCACTGCCGCTGTCGTATTACACAGCACGCCGATCCCGAACTCGGGCATCTCGGTGATCCAATCCTGCACTAATTCAGGCGTTGACTGTATTTTTTGCCAGCCCAAACCGTTGGGTCTTTTCTTCGCTGGCAGGGTCGGGATGATGTTATACCCGCGCTCAACCATTCGGTGACCATACTGATCTATCATTTACTTCCCCTAAACTCTAAAGATGATCTGCTGCCTTTCGATCCGCCCAGTCCGCTGCCCTTTCTAGCAACTCAACCAGCTTGTCTGCAATGCGCTCCAACAATTTTGCAAGGTTTGAGCAGCACCACCAGAGCACTTGATAAAGCTGTGCCCTCATTTCTTTACAAGCTCAATGGTCTCGCGCAGCAGCGAAGGGCATAGCGTGCGCCATGTCATCTCGCCGTCTGTCAGATGCTCTATTTGAATAGCCCGCATCGGTGGAACCTCTCCACGAGAGCGCCACGCCGCCACATTTTGTTTCTCCACATCGAACATTGCGGCTAGCTGTCTGTCGCTTCGCAAAGCGAAAATGTTTTTCAGCTCATCGAGAGCGTTGTTGACCTGTGTTTGGTCGCTGCTGATACCAGTTTTCATCTGTTTTATTTCCAAAAGTTGACAATAGCGTTTGCAATCTACTATTGTCAGGAGCAATATACAACCAAAGTGGTTGATAAAAGTTAGGGGAATTTTTTGCAGCAGCAAGATTTAGTGCTTGAGACAGCTCACGCGGAGTTGAGCGCAAGCAGTGCGCATAGGTGGATCGCGTGTCCAGCGAGCGTCAGCGAGAGCCGAGGACTTCCGAACACAAGTAGCCGTGCCGCTGAGGAGGGGACAGCCGCGCATGAGCTTGCAGAAACTTGCCTGAGAGACGGTTCAAATCCTTGCGATCATCTAGGCAAGACCTTTAACAGCTTTGTGGTTGATGAGGAAATGGCTGATGCGGTCGGCATGTACACAGACTTTTGCCGCGCATTGCCGCAGGGCAGGTCGCACGTTGAGCAGCGTCTGGATTTCTCGCTCTGGGTTCCGGGGGGATTTGGCACCGCTGACTTTGTCGCCATCGCTGAGGGCGAAGCTTGGGTGGTCGATCTGAAATTTGGCAGGCATCTGGTTCGCGCAGACAGCGATCAACTGAAATGCTACGCCCTTGGGGTCATCAACCAGTTTGGTTTCGATGCACAAATAGACACCATTCACATGACCATCGTGCAGCCCAGAATCTTTCGCAAAGACACACATACCATGCGAGTCACCGAGCTTCTGAAGTGGGGCAAGCAAGTGCTTCAGCCAGCGGCAAAGGCGGCGCTCGGTGAAAACCCAGACTTCAATCCGAGCGAGTCGGCTTGTCGATTCTGCCGCGCTGCTGAGACATGTAAGCCGTTGGCGCAGCACGCACTGGCGCAGGCAGGCATGAGCTTCGATGACCTCACGCTGCCATCTAACAAATTGACAACAGACGAGGTCGCGGAGCTGCTGCCGAATCTTGGGTTGATCAAGAGCTGGTGCGAAAAGGTTGCCGCGAAGGCTCAGAGCCTTGCAGCCGAGGGCCATGTCATTGAGGGCTACAAGCTTGTCCGCGCAAAGACCAACCGCCGTTGGGCCGATGAAAAGCAGGCGCTTCAGCTCATGCAGAAGCTAACCAACGAGCCGGTCTACACGGCTAAAACTATTTCACCAACTCAAGCCTTAAAAATCTTGGGCGATGAAAACGAGGAGCTAAATCAGCTCATCACAAAACCTGAAGGCAAGCCGACCTTGGTGCCAGATAGCGATAAGCGATCTGCCATCAATGTTGTCGAAGGCTTCGACGCAATAGAAAAGTAAAAGGAAAAATAAAATGAACGAACTAGTAATCAAAAACGCACGACTGAGTTTCCCAAGCCTGTTTAAGCCATCCGCATTCGATGCAGGGGCGCAGCCAAAGTATTCGGCTACGTTGATCCTCGATAAGAAAGAGGACGCTGCCGCTATCGCTACGCTGAGGCAGCTCGTTAGCGCACTCGCAACGGAGCAGTGGAGCAAGCTACCGAAGAAGGTGTTCTACTCACTGCAAGACGGCGACACGCTTGACCGCGCCGAGTACGAAGGAAAGTACATAGTTAAGGCCAACAACAAAAAGCGTGTCCCGATCATTGACAAAGATCTTACTGCTCTCGTTGAGGAAGACGAGCGCCCATATGCGGGTTGCTATGTAAACGCAAAGGTTAGATTTTACGCATGGTCTAACGGCACTAGCTTTAACGGAGTACTGTGCTCGTTGGAGGCCGTTCAGTTTGCCAAGGACGGCGACAGCTTTGGCGGTGGTGGCAACGCACTTGATGGCTTTGATGCCATTGAGAGCGAGACCGCAGTGGATGTTGCAGAGGAGGCCGAGGAGTTCCTAGCTTGATCATCTCGCTGGACTTTGAGACCTACTCCGAATGCGACATTCGGAAGGCGGGTGCGTTTGCGTATGCAGACCACCCATCGACTGAGGTTATCTGTTTGGCGTGGTCGCTGAACGACGAGCTTCCGGTGCTCTGGACCCCCGACATGCCAGCGCCCACTGATTTGTTTCGACTGATCGAAAAAGGCGCAGAGGTCTGGGCATGGAATAGCTTCTTTGAGCTTTCGATTTGGGAGAGGGTGCTCCATTGGCCCTCGATCAAGATCACTCAGTGGAACGACACCGCCGCGCTGGCTGCTGCGCAGGCGTACCCAAGGGCGTTGGGCAAATGCGGGGAGTTTATGGGGATGACCGGGGATGCAGCGAAAGACAAGCGCGGAAAATACCTCATTCAGCGGCTGTGCAAGCCCTACAGAGGCGAGCGGGTTCGAGACCCAGAGCTGCTGCAAGAGCTGTATGACTACTGCCTTCAAGATGTGGTTGCAGAAAGAGCGATACGAAAAAAGCTGCGGCCTCTTCACCCTACCGAGCGACAGGTATGGGTCACCGATCAGAAGATGAACCTGCGGGGTGTGCGTCTAGATAAAGATAACATAGGCCACGCCATCGCCATCATTGAAAAGCTTGCGATTGAGTTAAATGCAGAGGTCTATGAGTTGACAAACGGCGCTCTCTCCTCGACGGCCTCAAGAGCAAAGTCGCTTGAATGGATCAACGCGCAGGGCGTGAAGATGGATTCATATGATAAGGCAGCCGTCACCTGTGCGCTTGAAGGTGTATGCCCTCCAGATGTGTATAGGTTCCTGCAAATAAGGCAGGCGCTTTCTAAGTCCTCTACCAAAAAGTATCAGGCGATGCTTGACTGCTTGGCTCGGGATAACCGCGCCCACGGCACCGGCATGTACCACGGGGCAGCCACAGGGCGATGGTCTGGCAGGCACTTTCAGCCTCAAAATCTCCCGCGCCCAGTCGTCGATGACGTTGATTCGGTGATTGATGTGCTCAAATACCGCAGCACCCAGCAGCTCGACGGCGAACCAATGGCGCTGCTTGCCTCCTGCCTTCGCGGGATGCTGATTGCAGGCAAGGGCAGAAGGCTTCTTGTCAGTGATTACAGCGCGATAGAGGCGAGGGTTTTGGCGTGGCTTGCTGGTCACGAAACCGTATTGCAGAGCTTCAGAGACGGACTGGATCTGTACAAGGTGACGGCCTCTGACATGTACGGCATTCCGTACAGCGATGTCGATAAAGATCAAAGATTTCTCGCTAAAATCGCAACGCTGGCCCTTGGTTATCAGGGTGGGGTCAAAGCCTTCCAAAAGATGGCGCAAAACTTTGGGACCGTGGTGGACGATGAGCAGGCGCTGAAGATCCGTGACGAATGGCGTGCCACAAATAAACCTATTGTCAGGCTGTGGCATGAGATTGAGGCCGCTGCTGTTAAGGCTGTTCAATTTGGAAAGGCCGACACCAGCATTGGTGTGTTTAACATGGTTAAAAACGATCTTGTGTTTGTCCTGCCGTCTCAGAGGCTTCTGTCATTCCCGAAAGCGCAGGTCAGCAATCTAAAACTTAGCTACCACGGCATGAACAACTACACACATAAGTGGGAAGCCATCCCCACCTATGGCGGCTCACTGGTTCAAAGCATAACGCAGGCCGTTGCCAGAGACCTTCTGGCACACAGCCTGTTGTTAATTGAGCAAGCTGGCTACGACCCCGTCATGACGGTTCATGATGAGATTGTTGCCGACACGCGCATTAATCACGGATCGTTAGACGAGTTCAACACATTAATGTGCGAGCTGCCGAAGTGGGCAACCGGGCTGCCGATGGCTGTTGAGGGCTACGAGGCGGAGAGGTACAGAAAGTGATGCAGTATCGACTTGAGGCAAAAATAGAGGAAAAGGTTTGCAGATACGCAAAGTCGCAAGGCTGGCTCACTTTCAAGTGGATGTCTCCGGGACAAAACGGGGTGCCGGATCGCATATTTTTCAAGGACGGTGTTTGCCAGATGATTGAATTCAAGGCTCCGGGCAAGCAACCAACTTCCTATCAACACGCCATACATCGGCAGCTCAAAGAGCACGGGTTCCACGTTTACGTCGTTTCAGATTTCGAGCAGGGGAAAGTATTATTCTAAAGCACAATCAACTGCACAAGTACCAGCTCCGGGCCGCGCAGTTCATCAAAGATAACAAGATGTGCGCGCTTTGGGTGGACATGGGTCTAGGCAAAACTGTCAGCACGCTCACGGCAATTGTCGATCTACTGGCGACCAAGGAAGTCCAAAAAGTTCTGGTCGTTGCCCCGCTCCGCGTGGCGCAGCACACATGGCCCACGGAAATCAAAAACTGGGAGCACCTCAAGGCCTTAAAGGTCTCGGTAATTGCAGGCCTCAGCGCAGCAAAGCGTGAGCAGGCTATGCACTCCTCCGCACAGATTCACATTGTCAACAGAGAAAACATAGAGTGGTTAGAAAAAACATGTTCGCCGCACGGGTGGCACTACGACTTCGTCGTAATAGACGAGTCAAGCTCGTTCAAAAGTCAGAGCAGCCAACGGTGGAAATCACTGCGGAGGGTAGTGAAGGGCGGCAAGATCAAGAGGATGGTGCAGCTAACGGGTACACCAGCGCCGAACAGCCTGATGGAACTCTGGCCCCAGATGTATTTGCTGGACAAGGGTAAGAGGCTGGGCGATACGCGCAGTAAATTCCTAGAGTCGTACTGCCGCCAAGTCGGGAACCCACAGTGGGCGCAGTACGAGGTCCGCCCTGATCGAGTAGATGACTTGCAGTCAAAGGTCGCAGACTTGGTCCTGCGAATGGACGCGAAAGATTACATCGAGCTGCCTGATCGAGTTGACTCTAACGTGGTTGTTTCGCTGCCTCCCAAGGCCTTGGCAGCCTACCATCAGATGGAAAAAGAATTCCTTGTACAGTTCCAAGGCGGTGAGGTGCTTGCCGCAAATGCGGCGGTCAAGATAAACAAGCTGTTGCAGATATCCTCTGGATCAATCTACACAGAAGATGGATACGAGGTTCTACACAACGCGAAGCTCGATGCACTGCAAGAAATAGTGGACACGGCATCCGAACCGATCTTGGTCGCTTACAATTTCAAGTCTGATGCCGAGCGCATATTGAAGCGAATAAAGGGCGCGGTCCTGATGGACAAAGACAACGCCACCATTGATAAGTGGAACAAGAAAAAAATACCCGTTCTGCTCTGCCACCCAGCCAGCAGCGGTCACGGTCTGAACCTGCAAGCTGGTGGCTCGGTGATCGTCTGGTTCGGTCTAAGCTGGTCGCTTGAGCTGTACCAGCAACTCAATGCGCGGCTGCACCGTCAGGGCCAGACCAAGCCGGTTCGGATCATCAAGATCCTTGCCGACACTAAATGCGATTTGCTTGTTTCCGAATCGCTGTCACAGAAAAACAAAACACAATCCGGCCTGCTCGAATTTGTTGAGCGGCTCCAAGGGGGCAAAAAATGAAGGTAAATATCAGCGACGAAATGGTTCACAGCCCCCCGCATTACACCAACGGGGGCATCGAGTGTATCGACTACTTGGA
>Ga0129327_10002852_pt1 | contig 10024 bp, 9 predicted proteins | sample CPBDNA_6_FD_111799 | JGI IMG/M metagenome (GOLD analysis project Ga0129327, IMG submission 111799) | Freshwater to marine salinity gradient microbial communities from Chesapeake Bay, USA - CPBay_Spr_31_0.8_DNA | ecosystem: Environmental > Aquatic > Marine > Coastal | place: USA: Chesapeake Bay...
TCTCGTCGCGCAAAACCTTTTTTTTTTTTGAATATTTCCAAGAGGAGTAAGGCGTTACGCACTCACGAGTGCTTCTTCCTCACTCAAACGTTCGCTTCGTACGTGCTTCTTTCGTACTCGTAGTCGTGCGTCTTTCGTACGCCTCGCTCCCTTTTCGTACGCTTCAAAAAACCTCTCTTTCTTTGTCTCTTCTTCAACCAAAAAAAGAGGCACAAAAACACACGACGGACTCCTGCTCCTCCTCCTACTACTACTACGAGAGAGAACGTGTACCGTTTAGTATTCATCTTCTTCGAACAACAAAACGAACGGAGACGATGAAGTTCTCATCACGCTTCTCCTTTTTTGCGTTCGCGACGCTCTTCTTCCACCGAGCGGCGCGCGTCGATGTCGTCCAAGCGGCACCGGCGATGATGTTTTTCTCTCCTCCTCCCGTTGCTCAAAGTCGTCATCTTGTGAAAGAAGAAGAAGAAGAAAAAGCAACGGCATTCTCATCGATGCGTTCGAAATCATCCGAGGAAACAGAAGACAACGTCGCCCTCTACGCCGGACGAGTACAAAACGAGCGAATGGTTTTAGAGAAGCTTTTGGTGGGAGGTTTGTTCCAGTCGGAGAATGATGATGATGATGATGAGATGAAAGCGGAAGTGACGATCGTTTTAGACCAACCGCGATGGACGGCAGAGGACGACGAGCAGATGGCGAAGTTTTTGTCTTTCTCGAAATCGTCGTCGTCGACGGTATCGTCGGTGTTCGCGCCGAGGTTTAGCCGTTTTCGAGGAGGAGGAAAACAACAACAACAACAACAACGACAACACGCGGTGAAAGAGGAAATAGAGAAACGCTTTTCCGTCGCCTCGACGGCGGAGAACTCGCGCGACGAAAACTCGCTCGGCGGTCGCGTGCGGTATTGGAACTGCGACGACGAAAAAGAGGACTTTGAGTACGCGACGAGGACGACGACGACAAAAACGGACGAGTTGGACGAACGAGTGAAGGCAATCTTAGGCGATTTGACGAGGCGTTCCAAGGAGGATAAGGAGCCTACAGATCGAGTGGGGATTGTTATGTGCGGCGGGGAGGATAAAGAGGACGATCTGGCGTTGTTCCGTGCGTTGATGAAGGCGTTGGGTGCGGCGGAGAGGACGTTCGTCGCCGGCGTCCTAGGCGGCGAGACCGCCGGAAGAGTTGAAGGTAGCGGAAATAGCGGCGGCAACGCTGATTGCACGCGAGATGCGGAGAAGCGAGAAAAGAGACGAGACTTGCTCTTTTCGAAAGGCTCCGGGAGTCAAGTGAACGAGTGCGACGACTTGTGTCAGTTGCACGTGAGCATCGTGAGCGGCTTGATTATTTTTTGGATTTTCGCCGGCACGTTTACGTACGGCATGGGGATGATGTCAAACTTGGACACGCCGAAAATCTACGAAAAGAGCGACGAGTGAGTGAGCTGAACTCTCTTTTGAAATTGTACATTGTACACATACACACACATACGCACGAACAAATAGACGCGCAAAAATGTATGCGTTTTTCCTCGTATATTTTACAACGCGACGCTCTAAAAACTACATCATTGCTCGCACGAATCGCGGAAAGAATTTAACTCAGCGGACAATCGGTCGATAATCTCTCTCGCCTCGCTCGCCGACCTCACTAACCTTTGATTGCGCACGGCGAGTTCCGCAAATTTCTGACATATAGCCACCGAAACCACGTCCGCGTCTTCGGGTAACAACTCCTCGTTCAAAAAGTTCGTCACTTCCATAAATATCTTCGATCGAGCGGATTCCACCGCCGAAGCGACGGCAAACTCGGCGTCTTTTCTTTGTCTCGTTTCTTTTTGGTAACGAAGAAAATTGCCTAAATTATCTTTGCTACTGCTAGTAGTGTTTCTATCATCGCCGCGATTATGATTCGTCGTATTCTGCTGAGGAGGTCGTCGTCTCGGATCCTTCTTCTTCGCGCCTCCTTCGGCGGTTTCAACGACACCAATCGGAATCCGCCTCGGCTTTCCCAAATTTAAATTCGCAGATATCCTCGGCGAATGCGAATGCGAATGCGGCGGCGATCGCGCCGAAAACCCGAATTCGTCCTCGCATTCACCGTTGTTGTTAATATTTCCTTTTTCGTGCTTGTCTTCTCCTCCTCTCCTCGTCGTCAGAGTCGTTTTTATCCTCCTCACCGGACTTACCACCAATTCTCTTCCCTTAAATCCATCATCATGGAAAAGCTCCTCCTCGCCTCCTCTCCGTCGTAAATGTTCTTGCTGTGTATTCGTGGTGTTCGTATTCGTAGTACGAAACGTCTCCAGCCGTTCTCGCAAAGCGCGCATCCGCTCTCTGTCGTCTGCTTCGTTTTGAGAACGCATATTTGTATGTGTGTAAATTCCGATTTTTTATGTCGTGCTGTGGGGGAGAACTGATGCATTTCTCTCTTTTCTTCTTCTTAACAGTCTTCTCGTCTCCGCTGAAGAAGACTCGGGTGCCTGGTACTGCTGGAAATTCCGCACAGACGACGCGCGGGAGGAGGAACGAATGGCATAAAAAAGAGGTGCGTCGTTCAGTGGTGGTCGTTTAAAGAGAGAGAGAGAGAAAGAGAGTACATCGCATATATCGTTTGCCTTTTTGTCGTATTGGGCAGTTTGTGTAAAAAATACGCGAAAGAGAGACGAAAATCGTCATTAAAAAACGCTAAAAATAGCAAGAAAAAAGTTCATCTAAAAACAGAGAGAGAGATGTCCTCCTTCGATCGAAACGAGGAAGAAGAAGAAGAGAAAGACGAGCGTGAAAATCTGTTTCCTCCCGGAAGATCCTCTTTGACTGGAGGAGGTGGTGACGATGACGATGACGACGACGATGAAGGGGGGAACAGCGAAGAGGCGCAATTTTTGACCGATCTGAAGGAAAACCACACGAAAAAGTCAAACACGACGAAAGTGCTCTCCACGTACGGCGGCGCCGGGATGGGGGTGAAGAACCATTTTTTGCACGTGGCGTTGTCCGCGTCCGTGCTCGTGTTGGGGGTGTTTTTGTGCCTGGGGTTGGTGTACATACCCGCGATGAATCCGATGGAATCGTACGCGTTGAAAAGAGAGGACGAGTGTTTTTCCAGAACGAATTCGACGTGCGAGAACTATTTGAGAGCGGAGGTGTATTTTTGGAACCTGACGAATCCATCCGAGTTTGTGAGCGGGTTGGAAGCGCCAAAGTTAGAGGAGGTTGGGCCGTTCGTGATTAAAGACGGAGTGTCGAAGAAACAGAACGTGACGTTTAGCGAGGATGGGAGCGAGGTTGGGTTCGTGGAGACTTTATACGGGAAAGTCGATTGGGGGACGGAAAGAGCGTGGGAGGAGAGCGAGGTACGGACGTTTCTCTTTTTTTTAAATGATTATATGTTTTGCTTCGTTCTTCCGTCGTCGCATCTATTATTCTAAACTGACGTGTGTATTGTGCTCCTTTCCGTGAAAACAGATCATCTCAATCAACCCGGCGTACGTGGAAATCATCAAATCTGCCGGAAGCGAGTTCAATTTGGCGCTCTCGGCGTTGCCGCAAACGTTAAAAGGCTTACACGAGGCGATGGTTGGTTTTATCAACGCGTGTGCGTACGATCCAGTCTTATCGTCATCATTTGCGGATTTATCGGCGGCGGTGACATCAGGAGTAGTAACCGCGGAAGATCTCGCGTTGGGACAACTCTTTTCTTTCAGCGTCTCTTTCGGTGACGGCGTACCGATTACTACTTTGCCGTTACCGCCGGCTGTTTTTGCGCCCATGTACGAAGCGTTTGGTATAGATGCGTCGAGCGGTCCAACTGATGTTTTTGAAGTGCATGGATATGTAACTGGCATGCAAATTGCGCAGGGTATTCCTCCACCGTACGCTCCGTACGTTGCGAATGTCTCCTCGGCACAGGCTTTGAAATACTTCTTCCAGAACATCACCGAAGACGTCACGGGATACACGGCTTTACGGTACCTCCAAACGCCAGATAGCGCGCTGACTGCCGAGCTTGGGTTCACCGACGATGCGCAATCACAAATTATGAAAGGTTATCTCGGATATATCGCTCAGACTTTCGGTCTCCCCGCGTTGTTGAAGTTTACTATTGGTGATTTTCTAAACTCCACGGCTTCCGGTTTACTCGTAAAACGCTCGGCGAAAGAGTGGATTTTTGGATTCGACGATCCACTTTTGAATGCCGTGAGCAGTGGTAGCAACGGACAAGATAACAAAGTCCGCGCCGTACACAACATTCGCGACATCGACACGCTCGACGTTGACCACGTTCCCTGGGGAACGGACGCGCAAACTATGCTTCGCGCCGGCGCGACGCCGTACCGTCTCAAAACTGGTCTGGGCGTCTCCAAAGGCAACGCCACGACCTTTCTTCGTCGAACTGATGGCGATTGGAGCGACCGAATCGTCTATCCGACCACCAATCACATTGAAATTGTGTCTGGGAAACAAATCACCGGTGGCCAATACGAAGAAATCAAAGAACACTTTAAAAACGCGAAAAAAGGCGAAGAATCCATGTTCGCGCCCGCCGTCCAGGCGTGGGCGGATTTCGGTCAAGGCTTGGATTTACGTCGTAAAGTCACCTTGCAACACCGCGAAGGTGAAACGAGAAGGAAAAACAAGAAAGTGAGCACTGAAGTATACTCGTTCGCCTCGAAGACGTACTTGAACTGCCCAATTACCGGCGATATAACGTGCGACTGGAACCAAAACTTCTACGGCGCGTTCAACTTTTCCGGTTTCCTCCAAGGCGCCTCCGGTTTCTACTCTTTAGCGCACGGGTACCAAACGGATTTCCGCGCGTTTGGTGGTTCGAAAGACTCGTATCCGTACACGTCCTTCTCTCCGAACGCGACGAACCACTCACCGGAGTTTGAAATCTACGCGAGAACTGGCAACACGGTCGGCATGAAAGTGCCGTTGCAACAAAACTTCAAAATCGAACCCACGGATACTTTCTACCAGTCCGTCTGGCAACCGCCGGCGTCTTCCGTCGAGTCCACCGCTGGCCTCCACCTCCCAATCTGCCACCTCCAGCTCTCGTACTCCATGCCCGAATCATTCTTCAACAAAATCGCGGACACCATCAACCACATCACCATGATGACCGTCGTCTATTTATACGTCATGCCCGCCATATCGGTCTGCTTCATCGCCTACGCGGCGTTGACTCTGTACGTTCGTCACCAACTCGCCCGAACGCCCACCTTGAGCGAAAGCGATTACAAAAAAAGAGCGACATCGAGCGCGTCCAAAGCAATCGGGAGCTTCCACGACGCCTCGTTTATTCTCGGCGGCAAGAAAAGTTTCAAGACGAAGACGAACGGCGACGAGAAAAGAGGAAGAGGAGGTGGCTTTTTCCGTAACCGCGACGCCGCCGCCGCCCGCACAACGGACGACAACACAGCAGCGCCAATGGAAGAAGTCGTCGTCGTCGTCAATGGAAGCGACTGATAACAAAAAGAGTGGAAGAAAAGAGAGCGCGTGTGGTCAATGTGTCGGTAAACATCAATCGACGATGGACGTTTTCCGTAACCGCGAGCAAACCTCTCACACGTCTGCTCTTTGGGGGTCAATTTCTGACTGAATGAGAGAACCGAAATACGCTTCACATTAGTACTCGCGCGTTGTTTCTGGCAAGGGCAAAACACGATTTATACGACTCGTACTACTCATACCATTCGCCCGTGAGCACGCGCGCGCAGTATTCGTCCCAGAACGCTTTTCTTTTGTTCTCGTTTATAGCGCGCGTTCTTTTCCCTCGTCACGAGTAGAAATCGGAAAACAGTTACGCGCGTTTCACAGAAGACTCCCACGCGTGCCACCACCGTCTCAAAAGCACAATGACGACCACTGTAGACGTTGTTCGAGGCACCGAGAACCAAAACGTGGCGATTATCACCCTGAAAAACCCACCGGTGAACGCGCTCGCGCTGTCCCTCCTCCGCTCGTTTCGGGAGAATGTCCAATCGGCGCAAGACGACGACGCGATCGACGCGATCGTTTTACGAGGAGAGAACGGCATATTCAGCGGCGGATTCGATATCGCACACTTAGGGAAAACAACCAGAGGTGAGAAGACGGAAAACGTGAGCGATTTCAACGAGATTTTAACGCGTTTGGTGGAAAACGGCAAGAAACCGTGCGTGGCGGCGATATCGAATTTGGCCTTAGGGGGCGGTCTGGAAGTTTCGATGGCGTGCGCGGCGCGCGTGGCGACGAGAGGCGCAAAGTTAGGATTGCCGGAGCTGAAACTCGGGGTCATCCCTGGGTTCGGTGGGACGCAAAGGCTACCGAGGTTAGTTGGTCTGGAAAAGTCGTTGGAGATGATGTTGCAATCGAAAGAGATTACGAGCGAGGAAGGCGCGCGGTTGGGATTGGTGGACGAAGTCGTCGAAGACGACGGGAAGAGCGGGAACGATCGAGCAGTGGTCGAAGCCGCGGTGCGCGTGGCGAAAAGAATTGCAAACGGAGAAAAGCAGAGGCAATTTTCGCTGACTAGGACGGATAAGTTGCCGAGAGACGCGAAGCAGACGATGGGGATCATGGCGGTGGCGGAAGGGAAGGCGAAGAAGATCAAAGCGGTTTTACCGCACGCGTCGTATTGCGTGGAGGCGGTGAAAGTAGGATTGGAGAAAGGGAGCGCGGAAGGGTTGAGGAAAGAATCGGAGATGTTTCAAAAGGCGGTAAAATCGCCCGCTGCGAAAGGATTGGTGCACTTTTTCTTTGCCAGCAGAGCGACGGCGTCTGTGCCGGGGATTACGGATCAAAAGTTACGGCCGAGTGAAGTGAAAAGCGTCGGCGTGGTTGGCGGTGGTTTGATGGGGAGTGGCATCGCCACCGCGTGTCTTCTGAGCGGCATGGAGGTGGTGTTGAAAGAGATCAAACCGGAATTTCTTCAAGCCGGTATCCAACGCATCGAAGCGAACATCGGATCGATGGTGAAAAAAGGTAAGATGAAACCGGAAAAGGCGAAAGCGATTGTTGGACGCGTACGAGGTACCCTGGACGACAGAGACTTTGCGAACGTCGATATGGTCATCGAAGCCGTGATCGAAAACTTGGACTTGAAGAGGAAGATTTTCTCGACGTTGGAATCAATCGTGAAACCGTCGTGCATATTGAGCACGAACACGTCGACGATTTCCATCGCAAAGTGCGCGTCCGAAATGCGTAATCCGGAACGGTTGATTGGCGCACACTTCTTCTCTCCGGCGCACGTCATGCAATTATTTGAAATCATTCGCGTGGACCAAACACCGCCGCAGATTTTGGTCGATACTTTGGCGTTTTCCAAGAAGATAAAAAAGACGCCCGTGGTGGTTGGGAACTGCACGGGATTTTGCGTCAACAGAGTGTTTTTTCCGTACACAATGTCCGCTACGGTTTTGGTGGACCTTGGGTGTGACCCGTACGCCATCGACAGAGTGATTTCTATGTTTGGTATGCCCATGGGTCCGTTTCGATTGGCAGATTTAGTCGGAATGGAAGTTGGCGTCCACGTCGGCAAGAATTTCATCGAAGACTTCCCCGAACGAGTGTATGAATCGCCGTTGATTCCTTCGCTTCTCGATGCGAAGCGCTTAGGCGAGAAAACGAAGAGTGGATTTTATTCCTACGACGACCGACGCAAAGCTTCGCCAGATATGGACGCGATCGCGCCTTTTATCGAAAACGCTCGAAAAAATCGCAAAGTACCGTTACCGGGCCACCCGGAACAACTCGGCTTTTCCGCGCAAGATATCGTAGAAATGATTTTTTTCCCAGTCGTTAACGAGGCGTGCAGAGTGTTAGACGAAGGCGTCGCGGTGAAAGCGGCGGATGTTGACGTCGCGTCGGTTCTTGGTATGGGATTTCCTCCGTTTCGTGGTGGGATTTTACACTGGGCGGATCAAATGGGCGCGAAGAAAATTTACGCCAGATTGACTGAATTCGGCAAGAAGTACGGCGGGTTATACGAGCCGTGCGCGTACTTAACGAATTGCGCGCACCAAGGGAAAACCATCGCAGAAGGACCGAACCGCGCGAGGCTTTAAGATAATTCGATACATAACAAATACTAAAGAAAGAAAACGTTGTTCATATAAAATTAATACAATTACACCTGAAAACACACGCACGCACGCACGCATACACTTCTTCTATAAAGCCGCGCCCAAAACAATCGCTACTATCGCCGCTATCGCTATTTGAATCGCATTGACGACATCGTTCGTCAACCACTCCCACCCTTTTCTGCCTTGCATCAATGAACCGAGCGCAGACTCGAACGTTGTCGCCACAAACGCCGCGAACGCACACACCGCAGCCGCGAGTAAAGGCGACGATGACGACGTCGCCGTGTTCAACTCGCCCAGAAGCGCCGCCACGCCGGCAAACACAAAACTAGCCGCTATACCCGCCAACGTCCCTTCTAAACTTACCGCACCTTCTGTCCCTCTCGGCACGGAATTGAACGGTGGCAGCGAATTGTACGTCGTCTTACCGTACGCTTTGCCAACCTCCGATGCCGTCGTATCGCTCAGCTTACTACAGAACGAAGCGACAAAGCCGAGACGCAAGATGGAATCGTATTGCGGATACGCCAACGCGAGCGCGGCACACAGTACCCCGGCACTCCCAGAACCCCACACGGAACCTACGTTTCTTCGACCACTGTTTGCTTCTGCCGTGCCCTCTCTTTCTTTTTGTTCGAGTTTAATCTTTGTCACGGCGGAGCCGAGAATGAAGTAGAGACAGACGAGGAGGTAGCCTCGAAAGCCAAACGCCGCAAAGATAGCCTGCGAGGGGAGAAGAACGTCGTCAGTCAGACATCCGCGCGAAGAAAAAGTAAGCGCAAAAAAAACGGTGGAAAAAAGTAACTATGGAGAGAATCAGATTGAAAACAAACGGTTTCGAGAGAGACGGGGCGATCCCGACGGATCGTCGCGTCTCGAACGAAACGTCCTTCTCTCACGCGCGGCCGTCTCGCGAGAAAAGTTCTCGCGGTTGCTTCGTTACGCGTCGTAACAACGCGTCAGAAGTATCTGTGCTTATCAGTCATCACTTTCTCTCTCTATATATACAAACAAATCATGTAAACGTACCGTTCCGAGAAACCACGCGTTCGCCGTCGCGAGACCGGTCAAGCCTTTCAACAGAACCGGCAAGCCAAACAAAAACACCGTGGAATTCACGAGCGATGCCACCTCGAGACCGGGAGATTGAGTATGAAATATCGCGTCTAAGAACAAAGTCACGGATGAGGATGACGTTAAAGCCGAGGTCGTCGCGCTCGTGGTCCTCCTCTTCGTCGTCGTCGAGCTCGTTTTGCGGTTGGAAATTGGAAACTTTTGCTTCTCACCAAAAGGACGACAAGGAGAAGGACCGCTCGTACTGCTGCTCGCGCGACGACGTAAACGACGACGACTGAGAGTGCGCGACGACGGTAAAGACGAAGCCCTTCCTCTCGTCGTCAAATTCGTCGATGTCATCACCTTTATCATCCTCGTTATTCTTCTTTCTGTGATTTGTGGTGTACTGATGCCTTTTTGTGTGAAATTTCGAGAGAAAACGTCAGACTTTTCACACGAAAGGAAGAACAACTTTGCGCGTTTATTTAAAACAACAACGCCCGTCCTCTTTTCGATGGTGGTGATGATGATTCAGACGACGATTCAGACGACGAGGGCGACCTCCTCGGTAGTGTTAAAACCGCGGCGAGTGTTGTCGTCGTTTCCGTCGTCGTCTTTGCCCCGTTCTCTGTGTTCGAGAACGACCAAAAACGGAAACGGATGCCTTTCGCTTCGTTTTTCCCCGAACAACAAAAGAAGAGCTTTAGTGTCCTCGGCGATATCGTCGTCGTCTGAATCGTCCGAGGGAAGAGAAGAGGACGAAGACAGAAAGTACGATTTCATCCAAGAAATCTCGGACGAGAATTTACTCACCACGAGCTTAAACCGAGCGATTACGGACGAGGATTACGAGTTAGCTGCGAAACTCTCCAAGCGGTTACAAGTGGTGCA
>Ga0129327_10002859_pt1 | contig 10014 bp, 7 predicted proteins | sample CPBDNA_6_FD_111799 | JGI IMG/M metagenome (GOLD analysis project Ga0129327, IMG submission 111799) | Freshwater to marine salinity gradient microbial communities from Chesapeake Bay, USA - CPBay_Spr_31_0.8_DNA | ecosystem: Environmental > Aquatic > Marine > Coastal | place: USA: Chesapeake Bay...
AATCATAGGTTTATCATAAACAGGCAATAACTGCTTTGAAACGCCCAGAGTAATGGGATGTAAGCGCGTTCCAGAACCACCAGCTAAAATAATGCCTTTAAATTTTGTACTCATGAATCACCCCCAATACGCTCTAATCGATAAGCTCCAGATAATACTCTTTCCCACCACTGTTTATTTTCTAAATACCACTTGACGGTTTTACGCAAACCCGTTTCAAAGCTCTCTACAGGTACCCAACCCAGTTCACGCTCTATTTTGCTGGCATCAATTGCATAGCGCGTATCATGTCCTGGGCGGTCTTTAACAAAGATAATTAGATCTCGATAATTCATGACACCCTTAGGCTTAATAGGTGCAAGCTCTTCAAGCAAATCACATATAGCCTCAACAACTTCTATGTTTTTCTTTTCATTATGCCCACCAATATTATAGGTTTCGCCGACCTCACCTTCGGTAACAACTTGTAGTAGTGCTTGAGCATGATCTTCGACATACAGCCAGTCGCGTATTTGCGAGCCATCGCCATAAATAGGCAAAGGCTGTCCACTTATTGCATTTAAAATTACATGAGGGATCAGCTTTTCAGGAAAATGGTAAGGACCATAATTATTTGAACAATTCGTAATAATAGTAGGCAAGCCATAGGTTCGACCCCAAGCTCGCACTAAATGATCAGAGCTCGCCTTACTTGCGGAGTACGGAGAAGATGGCGCATAAGAGGTTTGCTCGGTAAATAGATCATCTATGCCTTCTAAGTCACCATAAACTTCATCAGTTGAAATGTGATGGAAACGAAAAGAGCTTTTGGCCGTATCATCTAATGTTTGAAAATAGGAACGCGCAGCTACAAGCAGATTAAAAGTACCGATAATATTTGTTTGCATAAATTCATCGGGGCTATCAATGGATCGATCTACATGACTTTCGGCGGCAAGGTGCATAACGGCGTTTGGCTTATATTTTTCGAATACCGCCTCTATTGCGCTTTTATCGCAAATATCAATTATTTCAAGGTGGTATCTTTTATTAGAATCAGCGTCTGGAATAGAATCGACATTCCCCGCATAGGTGAGTTTGTCGATATTAACTACTGTAAAATCAGTGCTCAATAAAATATTTCTAATGACGGCGCTGCCAATAAAACCCGCGCCGCCTGTAACTAGTATTGTTTTGGAAATCATATTCACTAAAACTCACTCTTAAAACCTAAATAATTTGGCTTCTATAACCGACTAAATTAAATATCAAGACCACTCATCGGGACAATCCTGCTTCCAATCAATAAGAGCCTCTTCTAGCGTATACCTATATTTATAACCATTATCACAAAGATATGTCGGTAAAATATTATTTGATCGAGTTAGCTTTTTAATTCTGACAGGACTAAATGGATGATCGATACCTAGAGGCCGCGCGCATAGATCAATGATATAAGAAGCTACAAGCAGTAAGGATACTGGCACTTTTGGAACACGAGCTTTTATACCAACAACTTTAGCAATCGTTTCGACATACTCTTCGATAGAAGGCCCCGGATTCATGGCCATATTGAACAGGGTCACTTTATCGGTCTTTGATTTTTCGCTATCAAGCACCCAACACATCGCATGGCAGAGCTCTTTAACATAAACACCCGCCTTTCTCGTTTTTGGGTTACCTATATAAAAGAAGTATCTATTGCGAACCGCTTTTATTAAACGAGAAACGTTGCCGCCCTCGCCCGGACCAAAAACAACACCCGGCCGCACAATAACAAGTTGGCGGCTATCAGAATCTTTGGCTTGCCAAATCTGATGTATTTTTTCTGCGGCCAACTTTGACCCACCATAAGCCGTAGTAGGCACTGGCAAAGAAGACTCATTTCTTTCATCTTCACTTGGACCATAAGGAGCAATAGAGCTAGAAAATATTATTTTTTGACAATTTACTTTATCAGCCCAGTTACAAACATTTCCAGCGCCAAGAAGGTTAGTCTTATAATACTCATGACCCTCATGACCTGGCTCTCGATGAACTGCAGCGAAATTAGCGATAAGAGTAATCTTTTCAGCTGGCATCCAATCAATTGGCTGACGAACATCACCATGAACTTCTTGAATATTTGGGTACGAAGCCAGCATATCTTTACGAAAAAATAAATGTTTTGATGATAAAGGCTCATGATCGTAAAGATAAACTTTATCAAAGCCTTTTTTCTCAACTAAATATCGAGAAAAAAAGGTTCCAATAAAACCAGTGCCTCCGAATATGACTGCGCACGTTTCATCAATAACCATAATAGCCCTTTAGTTCTTTACGCTTTTTTAAATCAAAAAATGAATTCAACAACTCAATGCTAACAACTCTAAATCCAACCCACTAATACTGAGAAGGCTAGAACAATCCGGTCTGTAAATTTACGACGACCAAATTTTCCTATAAAAAAAGCAAAAGATAGACGCTGGCTTAAAGTTTTTTTACTATTCATAAAACTCTCGACTCTAGCAATGCTATCATTGTTATTACCACATTTTTTGGACAGCTCAATAGCAACCTCAATTTGATTCTTGTACCAGCCATTAGAAATTAAATTTATTCGTCTAAGAAATGAAGAATAACCTGACCTTGCCCCTGTATCATTATCACTATGTTGGCGATAGTTCATTCGTGCTCTATCATCAAAAAACCACTTTTCACCCCAGCACCTAGCCAGAAGATAGACAAGCCAGTCATGGTAATAAAAGTTTTTTGTGACCTCTTCATTTTCAATACAAAATTTCTGAACTTTTCGAAAAAAATCAGCCGTTAAAACAAAAGTACAACCTTGGCCGGCGCCTTCAAATAAATAATCAGCACACGTAACATTCGGAGATTGATGTAAAGTCTTTTTTTTTCCACCAGACCAAAATGCCACGACAGAAGATGAATATCCCACTGAATTTGATGATTGGATTTTTGTAACCGCATTAATCATTTTATTACCAAACCAAATATCATCTTGGTCAGAAAAAGCCACATAATCATAGTCGGAAATATCAACTTGCCGAAACATTCTCATAAAATTTTGACCGGCCGACCCAGTACCTACTGGGATTTTAGATACAAAAACTCGTGATTCATTAGCATAAATCTTATTAACAAATTCACAAGTAGAGTCTGAAGAGTTGTCATCACCAATATAAACATCAACACTGACATCCAACTGACTAAGTATTGACGCAAGTTGCTCTTCAATCCAAACTCGTCCATTGTAAGAAGCTAAAAAAACTAACACTCTAAATTCTCTATCTACCATTAGGAAAATCTCTAGGAATAATCAAAAACTACCAAATTTTCTGAGAAAGAAGTCTCGAAAACCAATAAGATATTTGTGAATTTTTGCAAATTTTCTATCTTCATAAAAAATTATTCTAAATAAATCCAAGGATATAGCCAGAAATTCAAAAGCAATAAGTGAAGGATATCTAAGTCCATATTTCGAAATTACATAAAGCCGATTCCTAGCAATATAGTATCTACGAACCGGCGCATGAAACGTTGGCTTAATTAAAAACCCAAAAAAATAAAATATTTTTGGCTCCCCTAATTGATGCTGCATTACCACTTGAGATGAAACATAATTTTTATAACCGCGCACCAGAACTCGAAAGCAGAAGTCAACATCAACATAATCTATAAATAACTTCTCTTCCAGCAAACCAACATCACATACAAGGTCAGAATGAAAAAGACTTCCTGATGCAATCGGCGCTGAATTTAACTGCAAATCCTCAGAAACAGCACGCCTCGAAAAACTCCAACGTTCAAAATTAAGGGCAACAGATTTCACTTTTGTTTTCGGGTTCACATAGGATGGCGCAAGTATTCCTATATTTAATAAATCGGATTTTTCTGCATAAATATCCATTAACTTAAGATAGTTATTCGGGAGCAATGTATCCTGGTCAAGCAATGCTATAAAACAACCTTCATGACTCGAAAGCACATGACGAATGCCATCATTAGTTGCTTTCGCTATGCCTGAATTGAAATCTTTACAAATTAAAAAAATGTTACCGGTATCAGACAGCCTATCTAATAATGGAGTATAGCTACCATTAACAACAGCAACCATATTCCCCAACAATAAAGAGTTTCGTAAACAATTTTCGATATGCTCCTTGGTCGGCTCATAAAGCACGGTAATTCCAAAAACACCTCCCTTATTCATAAGCAGCCTTCTTTTTCGTATTTTGAAAAAAAATTAGTATCGGTATGTAAAAAATAATAAAAATTAATATATCAATAAAAAAATTCGCAAACTCTCCATTACGTACAAGTAGAAATAATTTTAGAACAAAAAAGGAGTATAAAGGGATCCATACCCATCCATTTTTTTCAGCTGTGGCATTTTTATAAATCGTAGACCCGATAAATACTGCAATTGAAAATACAACCAAAGGACCAAAAACAGCATATTTCACAACAGCATATGCTATACCAACTGTTGGACCTGGACCCTGAAGTCCGAATTCTTCATACATAGATCGACTGGATAGCGTCTCGAATTCCGGCACAAAAAACATAGCAGGAGTTATTTCTAGCAGACTATTATAAGAAGGCCGCCGAATCCACTCATCGACTAAAACAGCACCCGCCTGAAACGGATAAAATTCTTGACTTAAAACAAAGCCCATAACGTCAAACAATGAATTACTTCCACTCCTTATATTAATAGTTATCAAAAAAATAAGCAGGAGGACAAACAATAAAAATGCAGCCTTAAATCCTCTAAAAAAATCTCTATATGAAAAAAAAATAATCAAACAGCCGAAAATTATTGCTTCGCGTCTTGATATGAAATAGAAAAAAATCAAAAGACCAAAATACACCACGGCCAAAAAATATGAAATCAATTTATTTCTACTTCTAATTAATTTCATGCATATATAAATTGTTACGAATGATAAGTGAGATAGAAAATAATATTTAAGAAGGCCTCCCCCATTTAAATTTATGCCAACCTGTCTTTGCTCAACTAAATACATTAAAGGGTCTTGGATTAATAATCTTGCAAGCTCAGCTATCTCAAGCCTTAATTCTAAATAAGCAATTGATCCAAATGACAATAATATATAAAAACCTATTACCAAAGCTTTTATTCTTGTTGGGAAAGTAGATGTTGGAGCGACCCTAAAAGCCATTAAAGACGCTGACAAACAAATCAAGTTCATCATAAATAAGCTGATTATATTAATCATAATAACTAGAAAAGGATATGATAAATATCTAGGATTAACAGACTCGACCAAACTTTCTCCACTCAAAATAACTAACATTAAAGGAATGAAGTATATTGCAAATGAAGCATTGACCACAGCTATTGGAGTAAATCCCTTACAGCCCAACATTTGTTTACCATCAATCATTTAAATCTTTAACCTTAGACATCAAGGATGAAAACTCCCTATTTATACCTTCAAAATCCTGAATGTCTCCCCAATACTGTGGTGACTTTTTCAAATAAAATTCTTTATGGGCATCATAAATAGCCTGGCTTTTTAACGTAAAAAAAATATCCGCTTCTTTTTTCTTTACGACAAGCTCGCCATTTACTTTATTAAATCGCAGGAATCCCGAAACATCTTTCAATCTCATATAATAAATAAATATTGGTAGTAAAATTGCCTTTATATTTGCTTTAATTTTATACTTAAGCCTCCCTTTCATTATCTTCTCTAAGAACTCAAGTCCTGAAAAAGTCCTGAAATACCATTTTCTATAAATATATTCAGGATCAAGCTCGTGACTATGAAATAAATGAATTTCGGAGGTGTAAATTATTGATCCACCATTATCCAACATCTCATAGGCCCAGATCCCATCTTCCATACTTTGAGCTGACTCATTGAATTTTAGAGACTCCCATGATGATCGCTTTAAAACACAGCATGCATTAGAAACACCAACTAAATGCTCCTTCACTTGTGAATATCGCCCACTGATTTCGGGGAAAAACTGTTTTAGCTCATACTCTTCAAATGGGTCAACACCCAATATAGGTTTTTGCTGCCCATAAACTGCATCTAAATCGAATTCATCGCGAAATATTTCTCCTACCCTAGCTATGAAATCAGTCTGTCTAATATAACAATGACCAGATGTAATGATAATTTTACTTCCCTCACATCTATCTATCCCAAAGTTTAAGCTCCCTCCCCATGACCATACACTTTTATCCCAAATTAATATTTTACACCCATATTTTTTAGCTATTTCAAGCGTATCATCGGTAGACCCTGAATCAACAATAACGATTTCACATTGGTCATACTTATCAAGAGCCACTATATAACTCAAAGTAGTTGCAAGATATTTACCTTCATTTAACGTCCTAATTAAAAAGGAATAATCAAAGCGCACCACGAACTCCTTTAGCTTTATAAATAAAGTCAAGCATCAATATGCAGAGTATAATCTCTGTTACAACCATCGACACGCCAACAGCGCTCACATCATAGAATAAAGCCGACACCGTTATTGCACTCACCCCAAAAATCGACCCCCACATTAGGCAATAAAAATACGCCTTTCGTAGATTAAGCACCAAAAGTACGTTATTACCTAAAATATTACTTATCCCAAAAAAAAGTGGAAGAAGACACATCGCTCTTAAACAATCTACAGTCGAATCTGATGGCGAACCAATAACAATCTCTACAATCAAATCAGCGAAAGTCCACAAAACTGAAGCCACTGCCAAAGAGAAAATCATATAACCCACTAATAGTTTTTTTATTTTATTTATGAATGAGAGTGAGAATTGATCATTAATTTTTATAAAATGGGGGAATAGCGACTGTGTCACCGGCTGAATTAATCCCTTCACTGCAGAAATGACCTTATCGCATACAGAAAAAACACCTACCGCCTCAAAACCCAAAGTTATTGTTATTATTATTGACGGGAAATTTATATATACAGATCCAAATAGTGTCGTAATAAACAAATCCACGCTTTTAATAGCCAAGTATAAAGAGTCTCTTAATTTAGCTTTTTTAATTTTTAATTTCAGCCTCCTAAATATATATATAATAGACAATATGGATCCAAAAAGACTTGTAATAGAATAAAATATTGCAAGCTTATGCACATCTATACTCTCACTAAAAACGAGCAGTAAAGCTAAATATAATATTTTACTTATAGCCACACTCATCGCATAAGGTTTAGCGCACTCAATTCCCACATAAATCCACGCTGGCGAGATCGCTTGCGACAATACTACGCCATATAAAATAATCAGCACACTCAAATTATCATCTATCAAATCGATAAACATCGAGCTGAAAATTAACAGCACCAAACATATTATTGTAAAAAAAACCTTAATAGCGATGACATTGAAATATTGACTTGATAGTAAGTCCGCATCACCTCTATTCTCTGAAGCATACTTAGTAGCCGGTATAGTCAATCCGAATTCAATTAATATTGAAAAATACAAACACAAGCTTAACAAAAAACTATATCTTCCAAAATCCTCAAGTCCAATCGACCTTAATATTAGCGGAATAGTTATTAATGGTATTAGGTAATTACCTATATGTATTAATGCCAAGCTAGCAATATTTGACTTAACACCTCCAGCTATTAAATCCTTACTTAGCATACAATTTCATGACCAATCTGCAAGAAACACACTCCTTTATACTTCTAAAAACGAATAGCTTTTCTCTTTGTAGATAAAAACCACCCATACCCACTTAAAAAAACCAAAACTGATGCACTGTGAATTTAATCTAGAACATAGTCTATACTTTTATTTTGCATAAACACCCTTGCCATCAATCAAGAAAATATAGAATCCATTCTACGATCTCACGTTATAACCTTTTAAAAACTCGCAACCGCCGCCGCACCCAATGCCATTCGATAAACAATCTCCGACACACTGCCCCACAACGTTAACTTCTTCATTCTATCTGCATCCAACGGCACCACAACTGTATCACCGGGCTGAATATCTTTATCACCGCGCTTAAACCAATGCGACTCATTAGGCAAATAAACACTGCCATTTGCCCTTACAACATAAATGCGCTTTTTATCGGCCTGATTCGTAATGCCACCACTTCGCTCTATATATTCACTCATTGATAAACGCGCCTCATATACGTGCGAGGTAGCATGCTGCACTTCACCAACAATAGTGACAGTCTGTCTTTGCATAGGCACTACCAAACTATCGCCATCTTTTAGTATTACATCGTAACTTTCTGGCTCTTCAATGATTTTTGCTAAATCAATAACCATTCGCCCGGTAGGTCTAATACCCTCCATGCTTTCTATTAACTGTTCTGCTTCTTCTTGCTCAACAACACTAGAGCTTTCTTGCACATTGGATGCCGCTATATCTGACTCTAGCTTTTGCTGCAACTCTTCTAGCCTAAGATCTTCTAGCTGCCTTAACTCTTTTCGCGAAAATATACTGGCCTCTACAAAAGCATACTCATTTAACCCGCCCGCACGCTGTATTACCTTTGATAAAGTCTCACCACGCTGAATAGTGTATGTGCCTGGGAAAACAACCTCACCCGTCACCTCAATAGTTTCTGTGCCCTTCCAGTTTGGTAGCTGCCTAATATGCAGTGAATCTTCGGCGGCTAATTTATAGCTGCCACTTTTACTTAAATCAATATTGGTATGCTGAATACTTTGCTGCTGCTCGGCATCTAATACGTAACGCGTAATTTCTACACCTAAACTAAATGCTCTATCGGTAAGACCGCCCGCTAAAGCAATAAGATCGCCGGCACTGGCATTTACTGGTAAAGGATACTCACCCGGAAAGCGAACGTTACCGTTTACGCTGGCAAGTTGACGACGCTGATATTGATTGGCTTGCACGCCAATACTTTCTACGATCTCTTCTAGTATTTCTATGCGATCAGTACTGTAATCAAAAATAATAATTCGATCACGCGCGCCTAATAGTGGATCATCACTGCTATGCGGATTAGCAAAAGCTTTACCCGGGTTAATAAATTCAACCTCAAGTTGACGTGTAGGCTGTAACTCTCTTATAAGAAGTGCCGCATTTAAATCGGGATTGGGCAGCAAGGCGCTAGCACCTTGTAGGGTATCACTGAAATATAAATTCTTACGCCAGGCAAGCCCGCCAGGTCTTTTAACATGCCCTTCAATTAATACGACATTTTCGACAGTATCAAGCACTGAAACAACATCAATAATATCTGCATCTTTTATTAAAGCATTCTTACCCTGCTGACTCTTAAGATTAATATCTACTAAAGTTCTGTCACCACGATCATTGATACGCTCAATGCGTGAAGCCTGCGGATACGCTGTTGGCAAAAACCCACCGGCTAGCGCAATCACTTCTTGGCTTGTTTTCTCTGCGTTTAATTCATAAATAGCAGGCCTACGTACTTCTCCTTTTACGCCTACCGTTTTACCGATGTGCGGCACAAAAATAACATCACCAGGGAGTAATCGAGCATCTGCCGAGGTATCGCCTTTTAATAACAAGTCATATAAATCTAAGCGGGTAATTAACTGCCCGCCGCGCTTAAGTTGAATATTACGCAGTGAACCCATTTCGGATATACCACCACTGGCAAATAATGCGTTGGTCATGGTCGATAGTGAATTAACCGTATAAGACCCTGGTAGCTCTGCCGCACCAAGAATGAAAATCCGAATTGAGCGCAGTGCACCCATAGTAATGGAAGCCCTTACACCTATCATTTGCTCTTCAATAGTGTCGGCTATTAACGCTTTTACCTCGGTAAAGTTTAAACCAGCAACAACAACAGGCCCTAAATTTGGAAACTGAATTTCACCCTCACGGTTAATCGTTAATGCATGGCTTGTATTCTCTTTGCCATATAGCTGAACAATGATATTGTCGCCAGGCCCCATGATATATTCTGACGGTATGGGGATATCAACCGCAGGCATAAAACTAGTAGGTGCATTCTTAAATAATTCGTAGCCAAAGGGCTCTAAAGCCGCCGGCTCTTCTTCGAG
>Ga0129327_10002869_pt1 | contig 9995 bp, 5 predicted proteins | sample CPBDNA_6_FD_111799 | JGI IMG/M metagenome (GOLD analysis project Ga0129327, IMG submission 111799) | Freshwater to marine salinity gradient microbial communities from Chesapeake Bay, USA - CPBay_Spr_31_0.8_DNA | ecosystem: Environmental > Aquatic > Marine > Coastal | place: USA: Chesapeake Bay...
GCGATGAGCAGCAGCAAGTGGAACATCAGGAAAACATCAGAGAAAGGAGACAAAGAATGGACGCGACATCTTCTCGCCACCAAAACTTTGGTGACGGACTCGTCGTTCGCGTTTACAAACACACTCGTCTCTTTCCTCGTCCAATCGATTCTAATTGTTCTGTTATGTTCTTTGATTGCGTTCGTGTTGACGCTAAAGAAAAAGAGGCAGAGATACAAGAGAGAATTGAAAGCGAGAAAATTAGTGAAAGACAGCATCAATGCCGAGTTCACGACGGTCGAATCAGGTTCGTTCGAGTGGATTAATCTTTTGTTGCGACACCAATACAAGTGCGTTCTGAGTCAAATTGCGGACGAGCACGCGAAACGCGTGGCGGTTGATATTCTTAAAACGGTAAACAATAATACCGATATTAACGCGGCGGAAAAGAAGAAGAACAAGAAGCATTCGTTCATCGGCGAGGTGAGTTTAGAAGATTTCTCGCTGGGAACGACGCCACCGACCGTTAACTTGTACGTCGCGAGGTACAATCCCAAAGCGGACTACGTGCAGTTTGAGTGCGATTTCGATTGGGATACGAACGCGTCGCACGCGAGAATACAAGCACAAATAAAGCCTGGAATGTACTTGAAAAGTCTAAACGTCCCAGTCCACATCACTAACTTATCCATCCACGGTAAACTCATCATGGGAATGCGTCTGGTATCGAGGGAACCGGGCGTTTCCGGCGTCGATGTGTCCTTCAGAGACACACCCACCGTAGATGTTTCCGTTTCGCCCATGGGTCTGCCCGTCTCCGATATTCCTGGTTTACACGATTGGGTCATTTCATTCATCCAAAGCGCGATACAAAAAGATTTCGTAGAGCCGAGACGAATGTACGTAGACGTGGAGCACACGTATATGAAAATTGCAAAGAAGGCGCAGCTCGAAAATTCAAACGGGATACTCGTCGTCAGAGTCATGAAGTGCACGAATCTCGTAAACAGAAACATTAGCTTTGGGTACCCGTACGCGTCGATCTCGTATCGCGGCCGAAAGGCACGAACGGCTACGAGGCCGTGGTCGAAAAGAATTGAATGGGGATCGAGACATGAATTTGATTTGCCGGCTTTTGATGACGGCAACGACGACGCCGAGGACAATGTAATTAGCAACAACGCGTTGAATAGGATAAGTTGCGGGGAAGTGAGCGTCAAAATACTCGACCGAACGATAGTTGGATCGATCCTCAAAATCGGGGAAGCGACGTTCAAAGTCAATCGCTCGAAAGTTGTGAATGGGAAAAAGTGCGACCGCGAAGCTGGCATGCAACGCGTAGATATAGATTTAGACGTACACGGAGCGAGCAACCGACACAAAAAAGCACAAATAACAATAGAATGGGAAGTCGTCGATGCAAATATAAACGAGCAACCGACACAACGCGATTCTTCGGGCGATAATAAATACGATTCGGACGCAGAAAGCGACGCAAGTGAAGACGCTTTTGACGACGCAGAAAAGACGGGCGTACTTGACGGTGATTATGAGGAGGAAAAAGTGAACAACGACGCTACAACGACGAGGACGATAGAAGACTTCAACAAAAGCGCGTCGTCGAGAGAAAATGAGAACGCGTCGTCCCTTTTATCATCAAGTGGTAAAGCGATATCGCCTTCGAGACGACTTTTTCGCGCGACTGGATCGGATTTGATGGACTCGACGCCGACTTCGGCGACGATTAAAGCGTTTTCATCCTCGAATTCTCCCTCGGTCGCGTCGACGACTTCACATTTGCTGCACACGGCAAAATTGCAACGCATGTTGAAGGATGAACGCGATCGATTCAACGATAAAATTTTAGATCTGAAGCAAGAAGTAGAAGACGCGAGGGAAGAAGTCGAATTATGGCGAGAGCGTCGAAGCTCCGAGCTACGTCGAGCTATTCTCGAGGGCGCAGTATTTATTTCGCACACGAAATACAGGAAACTTGGGTTACGAAGAAGGGAGCGATATCGCTTTTACTACAACACGACGAATAATACTCTGAACTGGACTTCGCCGTCTTCAAAGTTTTGGTTCTTCTCGCAACGACGACAAACTTTATTAGCTGAGGGTATCGCTGACGTTCAAACTGGCTTCGACAATTATACAATCGGTCAAAATATAGAGAAAATGACGAGTGGAAATAAAGGGCGAATGAAAGCTGAGAGAGCGACGCACGGGTTAAATCCAAAGCGATGCTTTTCAATCATACTCCGAGAAACGACGGAACACGGGAGACAAATGCAAGGTAACGAGAACGAGAGCGTTCAAGCGGCGTCAAAGGGCAGCGCAAACGACGCCAGAAACCTTGAAAAATTGCGCGCGGAACGTTTGTTAACGATTGATTTAGAGCTCCCAAAAAAAGGTAACGGAAGGTCAGCGCGCGAATGGCAGACTGGAATCATAGAATGTTGCCTAAAAATGAATAGACAAGTGTAACTTTATTATGGACAAATGCAATCTAAAACAAACGCGTATTCGAACGCGACTTCTTTGAACTTCCGATAGCGGTCAGTCGCACTAAAGTGACCGGCGCTCAAATCCGTTTTCAGTAAAATCCGCGCCTCTTCGTTTTCGCACGACTCGCGCATGCGCACGGCGTATTTCGCGCTTTCCCAATAGGCGACGCGAGGGTCGTGCAAACCAGCGGTTATGAGCACATCAGGCTTGCGAGATTTTCGAATGTTTTCCATAGGAGAATACGATTTCATGTATTCGTAGTATTTGGAGCAGTTCGGATTGCCCCATTCTAGCCATTCGCCCGTGGTGAGAGGAATCGACGGGTCGCACATGGAAACCATAACGTCGACGAAGGGCACGCCGGCAACGACGCACTTGAATAAATCAGGCGCCATGTTCGTGACCGCACCCACAAGTAATCCACCGGCAGATCGACCAGAAATCGCGAGCGTTTCGGGAGAAGTCCAACCACTCGCGCATAAATACTCGCCGCAGTCGATAAAGTCATTGAAGGTGTTCATTTTATTCAAATATTTTCCCTGCTCTTCGTACCAATATCTGCCGAGTTCACCACCTCCGCGGATGTGCGCGACTGCGATAGTGACGCCCCTATCCAACAACGGAACAATGGAGCGATCAAACGCCGGATCATTTGAAATACCGTACGATCCGTATCCTTCTAATAATAATGGTCCTTGCCTTTGTCTCTTACCTTTCTTGTACGCAATCGACACAGGGATTTTCGTTTGGCCGTCTCTGCTCGTGACTTGGATTTGCATCGTCTCGTAATTCTTTTCTACGAAACCTTTCACGGCGGTTATTTTCTTCATAACTTTTGTTTGCGAGTCCATATCGAATTCATACACAGTTCGAGGATTCACCAAAGATGAGTGCGTTAGCAACAGCTTATTCGTATCATAAATTTTGTTCGCGCCGACGCACGATAACGATGCGGATGCGCGCGAAGGATAAACAACACTCGCGGCTGGCCATTCAGATCGATACCAGTCTGAAATGCTGCTATCGTCGTCGCTATTCGAGTCCTCGAGTCGTAGCACCCAAACTTGCGTAAATCCATCTTCTCTGCCATCGATAACTATGTGATTTTTAAACGTCATAATGCTTTCTAAAGTCCGCTTCTCGCTCCACGGAAAGCCTTTTCCTTTCAAATCCGTCCAGTTTTCCATCCCGGGTGTTTCTAAGCTCGTGACTTTCAAGTCAAAGTTGATTTTCTTACCGAGTTGATTCGTTAACACGTACAGTTGCTTATTGTTTCTGCTCGGCTCGACGTAATATCGATGATTATCACGCCTTTTCTCCACGAGTCGCGGTATCTCGCTCTGAGACTTTTTCAAATCGAGGAGCCAAATTTCGTTAGTTTCCGTGGATTCGCTTTCGAGAATAAGGAAGTTGCCGTTGTCGCTTTTACCAAAGCCAATATTGTATAACTCGTCGTCTTCTGAAAGCAAACATTCGTCCTCGGACTGCGGGGTACCAATGTTATGTCTCCAGACTTTGTTAGGTCTGTGCGCATCGTCCATAGTTGTATAAAATAATTGACTGTCGCCATTCCAAGAGACCGAACCGGTTGTGCCTTCCAAAACGTCAATCGGCATCTCCTCTCCAGTTTTGACGTTTCTCACTTTAATTCTGTAAGTCTCGTACCCTGTTTCATCAACGCCGTAGGCTAATAAATTATGGCTCGCTGACATGTTAAATCCACCGATTGAACAGTAGGACATTTGTTTCGCGAGTTCGTTCACGTCCAACACGATGGTTTCACCGCCACCTTTGGTGGTATTCGTTCTTTCTTGTCGACAGACGATTGGGTAGGATTTTCCTTTCACCGTGCGGACGTAATACTCAAAACTATCACCCCATTGAAATTTAACGTCCACATCGGTCTCCTCGATCGCTTTGACGATTTCGTTGTACAGATCTGTCTCTTTTTTTTTCAAGTGTTTCGTGTGCGCTTCCGTGTATTCGTTCTCTGTTTTCAAGTAAGAGAGAATTTCTTCGTTCTTTCTATCGTCGTCGCGCAACCAGAAAAGGTCGTCGTTGACCTTAACCGCTGGATCCATGGCATTCTCGCCTCTATTCTCGCCGGGAACGATACCGAATGATACGGCGTGATCGATTCGCTTACACACAGGCTTTGGAATATTCATAATCTGTTTTGAATTAGTAACGCCGGCTTCGCTTCCTCCTCCTCCTGACACTGATGCTGCCCGAGTGACGATTTTCCTCGCCGTTGAATTTTTTCCTTTCGACGTGGTGCGCAGAAAAGTAGCCGTGAATGCGATTGCCGCGGCGATGGGGAAGATAGGCTTCATCGTGAACAAAGAAGGCGAGAATAGTAAAGTCGTACAAATACCTCACTTTTTATTGTTTGTTGTTGGAGTGAAGAAGGATTAGGGGTTGTGAAGGGTTTGCTGTGTTTTGATTTTTTCTTTTTTCGTTTTCGTTTGTCCCTTAAATTCGCTTCAAAAAAAGAGACGCTCTGATGACACACCGCGCAGCAACACCTACTGGTTCGAATAGTTGGCAGACGACGAAAACGAAAGCGATTTATGATCGAAATCGTTATCGGTCGAGAATATATCCATCATCATTACCATCATCATCATCATCATCGCAAAACTGTGCTCCTCACACGTCGCGGCGGGATGAAAATACAAATTCACCTAATACCATGAATAATGATAAAAACAGCCGCAGCAAAGGAAGGGAAAGAATGAGAACATTCTATCGCCGCCAAAGAGGAAGAGTGCCGTCCTCGTCATCATCGTTGTTTGCAGAAGGAGTATCGGATACCGACGACGTTTTAATTTTATACACGAAACCGGGGTGCTGCTTATGCGAAGGTTTAGAAGAAAAGTTGAAAGCAGTTTTAGAATTAGCACAACAGCGCGAGAGAGAAACAACAACAGGAGATGTTGATAATAATAGTAGTCAAAATAATCACGTCGCTTTGGACTTGCGAGAATACGCGTTGGAAATCAGAGACGTGTCGTTAAAAAAAGAATGGGCTGACGCGCACGCGGGTGAAATACCAGTTTTATTCGTCGGTAAGCGCGGTGACGCCGACGACGCGCAAACGGCGTCGAAAGTGAAACGACCAACCCCTAGAGTGTCCATTGAAAGGCTTAAACTCGACTTGGAGAAGCATTTAGTATCGTTAGCATCGAATAGTACTCGCGAGGACAATGCATCGAAGACGAATGAAGATGATACAAGAGGCGGAGGAGGATGGAAAGTCATCAGCGCGAAGCCGTTTTGAGAAAAAATGTTATCGCGATGTTGCAAAAATGAAACGTACGCACAGCCTGAATATACTCGTCGTACAAATTTAAATTTACAATTTTAGTTCCTCCTTAAAAGAAACCCAATCTGGTGGATTATACTTGACGTATTTCGCGTACGCCAAATCCAATTTCTCGTCGTTCCCACCTTTCTCGATGAATGCTTTAAGCTTATCAAAATCAACGACGCCGCCTTTACTTCCTAGTACGGAAATTTTTGACAAACTCGAGGAGTCCAGGTGACATTTACTTGACAGCGCTTTTATCGCAGGAGATATGCTCAAATCATCAATTTCCTTTTTCAAAATGTCATACCCAAACTCGCTTCGCATCTTGGGCACTATCTTCATTCGACCAAGGTTAATAATCCCACTTTCCTTTTCCATCGCATCTTTATATTTCCTTCCTTTGACTTTTTGGTTGCTCTCGTCGCTCCTCATGTATCCCAACGGTGGAAGCGAATATTTGATGTCGCGTAAAAATTCAAATCCGCGTGTTCTCTCGAATCGCGCGTGGAGTTCTGCATTAGCCCGTTCGCTCACTCCTACTTTCGCTTCCTTCGTTTCTATTCCAATGTGCAATCGCTTTGCTACCTGATTTTCTTTCTCACCCCGAGCATCCTTCTCTTCTTCGTCTCCATCATCGTCTTCTTCCTCTTCTTTTATAAGTCTCATCTTCTGCTCGAAAATCGGATGCATGCTGTTATATAACTGTTGTTGAATCTCAAAATCATCGTTGAACGCATCTCTTTCCTCTTGCGTCATTGCTTTCCATTTTATAGAGAGGTCTTTCGAATGCAATGCTTGGTTTGACATCGCACGCTCTGCACTTTCAAACAAAAAATACCCTTTGCGCGGCTTGCGCGTTTCCGTCCCCATGAACTCACCTTTGAGAAGAGCGGAAGCAATTTGCACGAATAATTTCTTATATGCATGCATTTGCATCTCCCGTTGATATCTCAACTCGTCTCGCTTCACGTGCGCCTGCGATGCCGCCCTCTGCTCTTCCGACGCGCCGTACCAAAGTTCCCGCAACTTTGAATATTTTTCCGCGTTCGTTAGTTGCGGATTTTCGCGTCTAAAAAGTTTCGCTTTTGGATCGTGCTCTGAGAACGCTTTGTACGTACTCATTACTTTCTTCGGTTCTACCAACTTCTTTTTCCGCATTCGGTCCAGTTTCGCATCGATTGATGCGCTTGCGTGTTTTCTTCTCTCTCTTTTCTTCTTTTCTAAATTTTCGTCACGACGACGCTTCGTCTCGTTCACGTCGTCCGTCGTTGTCATCGTTGTCATCTTCTTCCTTTTCTTGTACGGACCTCTTTTCATGCCTTTATCTCTGTCTCTCTTACTCGTTTCTTTTTCAACGCCTTCTCCTTGCGCTACGTTTCCATTTCCATTTTGTTGTTGTTGTTGTTGTTGTTGCTCGATTCTCGACGCTGCGATTAACTCCACCGCTTGGTCTAAGGACCCCGACATGATTGAGGAACTTCGAACAATATATATTCCTTCGTCTTCGTCTTCTTTTCCCTTTGCTACTGCTGTCGATGCGTATATCTCCTCGAAACACGCGCTCCTGCAGCCGCAGCGTGTTTCGAGATTTTTGAAATTATGACGATGCGAAGAACGAAACTTGTTTTTCTTCTAGAGCTCCACAATTTTTACTACGCGCGATTAATAGTAACTCATATAAAAGTATACATATTACCAGCGTGATTGAGGTACACAGCGCGGGGAAGAGATTACGCACACACACACACACACACATAGCTATGAATCAACGTCGTCCTCCTCATTCTGCTTCTGATACTTCGGGGATGAACTCAAACGCGCTGGCGCGCATGCACCAACAACAAAGACAAGGGAGACAATCTGCAACGTCTACCATCGTCACTTTGATTAAGAATTGGAAGCCACGCACGACGCCAAAGTTGACGTTCTCTTTGGGTTTGTACGCGGTTGGGATCTTCTTGGCGTTTTTCGCCCGTCCGTTTCCAGTGACCCCGGAACAGTTTGATAAGTACGAACAAAAACTTCGACTGATTGACGGAGAGGAAGGTGGCTTAGGTGACGCTCGTTTGAACGCCGAAGACGCGTATCGATCTACACGCATGGAATTGTACCAAACGAAACGATTCGGTTGGCGATTACGCGGTGGACGCGAGAAATCCAGAGTGCTAGAACTCCAGAGGAAAGAGAAGGAACAATGGCGAGCTGTAAAAGCGTTGAACAAAGAGCGCGAACGAAAGTTGCGAGACGCGAGAAGTGAGTTAGGTATTTGGAGCGACGAAGGGGTTCGGGAAACGAAGAACAAATTTTGGGAGAAGTACGAAGGCGGCAAAGTTTTCGCAACGCAACAAACGTTTTACGACGCGTTCAATGCGTTACTCTATGGCAGGTCGGATGATAACGCGCTGGAGTTTATGATCAGATGGACGTTTACGATTCTTATTAATTTTACGGTCGGAATGTTTGGCGCCATCATCGGTTTCACCTTTGCTCTGCCTTCGGTAATTTATGGATTCGGCGCTTCCTTTTTCTCGTTTGCGATATTTTTCTTTCTCGCGGTGATATCTGCTATTTCTGTGGTCTTGACGCTTTTAGGTGTTCTTTACGGCGGTGCTATCGGAGGCGTCGTCGGGGCCGTCAACGTCGCGACGAATAACGCGTTGCGCCTGGAGGAAAAAAAGAGAGAAGAGATAAAACGTTTGCAGCAAAGACAACAGCAGCAACAACAACAACAACGACAAAGGCAAGGAGGAGCGAACGGTAGCGAAAACTTTAGGGACTTTAACGATAACAATCGGGATCACATGGATTAATGACTTTGGAATAAAGATTGAAGGAAAGTTTAAAAACAGACGTAGTATACCCTGCGCGAGTTCTCGTCTCCTCCTATTTTTAGAAATTTATTCTGTTTTACACCACACACAAAACTAAAGGTATTCTTCACACTCTCTCTGCCGCGCGCGCGCTCGTAATCGCGCATCGTCGTCACACAGTTGCGCGCGCAAACAACCGTCGCAAATGGCTATCGTTGACGTCTCGCCGTTTCAGAAGTGCATTGGTCCCGCGTCGCACCATCAAACGCACGCAAAGGTGAACACACCTAAAACAACAACGCGTCTAAAAAATACGACGAGTCAAGAAGAGAAGGACGACGACGACACGGCTATAAATAAAACGTTGTTCCGGCAGTCGCTTCCGCTTTCGCTCCAACCGCGACATAATCCGCGCAATACGCTCTTCCGCGAGTTTTACGATGCCGGTGAAATTCCCATCGCGGTAGCCCACGGAGGTGGTTCGAACGCAGTCACGTGGAGAGTTGATCCTGCAAGTCTCGATTATCACAGGTACCTTCCGTTATTTTTCGATGGCATTCGCGAAATCGACCATCCGTATAGATTGCTTTCAGTACAAGGCGCGAAACAACTGTTAGCTGTTCGACCGGAAAAAGTTGCGGACGTTTTGCCGCAAGTCATTCTTCCGCTGCAAAACGCGCTCAAAACACGAGACGCGCCCATCGTGGCGGTTGCGATGGACATTTTGCGTCACTTGGCCACGTGCGAAAAATCCATCGGACAGATGCTCGTTCCGTATTATCGACAACTTCTTCCGATTTTAAACGTCTTTCGGAATTGCGACTGCTTAAAAGTTACGTTAAACGTCTTGAGCGACGGTTCGAAGCGCGATGGAAAAGAGTTGATCGGAAAAGGGCGTTCGGCGAAATCACTGCGCGTTCTCGTGAAAGAGACGTTACGCGTATTAGAGAGAGTCGGCGGCGAAGACGCGTTGATTAACATCAAATACATGGTCCCGACGTATGAGTCGTGTGTCGCTATCGCGGAGCGCTGAATACTACAAACTAAACTGACAGTACATCACAGTCTGATGAAATTTAATATATATCCACTTCACCAGTACCTGGTACCAAACAACGTCAAATTGGAAGGACGTTTTCTCTACCGACTGCTATTTCGCCTCGCGTTGTTGTTTCATCGTCGAGTTTAACGACAACTTTATTCCCATTTTCTAAGACTCGGACTATACTCGCCCAAGTTCCATTCAGCGACGCTTGTTCGCCAGCTAAACCCGTCATTACGCACCGTTTACCATTCAATCGTGGCGTATTTCTTCCTTCTCCTCTTCTTCCTTCTCTCGCGCGGTTGTTGTTGCTAAAATTCGAAAATCCTCCAAAGAGATTGAAACC
>Ga0129327_10002883_pt1 | contig 9982 bp, 7 predicted proteins | sample CPBDNA_6_FD_111799 | JGI IMG/M metagenome (GOLD analysis project Ga0129327, IMG submission 111799) | Freshwater to marine salinity gradient microbial communities from Chesapeake Bay, USA - CPBay_Spr_31_0.8_DNA | ecosystem: Environmental > Aquatic > Marine > Coastal | place: USA: Chesapeake Bay...
AGCGATGCTATTCAATCGGTGATTGCCGACCTGCAGCAACTGCAAAAAATTAAAGTCGATGCTGAATTGCCGGATATTGCACACTCTTTATTAGCCGTAAAGCAATTTTTGTCAGAGCAGCGACAAGATGAAGTGTTAGGAAATGCAGAAGACGTAGCGCTTGAGAAAGCATTAAAGTCAGAGCCTGAATTATCTATAGAAAATATTGAGGCGGCTTTATGAGGCGCATATTTATTTTTGTCTTAATCGTCTTGGCGATTACTGCCGCATTATTTTCAACACTTGAAACGGGGGGCGGATACGTACTGATTGCTATCGGCGACACTACTATCGAAATGGCATTTATAGTTGCTGCTGCCATTAACCTATTAATTTTTATTGCGCTTTATCTTTTAGTCGTGACTTTACGAATGGTATTTAGTACGCGGCGCGGCGTGCTGGCGTGGGCAAAAAACCATCGTCGTCAGCGCGGCCTTAATAGAACCACGCAAGGTCTTATTGCTTTTGTAGAGGGACGCTGGGATGTAGCGAGAAAAACATTGGCCAAGTCGGCCGATAATTCTTCGACACCGTTGATTAATTATTTGTTTGCTGCGCGCGCGAGCTCGGCGGTGGGAGATGCAAAAGCGGTCGATGATTTTCTAAAAAAAGCCGAACTTTCTACACAAGGTGCTGATGTTGCTATTAGCCTGACGCAGGCCGAGTTGCAAATTCAAAATGGTCAGTATGAGCAAGCTCTGGCAACTTTGTTGCGCGCTAAAAAAATCGCCAGTCATCACCCTGTGGTGCTCGCGTCGTTAATGAAAGTGTATCGACAATTAAATGATTGGGATAGCTTGTTAAGTTTGCTGCCGTCATTAAAAAAATATAATGCCTTGTCGGCCGTTGATGTAAAAAATCTAGAGCGAGAAGCTTGCAGCGCTAAATTAATGCATGCAGGTGCTAGCCATGAAGTAAACGGCTTACTGAGCTGCTGGAAAAGTTTATCCAATAGCGTTAAACAAGATGCACTATTAGTGGCGTGTTATGCCGAGCAGTTAATTAAAGCTAAACATTATGAGCAGGCTGAGCGTTTATTACGAAGCCAGTTGCAGCGGGCATATGATGAAAGGCTGATGGGTCTTTATGGCTTTGCGCTTGCCGAACCTCTGCCTAAGCAGTTATCTTTCGCAGAGCAATTATTAAAATCGCAACCCGATAGCGCCACATTAAGATTAACCCTGGCACGAATTTGCGTGCATCATGGCATGCAGAAAAAAGCACAACAATATTTGGAAGGTAGTTTGAATTTGGAGTTAGTGCCGGGTATATTTTCTGAGCTTGCGGGTATTTATGCTAGCCAAGGTGATTACAAAAAAAGTGTTGAGTGCTATGTGCGAGAGCTTCCGGAGAAGATTGTTAGCAGTGCTGCGCTATGTAAGGCAGATTTATCGACGGCTTCAGTGTTAGCGAAAGAGAAATCATTATTCACATCGGCTGATGATATTCAGCAGCCATTACGACGATAGCACTTTTACTGTTTCATTATGATGCTGAAAAAAATCTATAACAAAAAATTGTCATAATAAAAATAGTCATTATAAAAAGTAAAACAATAAAAGTGCTTTTTTCTAGTTCGCTATTTTTTTAGCGGGTTGAGATGCTTAACCGATCTTAATTTCCGTAGGTGCATAAATATGCAGTTGCTACTTCAACTTTAAGATCAAACACTTCATTTGCATCGACAGTAAATGCATCGCCTGCATTGTAAGTGTTCCAGTCATCACTATTGGGTAATTTAACGGTAAGTGCGCCGCTTATGACTGTCATGGTTTCAAATTGGCTAGTGTCGAATTGATATTCGCCAATAGCCATAACGCCTACCGAAGCCGGTAGGGTTGCGCTTTGAAAGCCAATCGATTTTACATTGCCATCAAAATATTCATTATTCTTAAGCATTCTCTATTATCTCCTTAGTCTTCTGTTTCTGACTTAGGCTTAGCAGGTTTTTTTGCCTTGCGCTTATCGCCATCAAAATCTGACTTTTTATGTCTAGGTTTTTTATCACTGCGTTCATCATTGCCGCCTCTTGATGATTCACTGCGCGGCTTTCTAGTAGCAGGTTTTTTTCTTGGCTCCGCATCGCGGCCGGCTTCAGGAGTGCCGGTGCGACTGAGTTGCATTGGCTGGCCTTTAACGCGAACCTTTTGTAGCAACTGATAAATATCTTTCGGCATGCCTGGCGGTAAGCCCACAATACTGTGGTCGCCATTTAATTCAATGCGACCAATATGGTCACGATCTAAGCCTGCTTCATTCGCTAATGCACCAACAATATCTTTTGCCTGTGCGCCATGATCACGGCCCGCTTCTATACGGTACTGTTCAAATGGAATGGCACTCTTATTGCTGCGTTCGCTACGTTCACGGCGTGGTGATCTTTCACGGCCACTATCTCTGCCGCCCGAGTCTCTATCATTCGAATCACGTCTACTGTTACGCTCGCGGCCATTGCTGCGTTCACCACGGCTGTCATCACGTTCGCGACGTGGTTTCTTGCTCTCTGGTGGTGGTGCAATTTGCTCAAGCGGAAACTTATCACTTAATAAAGCCGCTGCAATTTGCTCGGCCGGTTGCTCCAATGCCGCACACAAATCGATAACCATTTTGTGATAGATATCAGGTACTTTATTATCGATGCGCGCCGCTAAATCTTCAGCCAGCTTTGTTTTGCGTTGATCAGCTAATTGTTGAGCCGTCGGTTTTTCCCACGCTTTTAATTTTTGCTTGGTATCTTTTTCAATAATACCTAGCAAGCGACGTTCGCGAGGCTGTACAAACAATAACGCTTTACCTAGGCGGCCAGCACGGCCAGTTCGACCAATACGGTGAACATAGGCTTCACTATCATATGGAATATCATAGTTAATAACGTGGCTGACGCGTTCAACGTCAATACCGCGAGCAGCAACATCGGTTGCCACTAATAAATCCAATGAGCCTTTCTTAAGGCGAGCAATGGTTTTTTCACGCATAGGCTGGCTAATATCGCCATTAATCGCGCCAGCACTGTAACCACGTGCGCTGAGTTTTTCAGCCACTGTCACAGTCGCTTCACGGGTGCGTACAAATATAATAATGCCTTCGGTTTCTTGGGTTTCAAGATAACGAGTCAGCGCATCAAGTTTGTCGCCTTGATTAACAATCACGAATGATTGATCAATCGTATCAACGGTCGCTGTTTTAGCGGCAATTTTAATTAAAACCGGGTCGCCAACATGACGTTTGGCAATTTGGCGAATACGATCAGGCATGGTGGCAGAGAATAAAGCCGTTTGCCGAGTATCGGGTGTTTCCGCGAGAATAGTGTCGACATCATCGATAAAGCCCATGCGAAGCATTTCATCGGCTTCATCTAAAACGACAGTTTTTAGTTGGTCGAGCTTTAAGCTTTTACGACGTAAATGGTCAAGTAATCGACCCGGCGTACCAACAACAACATGCGCGCCGCGGCTTAATGAGCGTAATTGACCGCGCATATCGGCACCGCCGTAAATAGGCAGTACATGAAAGTCTTTCATATAACGGGCGTACACTTGAAACGCTTCAGCGACTTGAATTGCAAGTTCACGTGTTGGTGCTAAAACTAACGCCTGAGGTGAGGTTTGCTTTAAATCAATTTTGGCTAAAATAGGCAATGCAAATGCGGCGGTCTTACCGGTGCCGGTTTGTGCTTGGCCAATAATGTTTTTGCCGTCAAGTACCGTCGGTATCGCTTTAGCTTGAATCGGTGACGGAGTTTCGTAGCCGAGTTGCTTGAGTGATCGCAATAGTGCGTCGGGAAGACCAAGATCACTAAAAGTCACTTGCTCTACTTCGGGTTCAGTTGGGGTGCTTTGCTCTGGTTCTTTTTGCATGGGATACGCCTACTTAATTGGGTCGACCAATCGATTGGGATTACCAACTTATTGGATGTGTCTGCTTCTGGGATCTGCCGACAGTGGCTACTGTTGTCCAGATAGTAGGACGACAGCGTCCAAAAAAGAGGATAGCGTAGGTCCAATTACTGAGCAGCCTAAACGCGAAAATGAAACTTCGGGAGGCTGTTGAAGTGAGTAGCGGTGTCAAAAGGATGCGCATTGTACAGCTTTTGCAATGATTAAATAGTGTTGCTTTTGGTAGAAAATGGCACTATTTAAGCGGTAATAACAGCGATATTGGCTGTTTTGGCGTCAAATGTCCCGCCATGGGGCAGGTGTTAGGCAGAATTGTCTAAACGATTGAGTGCCCACTGAATATGTTCATCGACCAGTGGTGAGTGTTCTAGCCTGCCACGCAGAGCCGATATTGCCTGCTGGCTATTCTCGCCATTGCCGATACCGACGGCAAGATTGCGTAACCAGCGCTCATAGCCAATACGGCGAATAGGCGAGCCCTGCGTCTTGGTATCGAACTCGTCTTCTGTCCATAAAAATAAATCGACCATACTGGCATTGTCTAAACCATGACGAGGGCTAAAGTCTTTTTCGTCGGTCGGTTTGGCAAACTTATTCCACGGGCATATCAGTTGGCAGTCATCACAGCCAAACACTCTATTACCAATAAGACCACGCAAGGGCTCAGGAATACTGCCTTTAAGTTCAATCGTTAGATACGAGATACATTTTCTGGCATCCAACTCATAAGGGCCAATAAAAGCATTGGTTGGGCAAATATCGAGGCAAGCAGTGCAGCTGCCACAGTGCTTAGTCGTTTGTGCTGGATCTATAGGCAAGGGCAAGTCGGTAAATAGCTCGCCAAGAAAAAACCATGAGCCCATGCTGGAATTGATCAGCATGGCATTTTTACCAATCCAGCCAAGACCGGCTTTTTCGGCAAAGGCTCGCTCTAGCACGGGTGCGCTGTCCACAAAGGGCCGCTGCGAACGCTCTCCGCAGTTTTCAATAATTTTTTCAGAGAGCTGTTTAATACGTTTGCGGATCAGTTTATGGTAGTCGCGACCTAGCGCATAGCGCGATAAATAGGCGGTTCGTGGGTGGTCTAGAAGCTTTACTGTTTCAACATCGGGTGGCAAATAGTCCATCCGTAGGCTAATTACCCGTAAGGTATTTTCGTGCAGCGTGGTGGGATCACGGCGTAGAGATTCTCTATCGGCCATGTAGGCCATTTCACCGTGTAGGTTTTTATCTAACCAGCGACGTAGGTGTTCACTGTGTTCACCAGGGTCAGTATCGGTAATGCCGACTTGTTGAAAGCCTAGCTCGCGTCCCCAGCGTTTAATATTTTCGGCCAGTGTGACGAGTTCATTCTCAGTGAAGGGAGAAGCTGAGGATGCAGAATTAGACTTATCTTTCACACAAATAACTCGTGAGCTGAGTGGTTGTTAGTAGCGTTTGGCTCTTATAATAACTTTTTTATGGTCACGATGCGCGATGCGATATAATTATTCGGCATTTGGCCTTGATTGCGAATAACGTTGATTACACATAATCTTAATAAAGGGTGACCCTTATTAAGATGCCATTATTATCTTTGTGATTATCTTTGTGATTATCTTTGCGATTATATTTAAGAATATCTTTATAAATAGAGCGATGCTAACCAATAATGCTACCGGCTAACCACATAAGCTATCAACTCACCGACGAGGCTGCGACCGTAGCACTGGGTCGGCAGCTGGCAATTGCTGTGGCGGATGTTTTGGATGGGGCCGCAAGCAAGGCGCAGGGCTCGCAAAGCTTATGTATCTATTTATTGGGTGATTTAGGTGCTGGAAAAACCACTTTAAGCCGAGGAATTATTCAGGCGCTTGGCCATAAAGGCGCAGTAAAAAGCCCAACCTATACACTGGTTGAGCCGTATGAGATTACGAGTGCAAATGGTAAGCTACGACCTGTGTACCATTTCGACCTTTACCGATTAGCCGATCCTGCTGAGTTGGAGTTTTTGGGTTTAGATGATTATTTTTCTGAGTCTTCGCTTTGCCTTATTGAATGGCCTGCTCGTGGCGGTGATTTTATTCCGGCTGCCGATATTGTATTAACACTGAGTGATATGGCTATAATTGAGAACGCGGCACCGGGAAGACAGTTACATTGCACGTCTTCATCGCCCGTAGGTGATCAAGTGCTGCTCAGCTTGCAAGCGAATCAACATTCGGCAGCAGTGCTTACTGGCACAGCCGATTCGCTGAAAAACAAAGGGCTCCATTAATGGTTATAACGTCAATGACAATAGATAGACGCGGTAACGTATCTTCGCAGAGCTCTTTAAGCGGTTCTTTGAGCAGTTCTTCAAGCAGCTCTTTAAACTGTTCTGCAGTCAGCTCTGTAAGCAGCTCAGTTATGAGGCTTCGATGGACAGCGATGCTAGCCTTGCTGTCATTGCTAATAGCGCCACTGGTTTCCGCAGCCGATATTGATGGTGTCCGTTTGTGGCGTGCGCCGGACCATACACGTGTTGTACTCGATTTATCCGATGCAGCTACCTTTAATTATTTCACCTTAAGCAATCCTAATCGTGTCGTTGTCGATATTCAAAATGCCAAGCTCAAAGCAAAATTAAAAGCCTTAGATTTAAGTCGTAGCCCGGTTAAGAATATTCGTGCGGCCAAGCGTAATAAAAATGATTTACGTTTGGTGTTTGATTTAAGCGTGGCGGTTAAACCGAATACCTTTTTATTAACTGCTAATCAACAGTATGGCGATAGGCTGGTAATCGATTTATATGACAGCGAAGCAAAACCTACGGTGGTTAAAACTGCCGCTAACAATAATGGTAAGCGCGATATTATTATTGCTATTGATGCCGGTCATGGCGGTGAAGATCCTGGCGCCTTAGGCCCACGTAAGGCGCGTGAAAAAGTTGTCGTTATGTCCATTGCCCGCGAGGTCAAACGATTATTAGAACAAAAGCCAGGCTATCAAGGCGTATTAGTGCGTGATGGCGATTACTATGTCGGTTTAAGTAAACGTCGCTCTATAGCCAGAAAAAAACAGGCCGACCTTTTTATCTCCATACATGCCGATGCCTTTACCGATAAGTCAGTGAGTGGCGGCTCCGTGTACACATTGTCACAGCGAGGCGCCTCTAGTGCCTCGGCACGTTTTTTAGCGGCATCTGAAAACAGCACCGATTTAATTGGTGGTGTGGCGCTATCAGATAAAGACAATATGTTGGCGAGCGTGCTCTTAGATTTAAGTATGACCGCTAAGTTAGATCACAGCGTATTAGTAGGCAAAGAAATTTTACGCGAAATGAAAGGCGTCACTAAGCTGCATAAAAATACCGTTGAGCATGCGGGGTTTGCTGTCTTAAAAACACCGGACATTCCTTCGGTGTTAGTTGAGACGGGTTTTATTTCAAATCCCAGTGAAGCTCGAAAGCTCACCTCTTCTTCGCATCAAAAGAAATTAGCGAGTGCGATTGTTCGTGGCACGACTGCCTTTTTTAATCGTCATGCGGTTGAAGGAACGCTGGTTTATTGGTTGAATCATAATGGTCAGTCAATAGCCGCAACCAGTGGTCGTGAGACTTATAAAATCAAGTCAGGCGACACTTTGTCAGAATTAGCCAGTCGCTATTCTGTATCGCTGGTTGAATTGCGTCGCCATAATCGTCTTTCTGGCGATAGAATTCGTGTGGGTCAAGTGTTGAAAATCCCTCCGCGTTCTTGATTTTTTTATATAGTTTTTTGTATAGATTTTTTATTAAGCCCCTTATTTTATTCACGCAATAGTAATGATTATTTTTTATGCCAAAGATTAAAAAACTGGATACGCGATTAGCGAATCAAATTGCAGCAGGTGAGGTGGTTGATCGACCTGCGTCTGTATTAAAAGAGCTTATTGAAAATAGTCTTGATGCTGGGGCTAGTCAAATAGATGTCGAAGTAGAAGCCGGCGGCACCAAGCGGGTACGAGTTCGCGATAACGGTTCAGGTATTGCGCAAGATGATATGGCCTTAGCTTTAGATTCTCATTCAACCAGTAAAATATATGATTTAGATGATCTCGAAGCCGTTTCGACATTGGGCTTTCGTGGTGAAGCTTTGGCCAGTATTAGTTCGGTTTCTCGTTTAACATTAACGGCTAATACCACTGAGCAGACGGACCAAGGCTGGAAAGCTATGAGTGTGGGTCGCGACATGGAAGTGGAAGTTACTCCGGCGGCTAGGCCAAAAGGTACTTCGGTAGATGTCGAAGATTTATTCTTTAATACGCCAGCCCGACGAAAATTTTTACGCAAAGAAAAAACAGAATACAATCATCTCGATGAAGTCTTTCGTCGCAATGCCTTGGTCAGTTTTAATACCGGTTTAAGTCTTACGCATAATGGTCGTGCGATTCATTCCTTGCGTGCCTGCCATAGTCAGTTAGAAAAAGAACAGCGCATTGCAAAGTTACTCGGGCAACCGTTTATTGATAGTGCGATTCATTTAGAATTAGAGCATAGTGGTTTTAAATTACATGGTTGGGTTGCGCAGCCTACTTTTTCACGCAGCCAGGCAGATATGCAATACTTTTTTGTTAACAATCGCGTTATAAAAGATCGCGTTGTTGCTCATGCAGTTAAGCAAGCGTATCGCGATGTATTGTTTCATGGTCGTCATCCTGCCTTTGTTTTATATTTGTCGCTAGATCCCTCGCAAGTCGATGTCAATGTGCACCCTTCAAAGCATGAGGTGCGCTTTCGTGATAGCCGACAAGTACATGATTTTATTTATCGCTCCTTACATAAAGTGTTAGCTGATGTTCGCCCGCAAGATAATATTGGTGAAGGCGTGCAGCCCGGTGCTGAGCCATCTAGTTTTCAAAACACTTATGCTGCAGGCTTAAACAATTCTTTAGGCGCAAACGCTAACGAGCAAATGACCGAGCAGCAAGCGATGGGTTTAGCTGAGCCGCAAGCAGCTTATGCTAGTGGTCAGAATTGGACAGGGCCACAAGGTGTTGGCGCACAAAGTGCAGGGCAGTCTGGTTCTGGATACAATGCGCATTCTTCGTCAGGATTTTCTCCTGCCCACCAGCAACTTTATACCACTGCCGGTGATGCGACGGCACTGCCGACAGATGGCGGTGAAATACCGCCGTTGGGTTTTGCTATTGCGCAGTTAAAAGGTATTTATATTCTTGCTGAAAATGAAACCGGTTTAATTGTTGTCGATATGCATGCAGCTCATGAGCGTATTACTTATGAGCGAATGAAATCAGCGCGTGATGCCGAGGGTATTCAGGCGCAGCCATTATTAGTGCCTGTGAGTTTAGCGCTGAGTGAAAAAGAAGCCGATTGCGCCGAAAATTATGCCAGTGTCTTTTTGGATTTAGGTTTTGAGCTACAGCGTGTTGCGGCCGAGTCGGTCATTATTCGACAAATCCCTGTGTTCCTGGCATCGGCGGATGCCGAAATGCTAGCCCGTGATGTCATCTCAGATTTATTACAGTACGGCACCAGCGATCGGATTATGAATCATATCGACGATATTCTTTCGACCATGGCTTGTCATGGTTCGGTACGCGCTAATCGTCGTTTATCGATACCTGAAATGAATGCCTTATTACGTGATATGGAGCGCACAGAACGCAGTGGGCAGTGTAACCATGGGCGACCCACATGGACCGCCATGAGTTTAGCCGAATTAGATAAGCTGTTTCTTCGTGGTCGCTAGCGCTTTGAATGGCCTTGAGAATAAAGATTTACCGCCCGCCGTTTTTTTAATGGGGCCAACGGCAAGTGGTAAAACTGCATTAGCCGAGCGACTGGCCGAACAGTGGCCGTTTGAAGTGATTAGCGTCGATTCGGCATTAGTGTATCGCGACATGAACATTGGTACCGCCAAACCCGATGCCGATTTTTTGCAGCGCCTGCCGCATCATCTTATTAATATTCGCAATCCTGACGAATCTTATTCCGCCGCCGAATTCCGTAGAGATGCGCTGCCGTTAATGCAGGCCATTACCGAGCGCGGGCGAATTCCGCTGCTGGTCGGTGGCACCATGCTTTA
>Ga0129327_10002889_pt1 | contig 9972 bp, 8 predicted proteins | sample CPBDNA_6_FD_111799 | JGI IMG/M metagenome (GOLD analysis project Ga0129327, IMG submission 111799) | Freshwater to marine salinity gradient microbial communities from Chesapeake Bay, USA - CPBay_Spr_31_0.8_DNA | ecosystem: Environmental > Aquatic > Marine > Coastal | place: USA: Chesapeake Bay...
GTTTCTGGCGGTCGCTGACAACCGTATCTGCCTCAGTGGCAGCGATTACTCTGGCTGTGCTGATATTTCAGGACAATGGGCAGGTCTATTCCACCGTCACCGGTGAGTATCAGCAGGTTGTGCTGGATGATGGCAGTCTGATAGAGCTAAATACCAATAGCTCAGTGATTGTGGCCCTTTCGGATAGCCTGCGGGAGATCGAGCTGGTTAGAGGCGAAGCATTCTTTACCGTAGCACCCAATAAAAACAAACCATTTATTGTCCATGTTGGCGGGGCCGATGTGCAGGCTCTGGGTACGGCGTTTAATATCTATCGGCAGGGAGCAGATTTGGCCAGAGTGCATGTGACTGAGGGCGTGGTTCGAGTCTCCGAAGCCGAGGGCTCGTCAGTGTCAGCACCAGAATCCAGGATGCTGTTGGCCGATCAGGCCCTGGAGTATAGCGAGACCAGAGGTATAGCCGATTTGCCTGGGCAAAATATCCAGCAGGCCACGGCCTGGCGGGAAGGGCAGATTATTTTCGATGGTGCCAGTCTGGACGAGGCCACGACGCTTGTTAATCGCTATCTTGAGCATAAAATTGTGTTGGGCGACGGTGTGCAGTCAGCCCACAAGATCTCCGGGGTTTTTTCATCCCGCGAGCGCGAGACTACATTGCTGGCCGTGGCCCAGGCCTTTGATCTGGAACTGTCTCGGCAGGACAATAATTGGCTGTTGTCTAAGCCCAAACCATAAGGTTTAATAGTCCTCTAAAAGATCTGTGAGCTGCATGCAGCCGAGTGTCTATGGACTCAGGGAAGCTTCCTGCTAAACAAGTGAATGTTTACCGCCATCTAAGAACCCCAGGGCGACAGTTTTCTGTTGCCCTTTTTTATGCCTGTCTCTGCTATGGCCTGTCCTTTATACCGTCGTTTGTCGGCTCCGCACGGGCCATAGTGACAGATGTTTACCAGGTTAGCCTGCCGTCTGCTGGCCTGCATAAATCGCTTGTCGCCCTGGGCCAGCAGACTCAGGCCTCTATTATTTTCCCTTCTCAGGTGCCCGATAAAATGCGCCCGGCTGTGGCTGGAGACTTCTCGGTATTGCAGGTATTGGAACAACTGATTGAGGGGCAGGACCTGGAGTATCGAGTGGTGGGCCCGCAGACTCTGGTGGTGCTGCCCCGGTGCTATGCCGCCAGAGCCTGCCAGGCCATGGAGGACGATTTAGCCTTTTCAATCCAGCAGTACCCCATGATTGAAGAGCTTATTATTCGTGGCAAACCAGTGACCGGCTCAAGGTTTAAGCAGCTAAATGCCGGTGGCTTTACCCCAGTGGAAATTTTAACTGCCACTGAGATCCGCTTGACGGGGGCGCAAACCATGGCCGAGCTAATGCGCTTTACGCCAGAGGTGATGGGTAATTCTGATAGCACTGCAGTGAGCAATGGCGGCAATGGCTCGGCCAGCGTTACCCTGAGAGGCCTGCCCGCGACCAATACTTTGGTGTTGGTCAATGGCCAGCGTATGGCTAACAATGCTCTGGATGGCAGTTCGGTAGATTTAAATAGCATTCCGCTGGCGGCCGTTGATCGCATTGAAATACTCAAGGACAGCGGCTCATCTATCTATGGCTCTGATGCCATTGCGGGGGTGGTTAATATTATCCTCAAGAAGCGTTTTAAAGGCGCGGTTATTAACGCCTTTTACGGCTCTGCTACTCAGCGCGACAACCAAACCAGGCGCTATGATTTTGTCGGCGGCCTGTCGCTGTCCAAGCTTGATCTGATGATGACCGCCTCCCATTACCAGCAGGCGGGTATATTGAGTCGCGACAGAGCGATTTCTGCCAGCGCCGATGGCCGGGCACGGGGGGGTATGGATCTTAGATCCAGTGCTACGCCAAATGCACGACTTAGGGTCGGCGAGGATATTCTGACGCTATCTGCGGATAATCTGAGTGGTACAGAGGTGACCGATTTTCGACAGGCAACTGACAATGATCTTTTTGATTTCAGGCAAATAACCTCATCTCTGGCTCCGGCGCAACGCAACTCGATTCATATTGCCGGGGAATTGAAAACTCTGGGTGCCACCGACGCCGCTTTTGAGCTGACCTATGTGGACAGCCGCAGTCAGATAACCCTTGCACCAGCGCCAGTTTTGACTGCGTTTGCATCTGACCCCATCAGTGTTGACCCCAACAATACCTACAACATCTTTGGCCAGGCCATAGATGATGCGCGTATTAGTCTGGTGGGACTGGGACCCAGGCAGCAACATAATCGCGCCCAGACAACCCGTGCTCATGGCAGGGTTATGGGCACGCTGCTCGATGGTGAATGGCAGCTGAGCCTGAACTGGAGCCAAACCGAGGCTGCAGAACGCTGGAACAATCTGGTCAACTTTCAAAATCTTGCCGCGGGACTGAGTTCTGAACAGAACTGCAGCAATATACTGGGCTGTGTGGCAATTAATATTTTCTCTCCCGCCGGTACCATGCCTCGGGATCAATTGGATTATATTGCCGCTGAGGCCCTCAATCAGGGCAAAGCGGAACTCTTGTCGATTAATCTTGATCTGTCCCAGCTGGTAGACATTGTGCCTGCCGGTGAGGTTGAGTTTGCCTCGGGGTTGGAATTTCGTCGCGAGCGTCTGCGTACAGTGGTAGATGATATTGTCCTGCAGAATCAGCTGATCGGCGGAGCTGCTGGCGATAGTCAGGGCAGTCAGAATATTACCGAAATGTATCTGGAGTCGCTTATTCCTCTGGCCAAAAATATGCCTGGGGTTCATAGCCTGGAGGCCAATGCCTCCTTTCGGCTAACTCATTCCAATAGCTTTGGTGTTCGCGCCAATCCTAAAATGGCTGTGCGCTACAAGCCTCTGGAAGATCTTATGCTGCGAGCCAGTCTGTCCTGGGGTTTTCGTGCGCCCTCCCTGTTTGAGTTATATCGGGCCGAGAGCAGTACTCAGGCATTTTTAAATGACCCCTGCGCTGCTGAAAATTCGGCCGAATTGCCGGGTTGCTCAGGGCCTGCAGATCCCCTCAGAACCCAGTACTCGATTGTTACCGGGGGCAACAAGGATTTGCAGCCGGAGAAATCTCAAAACCTGTCTATGGGGTTTTTGTATCAGCCGAACGGGTTGGAAAACTTTAGTCTAGGGGTGGATGTATTTTCGATAGAGGTCGATCAGGTGATCGGCGCCAATGCCCAATTTTTGATCAACCAAAATGCTCAAAATGGCCTGTTTGCTGATTTGATAACAAGGTCAGACAGCGGCGAGCTACTGCAGGTGACCGCCAATAATCAAAACCTGGGCTCCAGAGAGATACAGGGTGCAGATCTGGACATTTCCTGGCGTGTTTTTATTGCTCGCTGGGGCACCTTTGGAGTCAATATGGGTGGCTCATATATTGACTCATACAACTTTGCGCCAGAGCCGGGAGCCCCCGGGACAGATCTGGCTGGCACCTTTGTGGACAAGGCAGCCGGGGGCAGCGGCTCCATTCCCGAGTGGAAGTCGCGGTTGAATCTATTCTGGCAGTTTGGTCGCTGGGAGTTTGCGCTGTCCTCGCTGCATATCTCGAGTCTCAGGGAGACTATTGTCTCTGAGAGCCGTGCTAGAGAATCAGGCGCCTGGTCGCGAGAGGATATGCAGGTGAGTTATCACTTTAATTCCGGGGAGTCGCTGGTGACCATGGGAGTGGAAAATATCCTGGATCAGCCACCGCCATTTTTCGGTACAGCTTACAACGATAACTTTGATGCCAGAACCCATGATTCCACGGGTCGGTTTCTGTATGCCAGGTTAAGCCACAGGCTATGATGCATACTAGGATCTAGTCTAGGATAAAAGGCTATTTGTCTTAGCCAAAAAAAGGCACTGAACAAAATTCAGTGCCTTTGGTGTTTTTGTAATGGCTTATTCGTCGGTCGACAGCGAGATATCGTAGACACCAGCCTCTCGGGCTTGATCAGAAATCTTCACAAAGAGCTCAGTTTTGGACTTGGGATGAGAACTAATGACCACCTTGGCCTCTGGCTTTTCTGCATGCATTCTCTCCACATTGGCTCGCACAGAGCGAATATCAATGCGGCGACCTTCCAGAGTGAGTTCATTGCTTTCAGAGATTCTGAACACGATGTTGGTGTTCTCTGAGTCTGGTGGTGGCTGATCTGAGGTTGGTGGGCGGTTAACGCCAAGGCCAACTTCGTTAACAAATGATGCGGTTACAATGAAGAAGATGAGCATGATAAAAACCACATCCAGCATAGGAGTCATATCAATTTGTGATTCGTCTTCTGCTTTACGTCTTTTGCCTAGCGCCATGTTAAATCGCACCTATCTAAAACTGATAATTCAATGGAGGGGGCATTCTACTGAATTTTATAAAAATTGCTAGTAATCTCAACCCGCAGTCGAAATACCACAACTGTGCTATTCTGGCCTCTGCAGCTCCTTGGTGCCAGCACTGATTACACATAATTGCAAAAAAGTCGTATTTAGGAATACCTATGCCGGAATTGCCAGAGGTCGAGACCACTCTCAGGGGTATTGAGCCTGCCATAGCAGGTCAGGTTATCAGGCGCATTAAAGTGCATCAGGGCTCTCTGCGCTGGCCAGTTAATGCAAATCTCGCCCAGCTGGTTGAGGGGCAGACAATCACCCATCTATCCAGACGTGCCAAGTACCTGCTGATGCAACTTGAACATGGTTCTATGCTTGTGCATCTGGGCATGAGTGGCAGCCTGCGGATTGTCCAGGCCAATACCCAGTTGCGCAAGCACGATCATATAGAAATGCAGATGAGCAATGGGTCCACTGTGCGATTTCACGACCCGCGCCGCTTTGGCTGCTGGCTCTGGTCTGAGGGCGCACATCAGCAGCTGGCTCACCTAGGGCCTGAACCCCTGTCTGAAGACTTTAATGGCCACAGGCTGTACCAGTTATCGCGCAAGCGCAAAGTGGCGGTCAAACCATTTATTATGGATAACAAAATCGTCGTCGGTGTTGGCAATATCTACGCCTCGGAGGCTCTATTTCGCAGTGGTATAAGGCCGGATAGAGGCGCAGGCAATATATCATTACAGCGCTATATTGAACTCGCGGGCCATATCAAAGAGGTGTTGGCCGCGGCTATTGTGCAGGGCGGCACCACATTGCGGGATTTCGTTAATGGCAATGGTGAGCCCGGCTATTTTCAACAGACTCTGGCGGTCTATGGGCGCGGAGGCGAGCACTGTGTCGCCTGCAAGGGACTGTTAAAGGAAATTAAACTTGGGCAGCGCAGCTCGGTATTCTGTGCGCGCTGCCAGAGGTAGTTTACTGACTAAACTTGTTAGACAGGGCCTCGACCACATTGGCTGGGACAAACTTAGAGACATCGCCATCCAATGAGGATATCTCTCGCACCAGCGAGGATGAAATATAAGAAAATCTCTCGGCAGGAGTGAGAAAAATACTTTCAACTTCTGGTGACAGAGCGCGATTCATATTGGCCAGCTGAAATTCATACTCAAAGTCAGAGACGGCTCTCAAACCCCGCATAATGGCATCTGCACCGCAATCATTAACGAAATTCACCAGTAGATAGTCGAAGCCGCGAATCTCAATATTAGGCACATGAGCCAGCGCGTCAGAGGCCAGTTGTATACGTTCATCAACACTGAACAGTGGGCTCTTGCGCTGGCTGCTGGCAATACCGATCACCACTTTATCGAACAGCCGGGCAGCGCGCTCGACAAGATCGATATGACCATTGGTAATGGGGTCAAAGGTACCAGGGTAGACAATAGTCTTCATGAGCGGGGTCTCGTTCAGATTATGAGAGGCCGCATATTACTCAAATTACGCCCCGGGCTCAATGTAAGAATAGAGGCAGTATTTTACCTCTCCCGCGACTTTCTCCTGAAGCTGCTTCCAGTTACTGGGGGCCGCGAAACTGTTATCCGCTGTGGGCAGTTCAACATAGATAGCCGCCCCGGGCGCCAGCCAGCCAGGGCTGTTGATTGCTGCGCATATGGAACAGTGCAGCTGTTTATCGAAAGGCGGGTCGATAAATACAATATGGTAGCCCTCCTTTGGTCTGGTTTGCTGCAAATACTGTTGGCAGTCTGCACTGATAATGCTGAGATTTTCGGCCTCTAGCAGAGCCTTGTTGTCCCTCAGTTGCTGCACCGCATCTGGATGCCGCTCAATGGCGGTGCAGCTGGCGGCGTCGCGAGATAGAGCCTCAAAACTCAGGGCTCCGGAACCGGCGAACAGGTCAAGGCATCGCGCGCCAGGAATATCGGTCGCCAGCCAGTTAAACAGCGTTTCGCGAATACGATCGCCAGTGGGCCTTAAACCGGGCGCCACTGGAAACGACAGCTGCCGGCTGCGCCACTGGCCGCCAATAATTCTCAGCTTCTGCTGCCCTTTGCCCTGAGTTTTATTGCCGCGCAATTAGATGCTCCTAATCATTGAGTTTTACCCACTTTTTCCAGGGTAAATGGTAGGATACACTAGATTTCAATAACCGTAATATAAGAACCTCCATGGATTCTCCCTCATCTGAAAACAAGCCTGTCGAAGCCAAAAAGACTTCATTTTTGGACCGTTTCCGACGCAGCTCGACGGCCTCTGATACTGCTCCAGAAGAGACCCAACTGACAGAGACTCCCCAAGATGAGGCGCCCTCTGTAACAATATCAGCCACAAAACTAAGCTTTACTCAGCGCATGCGTAAAGCATTGACTCGCACCGGTGAGGGCATCGGCAGTCTGTTTTTGGGCGGCAAAGCTATAGATGATGAGCTGCTTGAGGAGCTGGAAACCTTGCTGCTGATGGCAGATGTGGGTATGGATACCACAGCCAGTATACTGGCGGAGATAACAGAGCGGCTCAACCGCAAGGAGCTTAAAGATAGCGATGCGTTGAAGACTGTACTCAGTGAAATACTGCAGGCAAAGCTTGAGCCCTGTGCCGTGCCTTTGGATTTAAACGGCCAGCAACAGCCATTTGTTATTCTGGTGGTGGGTGTCAACGGGGTGGGTAAAACCACCACCATAGGTAAAATTGCCAACCGACTGCAGCAGCAGGGCAAGTCAGTTATGCTGGCCGCAGGCGATACCTTCCGTGCCGCGGCCGTCGAGCAATTGCAGGTCTGGGGTGAACGCAATAATGTGCCAGTGATTGCCCAGCATACAGGGGCCGATAGTGCCTCGGTGATTTTCGATGCTATCCAGGCGGCCAAGTCCCGAAATATAGATGTGATTATTGCCGACACAGCGGGCAGGTTGCACAACAAAAGCAATTTGATGGAAGAGCTAAAAAAGGTAAAGCGCGTGGCAGGCAAGCTTGATGATACGGCGCCTCAGGAAGTACTCTTAGTATTGGATGCAGGCACTGGCCAAAATGCCATGGCACAGATGTCCCAATTTAATGAGGTGGTCGGCGTCACCGGTATAGCGCTGACCAAACTTGATGGCACTGCTAAAGGCGGCGTTATCTTTGCCCTGGCCGATAAGTTTTCAGTACCCATTCGCTATATTGGCGTGGGCGAGGCCCAGGACGACCTGCAGTCTTTTGAAGCCAGTCAATTTGTCGATGCCCTGCTCAGTGCAGGGATAACTGAGCAGTAAATATGATTTGTTTCGATAATCTCAGCAAACGCTACCCCGGTGGTTTCGAGGCGCTCAAGAATGTCAGCTTTGAAATGGACGCGGGAGAGATGGCCTTTCTGACCGGACACTCCGGCGCAGGCAAGAGCACATTGCTAAAAATGCTGATGCTTATGGAGCGACCCACATCGGGTAATCTACTGATCAATGGCAAAAACCTCAATCGGCTGTCAAACTCCCAGATTCCTATCTATCGCAGACAGGTCGGAGTGGTTTTTCAGAATCATCAACTACTTCTGGATCGAACTGTGTTCGACAATGTTGCTCTGCCTCTGCAGGTCTCTGGCTACCCCAGCAGCGAAATTGGTCGCCGGGTGCGCGCAGCGCTAGATGGCGTTGGCCTATTGGAGAAAGAGCAGCAAAAGCCTATTGCCCTGTCTGGCGGTGAGCAACAGCGTGTTGGCATTGCCCGGGCAGTGGTTCACAAGCCCCGCATACTGTTGGCCGATGAGCCAACCGGCAATCTGGATCCCGAGTTATCCAGTGAAATTATGGCCCTGTTTCGCCGCTTCCAGAATGTTGGCGTGACTGTATTAATTGCCACCCATGACATTACTCTGATCAATCGCATGCAGCTAAGAATTATGCACCTCGAAGAGGGTGAGCTGACCGACGATGGAGCCGGTTATGGCCGCTAAAGACAGAAACACACGTGATAGAGCCCAGCGCGGCGCCAGCGGCAAAAAAATAAGATTTGCCGATCGCTGGCAGGGCTACAAATCACATCATCGGGATACCATCCGCGTCAGTTTGCGCAAGCTGCTGAGTGAACCACTGCAAACATTGATGACTGTAGCGGTGATTGCCATTGCTCTGGCGCTGCCATCGGCCCTGTATCTAACGGTGGAAAACATTGACCAGCTGGGCAGTCATTTTGAATCCTCAGCGCAGATTACCGTCTTTGTTAAAAAGGGCGCCAAACCCCAGGCAATTGATAGCTTGCGGGCAGAACTCGATGCCATGTCCGGAGTAGACAGCCTGAGTTATATTTCTGCCAAACAGGCACTGTTGGAGTTTAAAGCGCTGTCCGGTTTTGGTTCGGCGCTGCGCGATCTGGAGGAAAATCCCCTGCCAGCGGTGTTTTTGGTGCAACCAGCGGTCTCAGAGCCCATCGATATGGGCCAGATAAAACGTCTGATGAATAAAATTAATTCCTTTGCCCTGGTGGACGATGTGCAGATTGATATGGCCTGGCTACAGCGCCTGCACAGTCTCACCGAGATGGGTCACAAAGTGGTTGTGGCCCTGGGAGCAGCTCTTGGATTGGGGGTTTTATTGGTTATTGGCAATACTATCCGCCTGTCTATCCAGAGTCGTCGCGATGAAATAATTGTTATCAAGCTGGTTGGCGGTACCAATGCCTATGTGCGACGGCCCTTCCTCTACACTGGTATGCTGCTGGGCGTATTTGGCGCATTGGCCGCCGCCATTATGATCTATGCCAGTCTGCTGTGGATGAGTAGTTCAGTGGCCAACCTAGCGGAGCTGTACCAGAGCCAGTATCGGCTTCAGGGGCTGGGTATTCTGGGCTTTTTAGGCCTGGTAGGCCTGGGCGGTCTCTTCGGATTGGGCGGTGCCTGGATAGCGGTGAGCAAACATCTTCGGGATATTGAGCCAAAATAGGCTGCGATCTCGTACAAAGCCACGTAACTCCTGATATTTATTGAACTCTTAATTGAACCTTCAGGGGCTAGGAACTACTAATCTTTTAGTGCTAAACTTATAAACCAGCTGTTTTTAGACAACCTTTTTAGAGAGTTATATGAGCAAAGCCCTTCAAACCATGGAATGGATGACCCCAGGCGCCAATCTGAATGCTTACATTCAGGGTACTGCCACGGTGCCGATTCTCTCTATTGAAGAGGAAAAATCTCTGGGCGAGGCACTTTACTACGAAGATGATCTAGATGCTGCTCGCCGTCTGGTAATGTCTCATTTACGTTTTGTTGTTCACATTGCACGTTCCTACAACGGATATGGCCTGCCTCTCGCAGACCTTATCCAGGAGGGCAATGTGGGCCTGATGAAGGCGGTGCGACGCTTTAACCCTGAAAAAGGTGTGCGCGTGGTGTCCTTCGCGGTGCACTGGATCAAGGCCGAGATTCACGAATTTATTCTGCGCAACTGGCGCATCGTTAAAATTGCCACCACCAAGTCCCAGCGCAAGCTGTTCTTTAACCTGCGCAGCGCCAAAAAGCAGTTGCAGTGGTTGACCGCTGACGAGGCCAAAGCAGTTGCCGATGATCTGGGCGTAGAAGTCAGAGATGTGATGGAAATGGAAATGCGCCTCACGGCTCGCGACTCAGCATTTGATGCTCCGGCAGAAGA
>Ga0129327_10002896_pt1 | contig 9949 bp, 8 predicted proteins | sample CPBDNA_6_FD_111799 | JGI IMG/M metagenome (GOLD analysis project Ga0129327, IMG submission 111799) | Freshwater to marine salinity gradient microbial communities from Chesapeake Bay, USA - CPBay_Spr_31_0.8_DNA | ecosystem: Environmental > Aquatic > Marine > Coastal | place: USA: Chesapeake Bay...
AGGGCTATATTCCAGTATATCAACGGTCCATAAAATCCGCACCACCACCAATCATCGCTGGGGGGCAAAAGTCCCCTGGCCTTTGAACGAAAGGCCGCATAAATGCGTTGGGAAACCGGAACGTAAGCGTGACCAGACCACAATTTTTATATTCACCCATCTAAAAACCTGTGGTGACCACCAATAGACCATCCGACAAAGCCAAAGTTGCCAGCCGAATTCAGCATACAGTCAGATCCATAAATCCCTGCGGCGGCTTCTGAGAACACAAAATCTCAGAATCGTCATCGATTGTCTGCAGCCTAAGTAGATTTTTCCGCGGTTTGCCGTTGCCACAACATAGAATAGCGCCCGCCCGCGGCCACCAGTTGGTTGTGGGTCCCGTACTCACAGACTTGGCCATCGTGCAATACCAGTATGTGATCAGCGTCTGCTATGGTGGACAAGCGATGCGCAATCACAATCACGGTGCGCTCTTTGGCAGCACCTTGCAACGTCACCTGGATATCATTTTCAGTTCCAGCATCGAGGGCACTTGTCGCCTCGTCCAGCAGTAAAATCGGTGGGTTTTTCAGCAAAGTCCGCGCGATCCCGACCCGTTGCTTTTCTCCCCCCGAAAGCTTGAGACCACGCTCCCCGACGGTGGTGTCATAACCGTCCGGCAATTTGACAATAAAATCATGCAAACAAGCCTGTTTCGCCGCCGCAATAATCTCAGCCTGAGACGGGTCATCTTTACCGTAAGCAATGTTATAACCGATTGTTTCGTTGAACAGCACAATATCCTGAGGCACCACCCCGATCGCCTTTTGTACCGAATTTAACGTCACATCCCGCAGGTCCTGACCGTCGATAAGTATGGCACCTTTGGTCACGTCATAAAACCGAAACAGCAGGCGCCCAATGCTTGATTTACCAGCCCCCGTGGCCCCAACTATCGCCAACGTTTGCCCAGGTCCAACCGTCAGATTCACACCTGATAAAATCGGCCGGTTCGAATCATAATGGAAATGGACATCCCGGAATTCGATCTGGCCACATTCGACCCGTAAATCCTGTGCATCGACTTTGTCGACGATTTCTTTTGGTTGCTCCAGCAAGCCGAACATCTCGCCCATATCGACCAGAGATTGGCGAATTTCGCGGTATACCGTCCCCAAAAACCCCAACGGCAAAGTCACTTGAATCATATAGGCATTAACCACAACAAAATCGCCGACGCTCATGGTGCCATCCTGCACACCAAGCGCCGCCAGAACCATCACATAAATCACCCCACCAGAGATGAGAACAGATTGTCCAAAGTTCAGAAACGCGAGGGAATAAGCGGTTTTTAAGGCCGAGACGCCATAGCGAGAGATCGAGTGATCATAGCGGTCGACTTCTCGGGATTCGGCGGCAAAATATTTTACTGTCTCAAAGTTCAGCAGGCTATCGATTGCGCGCTGGTTGGCCTCTGTATCTTGGGTGTTCATCTCGCGGCGCAATTTGATCCGCCATTCAGTCACCCCAAACGTAAACCAGATATAGCTGGCAATGGTGACCGCCAATATCACCACATACCAAAGGTCAAACTGCAAAAATATAATTGCAATTCCAAGCAACTCCAAGACCAGCGGAAAAATCGAAAATAACAAAAATCGCAATAGAAACTCAATGGCTTTAACCCCGCGCTCAATGACCCGCGACAAAGCTCCCGTTTTGCGACTGATATGATAGCGCAGCGATAATCCGTGCAGATGTTCAAAAGTCTCGCGGGCCACAGCGCGAAAAGCCCGCTGGGCCACAGGGGCAAAAACAACATCCCGCAACTGCTGAAATCCGCTCGATCCCATACGCGCAAGGCCGTAAGCCACGGTCAGCCCTACAGCACCAAGCAGCAGATCTGGCACATCGCGTTGTGATAAGGCATCTACAGCACGCCCGTAAAGTTGGGGCGCGCCCAGTGCCACCACCTTCGACAGCAACAACAAAATTAAGGACACCACCACCCGAAACCGGATGTTTGGCGCCGCTTGCGGCCATAGATAGGGGGCAACCCGGCGGATGATATCCTTACCGTTCATGCGACCTGCATCCGGGTCGCTGGGGCGTTGATCTAAAGGAGGCACCATAAACGTTACATCTGGCTTTGGGCTAGAATAAGACCGGCCGCCGCGCAGTGCACGGCGGTAAGGGTTTTAGTCTGGCAGCTTGAAAATTTGACCCGGATAAATCAGATCTGGATCACGAATACGGTCTCTGTTGGCCTCGAAAATCCGGGCGTATAAAATGCCCCGACCATATCGCAACCGCGAAATGGCCCAAAGCGTTGATCCTTTTTGCACCGTCACGGCACTGGGGGCCAGCACACCATCAGCGCTGGTTTCAGCCAAAAGTACGGCTTTGGACTCGCGTTTAAAGGGTGTCTCGATACGCGACGTCACCGCCCCGTTCGCATCAACTTCATCCAAGCGCAGCGTATAGATACCTGTATCGACTTGCGGCATATCAATCGCCCAGGTCCCATCTTGTTGGATCGGTGCATCGGTGACCGGTTGATTGTCAAGATAGACCCGGATCAAGCCGTCACTGGGCGCACGCCCGGCCAGTTGCACTTCTCCCTGCACACTGTACGAAATCACATCTAGCGCAACACTGGTCAAAACTTCTGGCGACTTGCCGGCCTTTGACAGGACTTTTAAACCCTCGCTGGTACTTATGATGACCGTGGGGGCTGTAGGGGTTCGCGCCACATTGGCCACCGGTTCATCACCCACCGCAGACTGTACAGCAGAAGGCTGGGTTATTGCAGTGTTGGCAGACGATACCGGCTGGGTTGCAACAGCAGCAACCACACCATCGGCGGCGTCCGAGCCACTTTTGACCGCAGTAGAACTAACGCCAGTCGTGGCCGCTGTTGCGGCGCTAGCGGGGGCTAGAGTTTCACCGGCAGCCACATCTTCGACAAGCACAGATTTGGGCGCGTCTTTGGCGTCGGCAACTGCGGCGGCACCCGTCGGCACTTGGGGATCCACGGCCTGCCCCATAGCAGTACCGGTTTCCGTTTCTGTCTGTGTCGCAATCTTTAAAGAAGTCACAGAGGAAGACATATCTTTTGTTTCCGAGACATCACTTTCAACCACAGGCACCGCTGCAGTCTCAGACTGTGCTGTTACGGTCTCGGGAGCTTTGGCCGGTGACGGCGCTGATTGTGCCGTTTGTACTGTTGGTGCAAGCAAAACTTGGTCAGTTGAAACAACCACTGAGTTGTTGCTCGATGAGGACAAACTGAGCCTACGAAGCGTTTCAACTGGACCCACATCGGCAAACACAACAAACTTGCCAGTCGAGTCAGCAATTGTGTCTGCCAGTTTATCACCATCAATCATCAAAGTGATCTCGGCCCCGGGCTTGGCGGTCCCAGCAACCAGTGTGGTGCCATCAGCTTCCACCCGCACCACGTCAAACGAAGGTACAGTTTCCGCCTCCCCAGCAACCGCAGATGAACTTTTCATCTCGGCTGTGACACCCCCGACTGTATTTAACTCAGGTTGGCTCACAGCACTATCTTCAGTGGCCGAAGTCACGTTAGTCTCACTTGCCACCATCGCTTTGGCGACTGGCGTGTCCTCAGATGGCGCTGTTGTCTGGGCGCCATCATTCGTTTGAGCAGCTGATCGTGATACATCCTGCGCGGCAGACTGAGTATCATCAGTATTGTCGCTCGTCATCTCAGCGTTAGGCGAGCCGCCTTGCGCATCCAAAGACACCTTGGCCGTCTGACCATCACCAACAGGGGGGGCCGCTTTGGGCTTTGCCACAACTGCTTTACCTGCAGTCGAGGGCGCGTCCTGAGCTAAGGAGCCGTCCTGCCCAGCTAGCCGATCTTTAGCAGCACCGGTTTTTTGTGTAACATTTGTGGAGGCTTTAGCATCAGATTCTCCCGCTGCATTAGTCGTAGAAGTCTCCGCTTGCGTGCCTGCGGTATTCCCTGCGGACCCGGCCGGCACAGAATCGTTTGTCATTTCGGTCGAAGCCACTTCAGGATCGTGCTCTTTTGGCAAAAAATCGCCATAAAACAGCAGCCCCACGATTAGCGAAAACCCAATAAAAAGCATGAATCCGCCAATTTTACCTTTATTATTAGACATGTATCCCCTTTGGCCTTCGAGAGACGATAAGATAATCGACCCGACGGCCGATAGCATCAGTTGTGGGACCATAGCAACAACGTTATCAAGGGTCAAAACAGTCAATGCAAAGAAGTTAACCAAACATGCCCCAGCCCTCTATATGTGTCTTTTGTGGCGCACGCTCCGGTCAAAACCCTGCTTATACGCAAGCCGCCAATGATCTTGGGCAGGCGCTGGCCCGAAATAACTGGCGTTTGGTCTATGGTGCAGGTGATATTGGGCTAATGGGGGTAGTTGCCCGCGCCACCCAAGCCGATGGCGGCGCAACGCTGGGTGTGATTCCAACCCACTTGATGCAAGATGAGGTCGCCAAAACCGACTTGACACAATTTATCATCACCGAGACGATGCATGAACGCAAAAAGGTCATGTTTATGAATTGTGACGCAATTGTTGTCTTGCCTGGCGGCGCCGGATCTCTGGACGAATTTTTCGAAGTGCTGACTTGGCGCCAATTAGACCTGCATCAAAAACCAATTTATCTGCTCGATACCAACCGATATTGGTCACCGCTCAAGGACTTGCTGGCCCATGTCGTGGACCAAGGCTTTGCCGATCAAAGCTTGCTGAACTTTATCCAGACCGTTGCCGGTGTCGCCCCGCTCATCGACAGCCTGCGGCGCGACCTAAACGTTTAACCCTGCCAACGGCAGCGATATCGACCCGGCGCTCTGGGCATCGCGGGCCTCGAGCGCCAAAAGCGGTCCCGATGCCCCCGGTCGCGACCCTGCCCCATGTAGGTGCTGCAATTCTAAAAGCGTATAGGGACGCCGCCAGAGCCATGGCCGGTTGGCCACCGCTGTCAATGATCCGTGCGGCGGGGTCTCTTGATTATAGGCATAAAAATATAGCGTAAACCCATAGGCATCAAGCGGCTGCACCGAGATAAGATGCAGCCCTTGTTCGGCGCACCAATTTTGGGCCGCCGCAAGATCCCGCACCCGCAGGGTCACATGGGCGAGGATTGCGCCATTTGCGATCGGATGCCCCGCCTCTAGATCGGGCTCACTGCCCTTTGGACCCTGTTGCAACAGCTCAATCGTGGCGCCGGCAGGATCCACGCAATGCGCCATATACCCAATATCTTCGAATTGACGCGGTTGCGAGATCGACACAGCGCTTTGGCGCAGATGGGTGGCAGCCACGTCTAGGTTGGGCAGCGTGATGCCAATTTTCCAATAAAATCCATCTGAGCTGGGCGGTTGTGCCGGCCCCTGAACAAACTTCAGATGCGCCTGCTGCCCCCCATATCCCAACCCGTCGCGCTGGTCGGTCATCCCCAAAATATCGCAATAAAACCGGCCAACCGCGGCGCTGTCAGGTACGGCCAGACTGATTTGTGAAAACATCATATCCTGCCGACCCTCTCTTGACGAAAACTGTCGCAAGGATACAAAGCAAGCGCCAGCCAAATCAATCCAAAGCTTGCAATTTGCACCCCACTGATCGGTTCGCCAAAAATCGCAACCGCACAGATAAACTGCAAGGTAGGGTTGACATAATTCAGCAAGCCCAATGTGGCCATTGGGATGCGCTTGGCCGCATAGGAGAAAAAGATCAGTGGCGTTGCGGTCAGCGGGCCGGACAGCATCAACAAAACGCTGTCATACAGCGATTGCCCAAAAACACCACCAATCCCGCCATCAAGCGCAACACTGGTTCCGAAACCGCGATGCGTAGCATATAGCACCGCAACGGCAAACGGGGCCAATAGCAAAACTTCGGCCGTCACCGACACCACGGGTCCGATCGAAATTTTCTTTTTTACATACCCGTAAAGGCCAAAGCTGATCGAAATGATCAACGCAATCCACGGCCATACCCCTTGGGACACCGTGATAATAACCACAGCAAAAGTGGCCAAGGCGATTGCGATATTTTGCATCCGCGACAGGCGCTCTCCAAACCCTATCCAGCCGATACAGACCACCACAAGCGGAAAGATAAAGTATCCCAAACTCGCCTCTGTGGCTTTTTCGATCTGGATAGAGTGTATGAAAATAAACCAGTTTATACCAATAAGCAAAGATGCCGCAAAAAGCGTGGCCGCGCTGCGCCAGTTGGAAATGGCAGACCACAGAGCCCCCAGTCGCCTTTGAAAACAGAGAACAGCAACAAAAAACACCACAGACCAGACAACGCGATGCGACAATAATTCAACCGGCGGCACGTGACCCAGTATTTTATAATACAGCGGCGAAAATCCCCAGATAAGACCAGAGATCAGGATTGCCAGAATACCTTTTTGACTGTCGCTCATGCCCGGGCCTCAAGGTGTACCAGTGTGATCTCAGGCGTCACACCAAACCGCACCGGCGCAATAGAACAGCCGACGCCGCCAGACACCACCAAATCGCGGTGGTTCTCATGGATGTGACCATAGGCGTATCTGTTGCCATACCGCGATGGCACGATCGGCGACCAGCCAAATAATCGCACCTGCCCGCCGTGCGTATGGCCCGAAAGGGTCAGGGCAACCGCCTGTGGCACTTCGGGAAAGATATCGGGTTCATGCGCCAGCAGGATAACGGGCGAGTCATCCAAAATCTGCGCCAGCGTCGCCGGCAGATCATCAACACCCTGAAACCGACCATTGCCCAACCGAAACGTCAGTTGATCACCCAGTCCTGCCAACCAGAAGGCCCCGGCTTCATGTTCAAGCTTGATCGCCTGATTTTCCAATACCGAAATGTTATTGGCCTCCAGCGCGCGCTGACCCAATACTGGCCCCTTGCGGCGCTTTTGGGCTGCCGGGTCATCCCACCAATCGTGATTACCCAAGACTGCAAAAACACCCAGAGGCGCCGATAGGACCCCCAACTCTTCCGCGGTTCGCTCCACCGCAACGGTCTGGGTGACAAACCGATGGCCTGCGGTCAAATCCCCTAAAATAACGATGATATCAGCCCCAAGCGCATTGGTGCGCCGAACCAAACCGCGCAGCCGGGCCAATCCAACATAGGGCTCTCCCATATGCAGATCAGATACAATCGCGATCTTCAGCCCGCCTGCTGTCCATTTTGGCGATTGAACCTGCCATCTTTTGACCCGCAGTCGCAGGGCTGGCTCAATAAAAAACGCCCAGATAGAAGCAAAAAGACCTGCCAAGATTGATCCCAGCAGGCCTCGGATAAAGGACCGTCTTGTCAGCACTTTACATGCGGCTTGCTACGTTCTCCCAGTTTACCAGCTTGTCGACAAAGTTGCTGAGATATCCAGGGCGCTTGTTGCGGAAATCGATGTAATAAGAATGTTCCCAAACATCACAGCCCAGCAGAGCAGTTTGACCAAAGCACAGCGGGTTGACACCATTTTCGGTCTTGGTCACTTCCAGACCCCCGTCTGCATTTTTCACCAACCAGCACCAGCCAGCACCAAACTGGCCTGCGCCTGCCGCACAAAATGCGGTTTTAAAGGCGTCAACGCTGCCAAAGCTGTCAGTGATTGCTGCCTCAAGCTGTGAGGGCATAGAACCGCCGTTCGGGCCCATCATTTCCCAAAACTGCATATGATTCCAGTGTTGGCTGGCATTGTTAAAGATGCCGTTTTGCGCCACGGCACCGGCCTGATAGGTGCCAGTGATGATATCTTCCAAAGCGGCATTTTCCCACTCGGTCCCGGCGATCAGCTTGTTGCCATTGTCGACATAAGCCTTGTGGTGCAGGTCATGGTGGAATTCAAAGGTTTCGGCAGACATGCCGTGCCCAGCCAAAGCGTCATGCGCATAGGGTAGATCAGGTAGGTTAAATGCCATTTCGGGCCTCCAAGAATTGTGTGAACATTATCGTCAAATGAGGCCGTAAGCCTACCGAGGTCAAGGGCTTGATCACAGGTTTGATCAGAAATACCGAATTTCGGCCGTTTTATCGGCCGCATCGGTCAACACACCGTATACATAAGCGGCGACCGAGCGAAAGCAGATGACCTGCAGCGTGGTGTCATCGACCAGCCAAAACGCCCCAGCGACCTGACCGAGGCGGGTCCGGCACATCACTGCGTCCGACAGGACCTCAGGGCGTAGATCGACGGGGGCTATTTTGGCGAGCACATCCCGCACCCCGTCGCCTTTCAACGCGAAAAGGGCCCGGGCATCGGACACATTGACCACCAAGCTATGCATCTCGCCCAACCCCGCGGTCAACGCGGCGGCAAGTGCCCCAGCACTTTCATAGGGCACCAACACCAGCACCTCATCTGGCGACATCCACGCAACCGCATACGCGTCCTTTGTCAAAACCGCACGCATGCCCGGCACACCAAGGCCAAGCGTCGTCTGTAAGGTCTCTTTTAGGATCGGTGCCGCCAGATCACAGCGCAGCGTGATCATTCCCTGCAAGGGGCTCTCGGACACCGAGACAACACCATCATATTCGATGCCACCAAGGGCGCTGACCGCATCAGACATTCTGCTTCTCCCCATCCTTATCGAAAAACACCGGATCGACGATCTTTACCTCTGTCACATCGCCGTCCAATCGCGCAAAACCGATCACTTCCCCCATGCGATCAGGACCATTCAGCACAAGGCCCATGGCAATCCCACAGTCCAAAGTAGGGGAATGATAGCTCGAGGTCACCCGACCCTGCACATTACGTTGGCCATTGGCGTTATTGCCCTCGGCCACCGCATAGGCACCATCAGGCAGCACAGACCCATCCGTTGTCTCCAACCCCACCAGTTTCCAACGCTTGGGGTCTGTCATATGGGGCCGCTGCTGCGCCCGTTTGCCAAGATAGTCTTCTTTTTTCTTCGAAATTGCCCAGTTCAAACCAAGGTCTTGCGGGATGACCGTACCGTCGGTTTCATCACCAATCATGATAAACCCTTTCTCGGCACGCATCACATGCAATGCCTCGGTGCCATAGGGCATCACATTAAACTCTGCACCTGCCGCCAGAAGCGCATCCCAGAACCCGCGCCCCTGCCCACTTGAAACAGCAATTTCATAGCTCAACTCGCCTGAGAAAGAGATGCGGAAAATCCGACAGTCAAACCCAGCAATCTGACCGTCCACCCATTCCATAAAGCCCAGCGCCTCAGCACTGACATCCATGCCGCCAAGCTTTTCAAGTAGCTTGCGAGCATTTGGCCCCACAACAGCAATCTGGGCATATTGCTCGGTCAAATTTGCGGTATAAACCTGCCAATCCCACCATTCGGTTTGCAGCCATTCCTCCATGACCGCGTGGATATGGTCGGCCCCACCGGTGGTAGTGTGACATAAAAACGTCTCTTCATCGATCCGCGCCACAACGCCGTCATCTATCAAAAAGCCGTTTTCGCTGCACATCAGACCATAGCGGCACTTGCCCGGCTTAAGCGTCGACATCATATTGGTGTACAGCATATCAAGGAACTTGCCCGCGTCAGGGCCTTTCACCAACAGCTTGCCCAACGTCGAGGCATCCAGCAACCCAAGCGAGCTTCGCGTTTGGTTTATTTCGCGTGCAACGGCCTCGGTGTGGGTCTCGTCGCCGCGCACAAAGCAATAGGGCCGCCGCCAGGCGCCCACCGGCTCCATGTAGGCGTTCTGTTCTATATGCCACGCTTGTATCGGGGTCGCGCGCACCGGCTGAAAGATATCGCCTCGTGCCTGTCCGGCAATCGCACCCATGGAAATCGGCGTATAGGGCGGACGGAAAGTGGTGGTGCCCGTTTGAGGGATCTCGGCGTTCAAGCTGTCGGACAACACCGCAAGCCCGTTAATGTTGCTCAGTTTGCCCTGATCGGTGGCCATGCCCAAAGTGGTGTAGCGCTTGGCGTGTTCAACACT
>Ga0129327_10002897_pt1 | contig 9949 bp, 10 predicted proteins | sample CPBDNA_6_FD_111799 | JGI IMG/M metagenome (GOLD analysis project Ga0129327, IMG submission 111799) | Freshwater to marine salinity gradient microbial communities from Chesapeake Bay, USA - CPBay_Spr_31_0.8_DNA | ecosystem: Environmental > Aquatic > Marine > Coastal | place: USA: Chesapeake Bay...
GCCATTAACAACAAGGCAGCAAACAAAAACCCTGCAAACACTTTATTCAAGCGCAATTCATCCATGCGTCATTCCCGAAACCGGGCTCCCAATTTGAACCAGCCCGAATGGGCAAGGCCTGTGGTCGAAAATCATGCGGTCGAAAAACCAACTATTGCGTGGTTAATTAGCGAAAATCGAGCCGCCCCTCAACCCCCTATCTCATGCTTCGTCACCTTATTTCGATAAATTGCTTTGCGCAAAACCGAAATATGTGATGAATTGCCGAAATCATGGCAAAAAATGACGCAAAAATCATCATTATTCCGGCACGGCTCGCAGCAAGCCGTTTGCCCGGTAAGCCACTTGCTGAAATCGGCGGAAAAGCTATGATTCAGCATGTTTGGGAACGCGCAATGGCGGCCGATTTGGCGCCGGTCTATGTTGCGACAGATGATCGCGCCATTGCCGATGTGATCATATCTGCTGGCGGTAAGGCGGTCATGACACGCACCGATCACCCATCTGGATCCGATCGGGTTTTTGAAGCCATCGAAACGATTGATCCCAACAGGCATTTTACGCAGATTTTGAATCTACAGGGTGACCTTCCCGATTTGTCGCCCGAAATTCCGCATTTGCTTGGCGCGACGCTTGATCGTGGCGAAACTGATCTGGCAACGTTGGTAACCCCAGCCAGCGCAGAAGAAGCCGCAATGCCGCAAGTGGTCAAAGCCGTTGTCAGCTGGCAAGACGCCGATTTTGGCACCGCGCTTTATTTCAGCCGCGCCGCCATTCCCACCGGCACGACGGCATTATTTCACCATATTGGCGTTTATGGCTGGCGCCGCGATGCGCTTGCTCGGTTTGTTGCCTTGCCACCGTCACCATTAGAACAGGCTGAAAAGCTGGAACAGCTTCGTGCGCTTGAGGCCGGAATGACAATTGCCATTGGCAAAATTGATACGGCACCGGGCGGTATTGATACAGCTGGAGATCTTGAAGCTGCCCGCCAGCGCTTTGCCTCAGCGCGCCACAAAGATTGACAGCACAGCGTCACCCTCGTAAAAACGGCGCTTCGGGCCGGTCTTGATGACGGCAGGGATGATCAGATCTTGATGTAAGCCCGTTGAGCCAGAGGAAATTCGATGTCAGATGCAGTGAACAAAATCGCCTTTCAAGGCGTCCCCGGTGCCTATTCGCATATGGCATGTCAGGCCGTAAAGCCAGATATGGCGCCTGTTGCCTGTGCGTCGTTTGAGGATATGCTGACCGAAGTCCAAGATGGACGCGCCAGCCTTGCAATGGTGCCGGTCGAAAATTCGATTGCCGGACGAGTTGCTGATATCCATCATCTATTGCCATCATCCGGACTTTATATCATTGGTGAGCATTTTCATCGGGTCAATCATCACATCATGGCGCCGCGCGGTGCCAAGCTTGATCAATTGACCCATGTTCACAGTCATGCACAGGGGCTTGCGCAATGCCGCAACCGTGTTCGCGCGCTTGGCCTAACCCCCGTCATGCATCCCGATACCGCAGGCGCGGCCAAGGACGTTGCCGCCGCTGGTGATCCGAAAATCGGTGCCATTGCATCGCGCTTGGCATCTGAAATCTATGATCTCGACATCCTGTTTGAATCGGCTGAAGATGATGAACATAACACCACGCGTTTTTTGCTCATGTCGGCAACGCCATCGGTTCCAGCCTCTGGCAGCGATATGATAACAACGCTGGTCTTTCAATTGCGAAGCGTGCCAGCCGCGCTTTATAAGGCATTGGGCGGATTTGCAACGAACGGGATCAATCTAACCAAGCTTGAATCCTATATTCGCGCGGGTGTTGCCGAGCAGGCCCAATTCTATATGGATGTTCAGGCACATATTGATGATCCGGCAATGCAGCACGCGATGGAAGAATTGCGCTTCTATTGCAGCAAAGACGAAGTCCATGTTCTTGGTACCTATCCGGCAAGCCCAGCACGGTCATAACCGCAAGCCCGAAATCAGCATTTATTGCCGTAATAACCCTGCCTTTGGCCATAAAAAACTTGTCGAAACCGCTGCTTTGTTTCATACAGATAGGCAGGAAGGCTGGGCGGACGTTGCCCCTGCTAATTCGGTCAGGTCCGAAAGGAAGCAGCCGCGGTAGGATGTATACGGGTCATCCAGTCTTCCACTGACTTTTGGCGTTTGGCATATCTCGCCTGGCACGGCCGCAATGGTTTTTCCCTTTTTCGGGATTCGGCGCAGCTGAATATGACGCCAGCTTGATAACGCCAATTGCGACTGATCCGACCGGTCACAAATATTCGCGTGGCCATGAGCAAGAGATAGGTGTTTACCAGCCGATGACTGACACCGCCAAGCCAGCCTATCGCGTATTGGCCCGCAAATATCGTCCCGATACTTTTTCCGAACTGATTGGTCAGGATGCGCTTGTTCGCACGCTTGGCAATGCCCTGTCACTTGGCAGGCTTGCGCATGCTTTTGTGCTAACCGGTGTTCGCGGCATTGGCAAAACCTCAACAGCCCGCCTTCTTGCCAAGGGGCTGAACTGTATTGGTGCGGATGGGAATGGCGACGCCACGCTTGAACCATGTGGTCAGTGTGAACCATGCAAATCCATTGCGGCCGGACGCCATGTTGATGTTCTGGAAATTGACGCTGCTAGCCATACGGGTGTTGATGATGCGCGTGAAATTATTGAAGGCGTTGGCTATCGGCCAGTTTCAGCACGCTATAAAATCTATATCATTGATGAGGTGCATATGATGTCGAAAAGCGCGTTTAACGCGCTTTTGAAAACCTTGGAAGAACCGCCTGACGCGGTAAAATTCATCTTTGCCACAACCGAAATCAGAAAAGTGCCGGTCACGATTCTATCGCGCTGCCAGCGCTATGATTTGCGCCGTGTGCCTGCGGCAATGCTGGCCGAACATCTTGGCATGATCTGCCAACGCGAATCGATTGCAGCGGATGAAGATGCGCTTGCTGCAATTGCGCGCGCTGCCGAAGGCTCGGTTCGTGACGCGCTATCCTTGCTTGATCAAGCCGCGGCAATGACAGCTGACAAGCTGACCAATGACATGGTTGCTGATATGCTTGGTCGACCCGGACGGCGCGAATCACAAACCGTCCTGACTGCCGCGCTGGCTGGTGATGCCAGTTCTGCGCTTGCCGCTTTTCACGCTGCCTATAGCCGTGGCGCCGAGCCGGAAATGCTGGTCACCGATCTTTTGGATTTGATCCATCTTGCCAGCATGCAGGCCGCAGGTGGCAGCGATGACGCCTTGATCGAAAGCGAACGCGAAATGATTGCCGGTCTTGCCGGATCAGGCATTGCCCGTCTTGGACGGGCATGGCAGCTATTGCTTAAAGGGCATGGCGAGCTTGGCAAGGCACCCAATCCGGCGGCGGCTTGCGAGATGCTGATCATTCGGCTGGCGCATACAGCGCATATGCCAACGCCAGGCGAATTGATGCAGAAATTGCCAAAGACCAGCCCGTCACCGGCAACAAGCGCATCACCGGCGCCAGCAGCGCCTGCATCATCGGCACCTATATCATCGGCACCTATATCATCGGCACTGGCAGCGCCCGTTGAGGCAGCAGCAATCGAAACAAGCGTAAATATGCCAAACTCGCTTGGCGAGATTGTTGCTCTTGCCGAAACCAATGGCGAGATGTTGTTGGCAGCGCGAATCCGCAATCATGTGAAGCTGGTATCATTGAAACCAGGCAATTTGCAAATCGGTCTTGTTGGCGCTGCGCCTGATCAGCTGGCGGGTGATATTGCCCGATATCTCAGCCAATGGACGGGCCAGCGCTGGCTGGTGTCTCTGTCCGAGTCTGGCGGTGCGCAAACCCTTGCCGAAGAACAGCGTGATGCCGATGACAAGCTGCGCGACACAATTGCCAGCGAGCCTTTAGTGGCGCAGATTCTTGATATTTTTCCCGGTGCCAGCATCGATGAAATCAAAAATCCCGAAACCACGGATGCGGCAGTAACGCTGCCAGATGATAACGGGCTTTTGGAGGCTGGACAAAATAGTGATGATGAGGAGATGTCGGGATGATGCGCAATATGGCTGGCATGATGAAAAAAGTGCAGGAAATGCAAGGCCGGATGGAAAATATGCAAGCCGATCTTGCCGTCATGGAATTTACCGCAATGGTTGGTGGCGGTGCTGTCAGCGCAACGGTGAGTGGTGATGGCAAGCTGGTTCGGCTAAAGCTGGATCCGGCAATATTGGCTCCGGATGATGTTGATATGCTGGAAGACATGATCTGCCTTGCCACGAATAACGCGCTTGATGAGGCGGCGGGTGAAAAAGCCCGTCTGCTGAAAGATATTACTGGCGGGCTGCCTTTGCCACCTGGCATGAATCTGCCGTTCTGAAATGCATAATTCGCTTGAAAATCTGATCCGCAGGCTTGGTCGCCTTCCGGGGCTTGGGCCAAGATCGGCGCGACGGGCTGTTTTGTTTTTACTGAAAAACCGTGATCGTCTTATGCTTCCACTTGCCGAAGAGCTGCATGATGTTGCCAGCAATGTTCGCGCCTGTGTTGAATGTGGCAATCTTGATATCACCGATCATTGCAGCATCTGCGCCGATAGCCGTCGTGACCGAAGCCGCATTTGTGTTGTTGAGGATGTTGGCGATTTATGGGCGATGGAGCGGGCGTCGGTTTATCGCGGATTGTATCATGTTCTTGGCGGCACGCTAAGCGCGCTTGACGGGCGCGGGCCTGAAGATTTGCATATTGACCGGCTGGTGCGCCGCGCCGGACATGCCGATACTGCCGAAATTATTCTGGCGCTATCAGCCACAGTTGATGGGCAAACCACGGCGCATTATATCGGCGAAAAACTGGCTAATTTGTCGCTGGATATCACCAGATTGGCGCATGGAATGCCGGTTGGTGGCGAGTTGGATTATCTTGATGATGGCACGCTGGCACAGGCATTAAAAGCGCGTGCCAAGCTGGAATTTTAGCCCGTATTGTCACGTCCCATATAATCGAGTCTCGTAACCACACCACATCGTCACACCCGTGCAACCAAGCCCGCACCTAACTTATCAAATCAGTTTTTGGGACTGCTGGTGTTGCCTCGTCACTATCAAGAACGTCGATTTCATCAATTTTATTGCCGCGTGAAATAATCTTGCCAGTTGATGTCTGGATGTCCGAAATATCCCTTTCGGCTTGTGAAAAATGCGTTGCCAATTTGGCAACACGATCCTCAAGACGATGCACATCCTTCATCATCAGATCTACCTGCGTTTGGATCAGACCGGCCGCCTCATGCATGCGGGCGTCACGCAAAATGGCCCGTACCGTATGCAGCAATAGCATCAGATTATCTGGGCCCGCCATATAGACACGCGCCTTGCGGCTAGCCTCGACCAGCTTTGGCAATTGGATATTGATTTCGGCATAAACCGATTCGGACGGTAAAAACAAAATGGCGCTGTCAGCGGTTTCACCCGGGATAATGTATTTTTCAGCAATGTCCTGAATATGTTTTTTCACATCGGTTTCAAGCAACCGCTTTGCAGCGTCACGTTCGGCATCATTCGCCGCGCTGGTTAAGCGGCGATAGGCCTCAAGCGGAAATTTCGAATCAATGGCGATTGGCCCGGGTGGATTCGGCAGGCGAAGCAAACAATCGACGCGCCGACCATTGCCAAGCGTTGCCTGAAAATCGAACGCATTTTCTGGAAGCGCATCACGTACCAGATTTTCCAACTGCACCTCGCCAAAACTGCCGCGCGCCTGTTTGTTGGATAAAATATTTTGAAGCTGCGTTACCTGATTGGTTAGCGCCGATATATGGGTGTTCGCCTCGGTGATGACCGCCAGCTTTTCGGCCATGCCGGTTAATGATTTGGTCGTGCGGTCATTCTGGTCACGAAGCGATTGTTCAAGCCGGTTGCCAAGGCGGCCTTCACTTTGCGCCATCTGATCGGCAATCAGCCGCTGCAATTCATTTGACTGGCTTGCCATCTGGGCAAGCTGGCCACGCAATTCGGCAAAATCTTGGCCATTTTCCGGCATTTTCCCCCGCCGCAAAAACAACATGCCAAGCCCCATCATGCCAAGCAAGCCTGCGATCAAAATAAGTTCCACGCCAGTCATAGTCATCACCCGTAAAGCCGTTTCAAAAATGGTCTGGCTTTTCCCCAATGCCAAGTTTGACATGCTAGCAACTTGACTGCAACGACACCATCTTCTAATCCATGAAAACCGAAACTGACCAAACTGGTATGAAACAGCGCTTCAATATTTGGTGCTGCCTGTTTCTATTGGCCAAAGTCACATTTAGGAATTTTGCTTATGCCAGCCACTGCCAAGCTTATACCAATTATCAAAGTGCCAGATCCGATTTTACGGGAAACGGCAAAGCCAGTGACCGAAATCACCGATGGCATTCGCCAGCTTCTGGACGATATGGCGGCAACCATGTATGACGCGCCGGGCATTGGTCTTGCCGCGCCGCAGGTCAATATTGGCCAGCGTGTGATCGTTATGGATTGTGGTAAGGATGATGCGCTCGAATTATTCAAAATGATCAATCCCGAAATTATCCGCGAATCAGACGCCCGCGCCATCTTGGAAGAAGGCTGTCTTTCCATTCCCGACCAAACGGCCGATGTTGAACGGCCAGCCGAAGTTGAAGTGCGCTATCTTGACGAGGCTGGCGAGACGCAGTCACTTGTTGCCAATGGGCTGTTGGCGGCCTGTGTTCAGCACGAGATTGATCATTTGAATGGTGTGCTGTTTATCGACCATATTTCCCGTTTGAAACGTGATATGATTTTGCGTCGGGTAATGAAGGAAATGCGTCAAACGACATCGCGCAACTAACCGGAGGTCATGCATGACCGCCTCGCATTCAGACGCTAAAATGGCAGACGCTAAAATGGTAGACGCTAAAATGACAGACGCTAAAATGGCCGATAAAAAACCGGCTAAAGGCGCAAAACAGCGTATTGTCTTTATGGGCAGCCCTGCCTTTGCCATTCCGACGCTTGATCATCTTGTCAAAACACATGATGTTTGCGCTGTTTATAGTCAGCCTGCGAAAAAATCTGGCCGTGGCATGAAAACGACGCCTGTACCAATTGCCACCTATGCCGATGCTGCTGGCCTGCCGGTTTTTACCCCCGACAATTTAAAATCTGCCGAAATTGAGGCGCAGCTTGCAAGCCATGATGCCGATCTATTCGTTGTTGTCGCCTATGGCCTGTTACTGCCAGCGGCCATTTTGACCATACCGCGGCTTGGCTGTTTGAACGGGCATGCGTCTTTATTGCCACGGTGGCGTGGTGCCGCCCCGATCCAGCGCGCCATCCAAGCTGGCGACAGCGAAACCGGCATTTCGGCAATGATCATGGAAACCGGACTTGATACCGGCCCAGTTGTTGGCGTTTGCCAGACAGCGATCAGCAAGCATGATAATGCCGCAAGCCTGCATGACCGGTTGGCCGATCTGACTGCGGTCTGTCTCGGTGCGGTGATCGACGGCGCGCCGGACAGCTTGGCATCACCGATACCACAGGCTGATGACGGTATTGTCTATGCTGCCAAAATCAGCTCGGCCGAGGCGATGATTGATTGGCAGCAGCCTGCCTATATTCTTGATTGTCATATCCGTGCCTTTGCGCCCTATCCTGGCGCATGGTGCTTCGGGCCAAAAGGGCGATTGCGCATTTTAGACGCAAGCCCTATGGCGATGCCAGCAGCGCAGAGGACCGCAGCGGCTGGCAGCTTTCTTGGCAAGACAGCTGATGGCGGCATGATGATTGCTTGTGGGCAAGATGCGCTGAAGATCACAACAGTACAACCAGCGGGGAAAACCAGCATGCTGGCAAGTGATTTTCTGAACGGGGCAGCGCTGGCGATTGGTGCGTTTTTGCATCCTGACACCAGCCAAGAAAACACATGACACGGCGGATTCTGATCACCATTGAATATGATGGCGGCCCCTTTTCAGGGTGGCAGCGTCAGGATAATGCCGATTCGGTTCAGGCCCGGATTGAAGATGCCGCTTCGGCTTTTTTACTGACACCGGTTGCCGTTGCAGGGGCAGGGCGCACGGATTCGGGGGTTCATGCCACCGCGCAGGCAGCGCATCTTGACGTTCCCGATAAATTCACCGCAAACAGGGTGATGGAGGCGCTGAACGCGCATCTTGCCAGAATGCCGATTAGCATTCGAAATGCGGTTGAGGTGCCAGCTGAATTTCATGCCCGCTTCAGCGCCATTGGCAGGCGCTATCTATACCGGATTTTGCCGCGTCGCCAACCGCCAGCGCTTGATGCCGGACGGGTATGGCATCATAAACATCCGCTTGATCCCGTGGTGATGGCAAGCGCTGCCAAACATCTTATTGGGCGACATGATTTCACCAGCTTTCGGGCAAGCCAATGTCAGGCTGAATCACCATTGCGGACGCTTGATCGTTTGGATGTCGAAATGGTTGGCGATGAAATTCACATTCATGCCGAGGCGCGTTCATTCCTGCATCACCAAGTGCGCAATATTACCGGAACGCTGGCACTTGTCGGCACGGGTAAATGGCACGCCGATGATGTGAAAACCGCGCTTGCCGCCTGTGACCGCAGCGCCGCTGGCCCGACCGCCCCGCCCGAAGGCCTGTATCTTGTTGGCGTTGATTATCCGCCGATGGCTGGCAGTCGCGACTGAAGCATATAAAGAAGGCTGACATCGATCATGAATGACATGGCGATGAAACCTGCCGCCACCAAGCCCCCCTTGCCGACAATATCGCGGCCAACGCGCCACAGCCAATAGCAGGTCCAGACCGCAACCGGCAAAATTGAAATCATCAGCGTTTGATCGCCCGTTATCACTGTTAGGCTTTGAACGATGCCACCAAGAAGCTGTTGCAGATTTTCAATCCATAAAAATGGCACGATAAAAGGTAATAATTTATCCGGTCTGCCAAGCGCTTTTAACAACAGATTGATCAAAAGCACCAGCAGGACAACGCCAACTAATTGTAAAAGCAACGCTGCAAAAAACAGGCTTGGGGTCGCCTCAAGCCCCGGATAAATTGTGACTAAAAGCGTAAAGACAATCGATGCCGCAATGGCCTGCCAAACCCCCGCTGGCGTTGTGTCATAGCTGCCAATCGCTGGCCTTCGGCCAAGCATGACAAGCAGTGTCACCCGAACCAGTGAAAGCAAACTTGATGGTGATAGATTGGGCAATGATGCCATTTAAGATTCACCCTTAAAAAACCGAACCAGCATTTTATGATAGATTTTCGCCAGCTGGTCGATGTCAGCTGCGTCAACATGCTCATCGACCTGATGCATGGTTTGACCAACAAGGCCAAATTCGGCAACCGGACAGATATTTGTGATAAAGCGCGCATCCGATGTGCCGCCACTTGTCGACAGAATTGGCCTTTGTCCGGTGACCGTTTCAATTGCTGTTTGCATCAATTCGGTAAAGCTGCCGACTGGCGTTACAAAAGGCTGGGCCGAGGCACGCCATGTCGCCGTCCATTCGCCACCAACACGGTTGAAATGTTCTTCCAACCAGCCAATTAAATCATCTGATTTATGCTCGGTATTAAAACGGATATTGAATTTGGCTGACACTGATGCGGGAATGATATTGCTAGCCTCATTGCCCGTATCGATGCTGGTCACATTCGCCGTTGATGGGTCAAAATAATCATTGCCGCCATCAAGTGCGGTGCCATTCACCGGTGCCAACATTGCGATCAAGCGGGTAATCGGGTTATTGGCCAAATGCGGATAGGCAACATGGCCTTGCACCCCGTCAACGCGTAACTGGCAGGACAAGCTGCCACGACGGCCGTTTTTAATCACATCGCCAAGGCGTGATGGATTGGTTGGCTCGCCAACAACGCACACATCTGGCACCTGATCATTCGCCTGTAACCATTCAACCATCTTAACCGTGCC
>Ga0129327_10002900_pt1 | contig 9945 bp, 5 predicted proteins | sample CPBDNA_6_FD_111799 | JGI IMG/M metagenome (GOLD analysis project Ga0129327, IMG submission 111799) | Freshwater to marine salinity gradient microbial communities from Chesapeake Bay, USA - CPBay_Spr_31_0.8_DNA | ecosystem: Environmental > Aquatic > Marine > Coastal | place: USA: Chesapeake Bay...
GCCGGAACATCATGAGAAAGGTATTGCTTAACTCATCCCGTGAATATGCATAACTACGGTTGACGTAATGAATTCAGCAACACGCTTTGATTATATATGTTCAAGCAGGTCCTTCATTTCGAACTTATGGACATGTTGATCATCGTCAAACACGCTGCAAACAAGCGATAGACATCAGGCAAACCGTGCCCGGGATTTGATTCAGCATGGTTAACACTTAATGAACAAGATGCTGCTTGATCCATTCCGTCACCAGGGTGATATATTTGGTTAGTGCTCATTTTCTTTGCTGATGTTGCTATGAATGCGGTCTCCCCAACGGCATTGTCAAATGTCCGCGACCGCCCCCGCGCAGCATGTGCGATGTCTGATCGTCCACATCTTCGGACCGTGGCCCTCACTCGGGCTCACCGAAGACCTTGTCGAACAGCGTGGCCCTCGATGTCCACACCATCTGGTTCTTCACCTTGTTCAAGTGGCGATTGTTGCTCTCGACGATGGCCGCTCGCACGTTGACAGGCAAGTCCTTCCACCAAGCGACATGGAAGTAGCTGAGCACGACCATCGTCATCTCTGTGCATCCATCTGTCGTGCTCCATCCAAGTGGGACTGGCATCCACCCGAAGGGCACCCAGCACACTTGCCCCTTCTGCAACTCCACGAGCTTCACACTGCCCGAGTCCAGGTGCGAGATGCCGTTGTCGGACTCGAAGAACGCCATGACATCGTTCAAGGTGATGCCCTGCTTGAGGATCGGCTCGCACTCGATCAGGAGGAGGTAGCAACCGTCCGTGACAGGGGCGACCACTGCTCCGATGCCTGGCAAGGGGAAGCCATGCGCTCCGAAGCGGCAGGAAGCCTTGCGGCATGTGAGCACCCACGGCTCTCCACCAGAGAGGTCCTGTTGAAGGTCGTCGTGGCTCGCATCTATCTGCAACTCGATCGCATCAGCCCTCATCATGGATCCTCCCCACTGCGGTTTCTTCTGCAAGGCCGCGAGCAAGATGGTCATCTTCTCGTCGGCCTTCGCACCCGCCATCGCTGTCTCGACCTTCTGAGTCAGCGTGTTCGCGAACTCCTTCTCCGCGTCGGCATGGAACAGCATCACCTCGCGATGCTGGAACTCGTCGGGGTTCGTCGTGATGGGCTTGACGGAGGTCCCCGAGTGCAACTGGCCAGCGATCCACTTCGCCAATGATTTCACCCATCCTCCCTGTGTCAAGTAGGAAGCCACCTTTGACACCTGGTATCGCTTCTGCAGCTGGGAGACGCGAACCGTCTTCCGCGACTCGTTCAGCATGAACTCCATGGCCTCCTTCATCTCCTTCGCGGTCGTCTCGAGGCGTGTGAAGTCGCTCTTCATCACATCCATCTTGATGATCTTCGCATCGATCTCATGCGCCTTCGCAGAGACCACCTCCTCCCTCATCTTCCGCAGCTCATCGATGCTCTTGTTCATCTTCGCAGCATGCTCGCCGGGCTCAGCTGCCAAGTCCGCGAACTCGATGTTCTTCTCCTTGCACTTGGCGGTCAGCTCCACAAGAGAAGCCTTGACAGAAGCTTTGCTAGTGGCCTCCGTCAAGAAGGCATTGAGCGTGTTCTTCAGCTCGGACTTCCGCTTCACCACATCCACCATCTTGTTGGAGGAGTCAATCCTGTCGCACTTGCGGGTGTTGGCCTCCTCCACGTGCTGAGCCTCTGGTCGTCGTGTATCTGTCGGACCTGACCTGAGAATGTCCGCCTTCTGCGAATCCGCTCTGCGATCCGAAGCAGTTGTAGACCGGGCTGAGCTCCGGCCTCCCACTGAGTCAGCATCCGACCGGGCACGACGATACCCAACGACAGACTCTTCGGCTGCACTCAAGTCGTCACGAAGAGCACGAGGACGAAGTCCGGTTGCGAGTGATGCAGCTGGCGATCGGCTGCGATCTCGGTCGATCGTGTCCTTGGATGTGACCTTCCCTTTGATGTCATCCTCGGCCTCGTTGTCCTTGGCATAGACCCTCGGCTCGTCCTCGGAGTCCCGCATCTCGCTGGACTGGTCGTCCAGCGCGTTGTCGAAAGCTTCTTCAGCCTCAGACGACCGCATGTCTTCATTGTCCTTCATGAACTTCTTGAAGCGCCTCCTCGTCAGCTTGAGCTTGCGCTTGACAGTCTGGTTCTTGCAGAAGTTGGAGGTGCGCTGCTCCACCTTGCGGTTGAATGCGCCGAGGTGCGCTCGCTTGCGAGACGAACCATCCTCGACGACAAGCGGGGAGACTGTGTCGACGAAGAACTGCGGGTCCTTGTCGACCGAGCCCACCAGAACGTGCTTGTCCCGCTGAGTCTTGCACTGCCGAATGGCACAGCGAACTGCGTTGAAGCACTGGCCATGGAACACCTTGCCTCGCCATGCCTTCTCCTTCTCGCCCGACTCGATGACCTCGCCATCCAAGAAGCACGTCGCCACCAGGCTTCTCACCTTCCTGCTGAGGGGCGATGCCCTCGGCGTCGGCGTCCGCAGCGGGCGACGCAGCGGCGCCTCGTCACCAGACGTATCGCCAGCGATTGAGCCGTCGGGCTCCATGACGACCCGCGTCGGAGCGCCTGCGGAGGAACCCAGCATACATTAAAGTATAAGTACAATCGCAATCATTATACGTTGCACAATAACAATGACATGTATCATGCCGTATATCAAGTCTAGTGCAGTAAAGTATAGTATAGTATAGTATAGTATAGTATAGTATAGTATAGTGTAGTATAGTATAGTGTAGCGTAGTATAGTCTAGTCTAGTACAGTATAGTATAATATAGTATAGTGTAGCATATAGTATAATATAGTATAGTATAGTATAGTATAGTATAGTATATATTATAAAGTATATAGAACATAGTATATAGTATATGGTATAGTATATTATATAGTATACTGTATATTGTATATAATATACCGTATAAGGTAAAGCGATGTTTTGAACATATTAAACCGATTGCGACCCCACGGTTTGTGCCCTGAGCACCTTGCGCTAGTTGGCGATGTCGCCTCCGACCGTCGTGAGCTTCGTCACGCACACGAAGCGTCCGCGAGCGTTGAAGTGCACGAACGTGATGTACACGTCGCCGAGCCAGTGCGTCACCTCCGTGACGAAAACCCACTGCCGCGAATGCGGCAGTGAGGCCCCGGGCACAGGCCGCATGCCGCGACCCAGGCCGATTTGCGCCAAAATGGCTACGGTGCTATCTTATGTGGTCCGAATTAACTTCGTAGCTCAGCTTTTAGTTAACAAACGAATTCTAGGGTCAGTACCCTTGTTCCCGTACCTGCTTTCCTGCCGGATACGTGTTTTAATGTATGCCATGCTTAGTTTAGGTTTGATCTTGTTATTTCACGGGTTAGTTTATGTGCATCTTGTGTTCTAGTTTCTTCTAAGCCGGTCGATGCCTGTGCGGTGCCTGTGCGGGCTGGACTTCTGAACATTTTGAAATATAAAGTTAGCACCTGGACTTCAAAGCACACCTTTCCCCTGTAAAATTACAAATGCAACAAAGCCTGGAGACGAGCATTGTGCAAACAATCCCTGCCCTTGGACCTATGGCAAGAATGTCCAGCGATGTGTCCTGTATTGAAAAGCGAAGGAACAATGCTGTCGCACACTTGGGCCTTGGAACAAGCATGAAGAAACTAGTAGAACATTGCTTTTACACGACCGCTGGTGTGTCTGCTGCAAAAAGCACAACAACCATATTCAAGATTCGCCACAATCATCAAGAATTGGGCTCGGAATTCTATGTAGTTTACATGTTTCCCTGGTTTTCATCATGGCCCTTCTGGTTTTCATCTGGTTCCGAAGTGGTTTTCATCTGGTTTCGAAGTGGTTTTCATCTGGTTCCGAAGTGGTTTTCATCTGGTTTCGAAGTGGTTTTCATCTGGTTCCGGAGTGGTTTCATCACGTTCGAAGTGGTTTTCATATGGTTCCGAACTGGTTTCATCACCCGAAGTGGTTTTCATCTGGTTTCGAAGTGGTTTTCATCTGGTTTCGAAGTGGTTTCATCTGATTTCGCAATTGTTCGCCTGGCTCATCATTTTCCCTTGGAATTCATCAATAATTGTGTGCGACAGTTTGGGTTTTCTACATTGTCCGTTGTTGTTTACATTTCGGAACACAGATATCCAAAATGGCACAAGAATAATCAAAACTGCGATAGCCAATGATGAAATACTAGCAACATCAGCAAGGGCACAAAGGCCAAACCTTGCAAACAAAGAAAACCCAACAGGTAAACGGAGGACTTGTTTCTACTCTACCAGCGAATCCATGTAAGCAATGATCTGGGCCGCGCTGGGCTTTGGAGCACTGATGAGTAAGGACGACTTTTTCTTTTCTACTCTGCCGACGAGTCCCTGTATGCAAGGATCTGGGCCTCGCTAGGCTTCAGGGCCCTGTGAGCTGCCTCGGCCATGCCTGGCCCTGCGCTCAGCCAAGCACCGATGTAGTACTCTGCAGCCCTGGACCCCCAGCGATCCAGCCCCAAGTTGAGGGATCTGCTCTTGGTGCACGAGTGTCCCTCCACAGTGCAAGTCACTGCGATGCGACTGTGGTAGCCTTTAGCAGGATTCGCTGTCAAGTATTTGACCGCTGCACCGCAGATGCGATCGGGCACATGGTCGGGACGTGGGTCTGCGGGAGGTCCTGGGGCGACGACGACCGCAGCAGGTGCCGCCGGGGCCGCGACCTCCTCGACAACCTCGGCTTCGCCAGCGCCAGCGTCGCCAGACGAATCCCCAGCCACCTCGTCCAAGACATCGCGAGGAGCCTCATCACCTGGAGGATGGCCCCTTGCAAGCCCAGCGCCTGCACCTGGACCCCGAGCACCTTCGTCGCGATCCTCGGCCCCAGGGCCACGACGACGACGCTTCGGCAATGGCTCCGAGTCCACATCCGCCTTCATCAGCATCAACCGATAGAACTGAGCGCCTCTCGCCTCCTCGATGGGCTTTTTGAAGTGCAGCAGACACTTGTAGTACGACTGCGGCTGGTTGCTGAGGATGTTCGTGCATCCCTGTGCGACCAGAGCGGGCAAACTCAACACCACCTGCAAGTAGGCGAGCTTGCTCTGCACAGCTCTGGAATCGTACTCCAAGACCTCGTCGCCGTCGCCGACATGCCTGCAGAGCCGCCTCACTCCGACCCAGCCCTTGGTCCTCAAGGCAACGAGGACGACCAACACTGGAGCCTTCGCGTCCATGGGGTCGCACGGTGGGCGTGCCAACTGGGGACCTTTCAAAGCGATGCAGCCATCGACATCGCTGGGCTCGGAAGTCCAAACGTGAATCTTCTGAGTGATCGCAAGGTCGAGTCCAGTCAAGCCCAGCAAGTCCAGCCTGGCTGGCTCCTCCAGGGGAAAGACATCGATGCTGTCTGGAATTGCATCGGCAGCAACACCATCCCGATGGGCCAGGCTCCACACCTCGAGCGGCTGAAGCGAACACATCAAGTTGCCAGACCTTTTGGCATCAGAACCCAGGAAGTCCACGAAGATGCCCTTGGTCCCGACATCCAGAACCTGGTAGAAGGCGAGGTGGATGGGCCCATCACCCTCTTGCCGCTTCGGCACCGAAACATATGAGTGGGGCCGGAAAGCACCCATGATGAACTTCTTCAACAGGGTCCGACGCGTGCGGTGTTGTTCGGTTTCAGCAGCTTGGTCATCGCCATCTCCACCACCTTCGTCGTCATCATCCTCGTTGCTGCCGCCATCATCCACAAAGCCCGAGAGGCGCGATGGGTTGTACAAGCGCTGCTCGAAGACCTTGCGACTCATTCGCAGCGGTTGAAAGTTCGCATGAGCCCCTGGGCTGCGAAGGACAGATGTGTGAGAATCCCAGAGGGATTGCAGCGACGACTCTGTGCGATCACCAAGACCATCAGCGTCTCCGATGTTCTGCTCCAACCTGGCTGTTGAGGCGAGCCAGGCGAAGTTGCTTGCGCTGGCCGCTGTCTTGATGCGTTTCACGATGCTGTGCGGCCCCTCCGCTGCGGTGTCGTCCATTGGACAAGCGCACAGCGAGTCGATACTGGACTGAAGCTCCGGATGAATGTTGCCACCGTCGGCCTCGATGAGGTCTACGAAGCCCCGCAGACCGCCCTCAGGCGAAAGGAACGATACTGAGACTCGGTGATGGGCTTCTGGCGCATGAGCGGCCCACAGCTCCAAACACCGAGCTTTGACTCCTGGCTCTGCAAGTCGCGCACACAACCACGGCAGATGGTTGAATAGATCGACTCGCCTCTTGCCATCGTCGTAGATGAGACGAGCAGCCCCCTGCGCCTCCTGCAACAGCACCATGTCTTGACCGTAGTCGTCGGCAGTCCAGGCTGTGGCTGTCTCAAGGCCATGCCGAAGTGACTGCATGGCGAAGCCATGTGCTTCGCGGAGCCGACGACCTTTCCTCATGCATTTCGCAAAGCCTTCGGCCACCTGATCTTCATGACACGAGCAGCCACCGATCCAATTCAAGATCGGATCCACATACGATGCAGCAAGCCACATCACCAACTCATATCTTGGCATCCACCAATCACCGCAGAGTGCGACGCGAACATGATGGGCTCGCCTCGTGTCTCTCACTTTCCCTATCCAGGTTGGATCAAAATGCGTTGCAAGAGAATCCAGAATGTCCCGGAGAGCCTTACACGCCCGACCCAATGTTGCCCATCGCCACTCTGCCAAACCAACCAATCTCAAGGCTTTGATTGCACTGGCGAGCCCATGGAGGTTTGCTTGCGCCATGTGCTCTGCTAGATCGTCGACTGCGTTGGAATCGCGGAAGAATGATACAAGAGCTTTGAGCTGCTCTAAGAATTTGGGGAACCATCTCAGCGAAAAGAGTGCACGACGAAGCACACCATCGAATAAGTGCCTCCAGCCAGGAATGTGGACAGCGTTTGCGAACATGTGCGTGCCGATCTGGAAGAGCCCATCGGAATAGTCATTGCCAAATGCATGCCTTAAGAATCTGCGCAACATGTTCGGTTGGTCAGCCAATAACCGTTCGACCCCCATGTCGGTCGTCAGTGACCTGACGCGGCCCATGAAACTCATCATGACACCGAGGTTCTTCCCCGAAACCAGAAAGATTTGCCACAAGAGCCCAGCCAGCTTGCCTGCTGCACCCAGCAATCGCTTGCTGAGACGAACCATTGGAAACAAGCGCCTCTCCAAGGTGTCCCCCTGCACCCAGTCCCAAGAGGCAACAAACAATTCGACTCCCCTAGGCAATGGGGATGCATCGCAGAAGATGTGGATGCTGGGCGACGGGCCTGGGCGTTCCATCATGCGCTCGAATAGGTCGCGAGATAGCAGCATGCAGACTGCATCGAGTCGCACTCGGCCTCGGCGGAGCAGCTCTGGCCCACAAGGTGTAAGACGACCGACGAGCTCGCGAGCTTCCATGCCAACCACCTTGGAGAACAACCTGGCGAAATTCAGAGTGGCTCTGGCAGTTTTCTTGAGCGCTTTAAGGTCCCGACTTGCAATCAGATAGTCTAGCACCAAATCCGCTGGAAGTTGGCCCAATAACATCTTCCGGCTCTTAGGTAAACGAGCTACTCGACGACCCAGCTGCAACAGCGCAGTCCTACATCGTTTGCTTGACGGCTCAGTGGATACAAACAGCCTGCCGCGATGCACCTTACGAGTAAGTGCAACTGAGTGCATGATCATGGAACACGCTTTCACGACCGACCAAGCCAATGGCGGTGCCAGAATCGCAAACACTGGCGGCAAGGCTCCCTCGTCTTGCCACCGCCTGACCAAGTCGCCAAGCGCCAAGGATTCAGAAGCGTCTGCGAAAGGTGCTAGATTCCGAACCAAGCGAGGAGCCAAAACAGCCATCACATCTTGGATCGTGCCTACAGGAGAACCATAGGCCTCATCCAACGCAGCTGCCTGCTCGATGGGGTAATCGATGTATCCATGCACGGTGACGCCAGACCTGAGCACAGTCGCAGCCAAAGTATGCATGTGCGATGTCTGATCGTCCACATCTTCGGATGACCCTCTGAAGTGGAATGACCGAGCGAGGACCACACCCGCGACTGCTTTGACCCCATCTCCAGCATCTCCCTCGAACTGCCCTGCCCAGAAACCAGCAACATCAGCAACCACACAGAAGATGCGAAGCGGACCTCGGGCTGCATACCGAGGCTGCCCACCACGATCGCCTACTGCATACCGAGGCTGCCCACCACGAAGCTCCTCGCCTCCATCTCCATCGTCGCTGGGGTCACCAGCGACATCGTCCAGGGGGTCGTCCATGAGTCCATGGACAAGACATTACATGTAATGAAATCCGGTTGGCGAAAAGTCTGAGCCAGCTGCATGATCATGTGGTGGTGGCGGTGTGTGTGTGCCAGGGAAGAGAACTCGAGATGACAATGCTTTCGTACACAACAGCCAATCATGATCGAACACTCTTCTTTGTTGACCAGAAGTGAGCAATTCCAACAAATCCTCCATGGACAAGACACGTAATGAATTCCGGTTGGCGAAAAGTCTGAGCCAGGCTGCATGATCACGTGGTGGCGGTGTGTGTGTGCCTCGGAAGAGAACTCGAGATGTCGATGTGTTCGTACACAACAGTCAATCATGATTGAACACTCTTCTTTGTTGACCACCAGAAGTGAGCAATTCCAAAAAATCCTCCATGGACAAGACACGTAATGAATTCCGGTTGGCGAAAAGTCTGAGCCAGCTGCATGATCATGTGGTGGCGGTGTGTGTGTGTCATGGAAGAGAACTCGAGATGACAATGTGCCCGCACAGTCACAACAGTCAATCATGATTGAACACACTTGTTTGTTGACAGGAAGTGAGCAACACTCCTATACCAACTACATCCCCCATGACTGGCGACACTGCGACTGATAGTACCAACGAAGAAAATGTAATGCGCTGCCTACTTTTTTGTTGTTTGATGAGTTGCGCTGCCTGTGCACTCGTGCGATCAAACTCAAACGAAACAACGAAGCCGCCTCCCAGACGAACGAAAGGCCAAACAGCCTTGGGGAGGAAAAAACAGGAAAGGAGGAGGCCACCAGGGGAGAAGGGCCCAGGTGGATGAAACCACAGGCGGGGTGGATGAAACCAGATGAAACCACAGGCGGGGTGGATGAAACCACTTGGGATGGGGGCCAGGGGGCGCTTAAAGCTGAAACCAGAGGCTTGACACCCAACACCTTGCAGGCGAAGATCGGCGGCGACTGGAGACGCGATACCGAGCGTTGCCGGAGATGTACTATCAAGAAGAGTTGCCGGTCACCCCTGAGAGGTTCGAGCAGTGGCTGGCCACTGACTCCGGTGAGTGGCACGTGTGGGAGCTGTGCTCCGGGAGTGCCGCCTGCAGCGCCCGTGCCGAACAAGGGCATGCTATGACCGTTGGTCCGCCCATAGACTACAGGTACGGGTGGGACCTTGGGGTAAGAGAGCACCAGTTGATGATCATCCGTGGTCTGAGGCACGGCCGCCCGAGGGTGCTAATGATAGCGCCTGATTGTCGCCTGTGGGGCACAAGCGGTGCCAGCATGGACACCGACAAGAGGGAACAACAAAGACAACGGGAGGCGGAGTACCTGACGTTCCTGGCCGACCTCGTGGCCGTGCAGGTGGAGTTGGGTGGCTTTGTTATCATCGAGCAGCCTAAGTCCTCCTCCATGTTCCGCGAATCTCCCATAGTGTCCGTCATGTCTCTTCCCGGCGTTGTGACCTCAATGATCGATCAATGCGCCTACGGAGCCACGGACTACGGCGGAGAGCCGATCCAGAAGGGGACAATGTTGGTTCACAACCTGCACCTCCCTTTTTACACTCTCCGGTGCCCAGGTGATCATCAACACGCGCATCTTCGCTCAACGCCCCCCGGCGCGCCAGGATACTGCGCAGCCATGGCAGACATTCACCCGC
>Ga0129327_10002903_pt1 | contig 9937 bp, 15 predicted proteins | sample CPBDNA_6_FD_111799 | JGI IMG/M metagenome (GOLD analysis project Ga0129327, IMG submission 111799) | Freshwater to marine salinity gradient microbial communities from Chesapeake Bay, USA - CPBay_Spr_31_0.8_DNA | ecosystem: Environmental > Aquatic > Marine > Coastal | place: USA: Chesapeake Bay...
ATAGACCACACGATAATCTGACTGCACACCGTCTAGGTTTTCTTTCGCCCAGCATAGTCTGTCGAATAGGTGTGTGCCTTGAAACTCTGGTGTTTGCATTATGCTAGGTCTCCGTGTAAAATTATAGCAACTTCATCGTAGTCTGCGTTTGATGCTGATGTTGTTATTGTTACGCACCTAATGTTTCCAGCGGCACATGACTTCCAGTTAATCAATCCATTTTCTTTGGCAAAACCACTGTGAACAAAATCAGCACTAGAAAAAGAATTTGTAAATGCCGTGGTTGCGTCACCTGTACCCTCGTCTGTAATTCCGCTGACACCGAAACTTACATCTATTGCAGTAGTCGTTGCTTGGTCATATTTAAGCCACGCCTTCGCACTACCATTAACAACATACTGCGTACCGACTAACCCAGCGGTGCTGTGTTCTAGGGTATCTGCTTTGATTTTTCCATTTGCCATTATGCTAAGTCTCCATGTGCCGTGCCTTCAACGGGGTTGGCATCTATTGCGACAGAAGAGGTATTAACAGATGTAAAATACATCTGGTTAGTTGTTTTGCCGCCTGTGTAAACAGCAAGACACCACGATACGCCAGAAGCGTGTGAAGTAGAAGGTTGTGCAAAATAATTGTTACTAAAAGGATTTGTAAGTTGCGGAGCCTGAGTTCCAGTGCCGACATCAGTTAAACTGCTACAGTTAAATGAATCAAAAAAGACAGGCGTAGTCGCTTGACCATTGTATTGACACCACGCCTTCGCCAAACCCTGCTGCAAGTTAGTAGTCGTGCTATTACCTTCACCTGTTACAAGAATAACGCCAGCAGTACCTACGCCAGAAAGCTTATCTGTTTTTATCTCACTCATGCTAGGTCTCCGAATACTGTTGAACAACCAATTAAATCGCTGTCACTACCGCTGTCTGCATCATGTCCTTGAAAAGCAATAAGACTTGTTGTTGAAACTCCAACATCAAGGTTGTGTGTATTGTTTGCTGCGAGTGTGCCTTCAGTCCAGATGTACTGTTTGTTCTGCATCGCGTTGGTTAGGTTGCCCCGTGCAAGACCAGTTCCTGCATCCGTTCCGCTAGAAATGTTTAGGCACTCTGTAGAAATTGCATTAGTAGCAATATCCATTGTAGTGCTGCTTCGCAAGTTCATGTTAAAAGTAACTTTAGCTGCCGCTTGCTTAGTCAGCGTAACCGCACCACCAGAACTAGTCTGTACTGTATTACAATGTACTGTACTCATGTTACCACCAATGTCGCACCAGCACTAACTGTGATGACGACTCCTGAAGCTAGGGTTAATGGACCAGCACACATACCATTAGTATTTGCGGCTACTGTTACTGAAGTGTTTAGTTCTTTCTCATGTACTCTAATAATGTTACCGAGTTGTGTAGCGTCACCAAGGTATGACCCTGCAGCACCTTGAGCAAGCATTGCTGCTGTTACTGATGCTGGTGAAGGAGTAGTTGTTTGTACAGCTTTACCTTGGTATACTACATAAAAGTCATCTGTGCTTGCTACGTTACCTGTCATAGTAAGAGCCGTTCCAGACACGTTATATGCTACTGCTGGTTCTTGTCTTACGTTGTTTACAAATACTTCTAGTTCGTTAGCGTTTGCTACAGCTGTAGTAAGTGTATAGTTAGCACCACCGTTACCTGTAATAGCTTGTTTAGCTAGTGAAGAAAAGTTTGAACTTGCTTGATTACCAATGTAACCCATAACCTATCCTCCTATGTACTAATAGCGTCAACAGCGGATACAACTACATCAAGTGAGCTTGCAGTATCTGAGATAAAGTTAAGTCGATCTCCTGATTGTACTACTACTTTAGCGCCACCGTCAAGAAGTTGAAGTGAACTTCCCGAAGGTATAGGTGCATCTTTTACAAGGTAGTAATTAGCGCCACCATTTGAAATGTAAACTGAAACTATAATTTGTTGTGCCACAATATTGGCAAGATTAATTCCTACAATTGTATCATAAGAATCAAAGTTAGCTCCATCTGGAATGTCAGTTGCTGAAGTTCCAATGGCTCGTTCTATATATCGTCTAAAGTTTTGTGCCATATCTGTCTCCTATAATGCGATTGACATTGCGATTGAAAACCCTGCTGTAGCAAAGCCACTTGTATCAGTTGCTGCAATTGCTACCCATGTTCCTACAGGTGCGCCTGTTCCAGACGGTGCTACACTACAATACTTAACAGCGTTAACTGTTGTGTTATAATATAAATCACCTACTGCTACTGTTTTACCTGCTGCTTCATGTGCATTTTCGGCTGCTGCATCATCAGCATAACTACCATAATATTTTTCATCAAAGTTAGCTACTGAACTAGCTGCTTGGTCTGCCCAATAAGCCGCTGAGTATTTAGCAGTTCCACCTGAACCTGTAACAGGAGTAGACATAACAAAGTTACCGCCACCCAAAGCCCATTGTTTTGATGAACCAGATGTGTTACCTGCCTGTACACCTACTGCATATTCTTTAGAAGAGTACTCAGTATTATCTGCCGTTGTGGTTGTCTCAGTTGCCCAATCTCTAGCGTTACCTGCACCTGAAGCGTGATCTACGCCTGTTCCACCAATAGCCCAAGCCTTAGAAGAATAATCTGAAGTGCTTGGTACTACACCATCTACTTTTACTGCATAGTTTTCTGACTTAGTAGCCTGTGTTGTAGCAGTAGTAGCTGATGTTGATGCATTACTAGCCTGTGTTGTGGCTGTAGTTGCACTTCCAGCGGCTGCTGTTGCACTTGTTGCAGAGTTAGTAGCTTGTGTGGTAGCCGTAGTGGCCTGTGTTGTTGCTGTAGCTGCTGAAGTTGATGCATTACTAGCTTGAGTTGTAGCTGTAGCAGCTTGCGTTGTAGCTGTAGCAGCTTGAGTTGTAGCTGTTGTAGCCGAACTAGCCGCTGAAGTAGCACTGTTTCCTGCTGCTGTAGCAGAAGTTGTTGCACTGTTAGCTTGTCCTGTTGCTGAAGTTGCGCTAGATGCTGCTGAAGTTTGTGACGCTGCTGCAGCTGATTGTGAAGACGCTGCATTAGTTGCACTTGTAGCTGCTTCTGCTGCTTTAGTCGTTGCTGTAGCGGCATCTGCTGCCACACTACTAGCTGAACCAGCGGCTGCTGTTGCGCTTCCTGCCGCAGCTGTTGCACTAGTCGCTGCATTAGTAGCTGAAGTACCTGCACTAGTTGCGCTTGTAGATGCACCAGTAGCACTTGTTGCTGCATTTGTCTCTGATACCTTTGCGGCTGCAGCGGCTGCTTCTGCAGATGCTACATCGGCCCCTATAATATCGGGGATGCCATCAATAAGGGTATCTGTAAATAATCCACCACTGGCGGCGTTATCAGTAGCTCCTGTAAAGGAGCCAGGTCTTGCTGGTGTAGTCATTAGATTAACCCTCGTCCATTAAAGTTTACTTGTAAGTTACCGCCTGAAGCGTTACGTTTAGCATCCTCATCATTTGCTTCTGCAATTTCTGATAGGAATGCTCCATTGTATTTTGATGCTTGAGCATCATCTTGCACATAAGCAAAGACTTCTGCTAATGCTCCAAACAAAAGAATCCTTTGGTTTTCATCACGTAACCAGTTAGGTGTTGAGATACCAATATAATAAGCATTTGTTACAGTACCACCAGGGCTTGCTGCTTGCGCTGCTGTTGCGTCTGCATATGCTGTTGTTCCTGTATTACTATTAAAGTATAATTGTTTAGAATTAGTAACACCAGACCCTGCACCTGTTGTGGTAAGGAATCCAGCATTGTAGTTAAGAACAGTTACAGCGTACACTGCATCTAGGGCAGGTAGTCTGCGATAATAATAAAGTTCTATTGTGTTTGCTTGATTGCTTGTTGAACCAGCACCAAACCCTGGGGTAAGATACACAACGTTTTGTTGTCTTGCCCAGTAGTTAAGGTTTGTATACTTTTCACTTAAAGCATCATTAAATGTCCGTATGTCTAATTTTTCATTAAAGACACGTGTGGTTAATCCAGCAGAATCTACTTCTCTAATTTGAATAAATTCTATAAGATCGTAAGGTAATTGTATTTCTGTTATACTACCTTGTAAACTATTAGCTGCTTTAGTTCCAGCTTGTAATAGTGTTTTCTCATAAATAGCAACATTCTCTAGTGGTGGAACCCGTAAAGTTCTATACGCTTTATCTGCAGCATATTTAAGAGCGTCTTGAATAATAGCATCACTTACTACTTCTTCATCCCTATTACACCATGTACGAACAAGTGCCACTAGCTGAGTATAAGTCAACGCCATAGTGGGCCTCCTGATTAAGTATTGACTACAAGATCTCTATATTCACTCAACAGAATAGATTTAAGCTTTTTAAGATTATTAGGATCACCCATAAAAGATGGGTCATGTAAATCTAAATGATGATCTTGCAATATTTTAATTGCAACAATATCAGGAATCGTAGCCATCTTACGATAACCACCTTTAGTTTTCCCAAAGTATTCTTGACGATCACGATCTTCTTTAGCTTGTTCTTTATATTGTGTTATGTTTTGAGTTGCTTGCCAATCACCTGATTCTAGGTCAAAGCCAGCATGAATATCTTTATCTGCTTCTACAGTTGAACTGCGAAATTTAAAGTCAGTTTCTTTAGACATGTCCTCTTGTCTCCTTATGGTGTTTGTGTATATGGTGCAAAGCGTCCTGCTTTAATATACCCTAGTCGTGCACCTGTTGCGCCTACAGCGGTTGGTGCGTTACCTACTGCTACTACTACAGCATTAGGATCAAAATGTGTAATCTTATTTGTTGACTCATCGACACGATATGTGCATCTGTCTGCTGGGTAAGTATTCCCATTAGCAAGTTGAATAACTAGCATTTACTTATCTCCCTTTAAATTATGATTTGTTTTGAGCAGGACCACATCCAGCAACCTTACCACCTTTACCGTAGTACTTTGCTACATTACCGCCCATTGCATATAGTTGTGCAGGATCTTTTTTATTTTTCTTAAAAGGATTACCTGTTGCTGGTTTAGCTTCTTTAGAATCTTTTTTTATTTGTCCAGACTCAGCCTTTTTTAAATCTTTACCTGACATTGAATAAGCCATGTTATCTCCTATATAAAAAGAAAGGGGAAGCCATAAAGACCTCCCCTAACAATTAGCCTAGTTAAGACCGTAGATAGCACCACAACCAAGTGGGTTGCGTACTTCCAAAGTGCACTCTTCAACCATCATTCCTTTGGTTGAGTCACCCTGCTGGCCTACATCTACTTCCTGCATAGGACGTAGGTAAGCTGTAGCGAACCACATTGGGTCATAGACCAATGCTGCAAAGTCAGCAACGTCAGGGATACCTGCGCCTGAGAATGCAGTACCGTTATCACCTTTAAGTGCAACAGAGTTTGACAGACCCATGATGTAGTTAGGAACTACCATAAGATCTCCAAAGTCTGACATGTATACATCAACTGACTGACGGAGTTTTCCACCAGCATCAATGTTACGAACAACACCAGTGTCTGAGACCATTAAATCTGAGAAGTCACGGCGTAGTTTTGGTGACAACATAACTTTAGTTGCCTTACCACCTTGCTCATAGATCTTCTGCATAACAGCATCAATGTCTGTCAGTGCAAGAGTTCCACGTGCAGGAGCAGTAGTACCACCATTGATTGATCCACGTACAGTGTCTGTACCTTGTGCATCAGTACCAGCATTAGAGGAAGAAGCTGAAGGAGCTTCAAACTCACCTACATAGTTACATGTAGTTGCTGAGTTAATGAAAGACTGGTATCCACCAGCTGAACGTGAGTTAGCATTTTGTACACCTACAGCGTTAGCTGTGTTGTATGAATGAATCATATCAAATTCAACATCACGGCGTAGCTCAGTTCCACGCTTTTTAAGCTGATATGCATATTCGTCTGCAACACCTGCTTGATCTACTGCGCGGCGTGTGCCTGACACAGCAATTGTCTTACCGTTAATTTGAGTGTAGTTACCCAAACGTGTACGATAAGGTCCAGAGACAGCAAATTTATTACCAGTTGCTGGAGTTGCGCCTGTGCCACCAGAGCCATCAGCGGTTGGAGCAATCCAGTCAGTACCTTCGCCAATGCGAGAGTTGCCTGGGGCCTCTAGCTGATCTGTCTGCCACTCATGGTAGATAGCTGTTGCTTTAGATTTACCAATAGATGAAGTAAAAGGAGTTTCATCACGAGTAATCATTGTGATAAAGTTTGCTAGATCTTCCCGTTGGGAAACATCTTTGCCAGTTCCGCGAGCTGGTCCCTGTGGGCCACCAGTTCCGCGAACACCAAGATTATTAGCCATATTAATTATACCTCCGAGGTATTAAAGATTTAAAGATTGGTTGGCAAGACCTCTCAAAAACTCCATTTGATCTTCATTAGAAGAATCAGGACTCATCGCTCTAGCTTTAACTTCAGCCGCCTTGTCTTGTTTTTTGCGGGTTGTAGTTTTAGCTTTCTTAAGCGGAGCCTTTTTAGATGGAGTAGCTTTTCTTTTAGCAGTACCTTTAGTAATACCTTGTTTAAGTCTACGATAATCATCGACAAACTTTACAATAACTGGATCAGCAATTGAGTCCAGTACTTCTGTAGAAATACCTTCTTCAATAGCAAATTCACGAATTGCTACAGCAGTATCTTCGTTAAAGTCAGGAATCATGTCAGGGATGGTTTGATTAAAATATTGAATTTGTTCATTCCATTCTTTTTCATTTTGTTCCTGTTCAGACTTTTGAAGAGTGTTTACTAGTTCTTCACGTTGATTACGTGCATTCCAGTAACTCTTTTGTGCTTGTTCTCGTTTATCTTTTAACTCGCCAACTTCATATGTATCACCATCTTTACGAGCCTTATCAATTTGAGCTTCGATATCATGGTACTCTTTAGAAAGAGCTTGTTCATTTGAGTACAGTATAGCAGCAGATGCTTTAGATAGGTTTTGAATTTCTCCAACCTTTTCTTGGTATTCTTCTTCTAACTGCTTTCTTGCATCACCAAGTTCACGACCCTTTTTAGACAGATGTTGTTCAGTAGAGTAACCTTTAATAAGGTCACCAAAAGAAACTTCAGTATGTTCGCCATCTATTTTGACTACAACTTTAGCTTCTAGATCCAAGTCATCTGTAGCAAACACATCAGGTTCATCGGTAGCGGATTCTTCATCAGCATCTTCTTCGTCTGTGTCTTCTTCAGTTTCTTCTTCAATCTCTTCTTCATCATCTTCATTATCGGATTCTTCTGATTCTTCTGGGTCTTCTTCATCAGAGTCTTCCGCGTCTAACTCAGGTACTTGCTCATTGGGTAGAGTATCTACGAACTCAGAGTTCGCTATGATGTCAGCCAGCAAAGCCTCTTCAGTTTGACTATTAACCTCTGCAGTAGGTTCATCCATCTGGGTAGAGTCTACAGGCGCTTCGGTATTACTTTCCATTTGCTATCTCCTTTTTAGGACTAGCCTTTTCAGAATTTTTTATTTTAGTATAATGATTAATAAGTGAATGCATGTGTACAAGTTTATCAGCATTAAGTTTTGCTTTACCTGCACTACGCATAGAGTCATACTCTAGTGTATTAATCATTTCTTTGTAATTTATTATAAGAGCATCGATATCAATCGTTCTCATTGTTGTCCTCCTGTAGGTGCGGAATGTTCTTTCCGTACATCTCAAAGTTCATCATTTTCTCCTTAACACTTCCTAGTGCCATAGCAGAACTGTAGAGAAACTCACGAGATTTAGTTTCATGCGGCTCCGTCTTGAGCCACTCAAGGAAAAAGTCAATTAAGACTTCACCATATACTTCATCAAAAAACTCATCCCGTTCCCTAGATGCAAAGTGTCCTTTAACATGGGATTGCCTTGCTAGTTCTTCGGGATGAATTTTATGATTACCGTATGACTTTTCGTTTCCCAGCTTCTTCTCAGCTGTCTTACGATACTTTTCCATTATCTACACACGATGATGGATATAGATACGCTCATCAGTTTGAGCAGCTGTACCGTGTGCTGTTTTAATGTTCTCCATTACACAAGCACCGTGTCCACCAACATGTGTGTAATTAAGAAATTCTTTTGCTGGAACCTTAATACCTTTATCAGCTGCATTAATTGAACCAGCACATTTAAGATCAAGTGTAATTACAGAATCTGTTTCGTTTGTAAATACAACTGTTTTATTACCTGAAGTACTTGTTACTGCAGTTCCTGCCTGAGTAGCTCCTACACCAAGTTTACTAATAGTCGAATGTGCCATTTATATCATCTCCTGAGGTCCCTGTGGTCCCATCTGTGGTTGTGGCTGTGGTTGAGGTGGGCTTAGGATTTGCCTAGCTAACATAATAATCTGGTCATACCCAGGATGTTCTGGTAACTCTGCACCCTCTTTAGTTGCTCTAATTTGAAGATCTGCCCATTCTTGAAAATGTTTATCAATTGATACTGCAAGCTGTTTAGAATTATCATCCATAGTGTTTTTAGTTTGAGCACCAGTATAAACAACATTTGCTTCTGACAGTGCAGCTTCTGCTTCAATCTTACGTTGTTGCAAAGCTTGTTCGGCTTGAGCCTTTTGTTGTTGACCTTGAATAGCTTGAGCAGCTTTTTGTTTAAAGTCATCTGTATTGTAATCTTGTAAGAAGTCATTACTATCTATATCCATTGCTTCAATTAACTTAGTAGCAAGAATAGCTGGAGCTTCTGGTTTTACAATCATACCTGCACCTTGTTGTGTTAATGCAGGAAGAATCTCTCCAGCAATACGACTATACTTTCCTATTAATGCAGAGTTAGAGTTTTCACCAATATCTAATAAAACCTCTAAGTCCATACTTGAAGGGAGTGCTTGCATATTAATAGACTTAAATGCACCTGCAATATTATAATCTATATTACCTTTCATATTACTACGCATTGTAGAATAAATACCAGACAGAAGACGTTTAAATCCTGTCTCAGCAAACCTACGAGCAATATGTTGAATACGTTTTTGTGCAGCAGATTGAACCGCTGATAGCTTTTGCTCAGAGTTACCTGACACATATAATGTATCATTAAGACCTTGAGCAGCTTTAGACATACCAGTGGCTTGCTCTTTAATCATTTGCAAATGCTCAAGCAATGGTACAGTGCCTGTTGAAATTGTTTCAGGTGGTAACTGTTGAACAGCACCCACAGGACTACCATTAGTTGGTATGATTTGTTTAGGCTTCATATTCTGCAATGCAGAGAAGTCTACCACATTAGGATCAGCCAGTTTAGGCGAATAGTTAGTGAGGTATGTGTTCTCTACAAAGCCACGTAGGATGGCGGTCGATGCCAGTGTAGAACTACGTGTGAAATCTGCCATTGATAAACCATAAAATTCAAATGGAATATCAATAGGTACAATAGAAGCCATCGGGATTTCATCACAATCTTCTTCATATAAGATGTGAGATCCTGCTATAATAAAATGTTTTAACTCTGCAATACCATCACCATCACGATCAACATGCATCCAGCATTCTGTAACAGCCACTTCACGATTAGCTTCTAGTGGTGTGGTTTCCTGCTGCAAAGATCCTTGAGTATACTCTTGTCCTGTAACTTGTTTACGTGCTGCAATGTCTTGAGAGTATTTTAAACTTCCTGACCATGTATCATCACCAAGTTCATCCCAGGCATCAATACTTTCTGCCATGTCGGGGTAGTATTTACGAATCTCTGAACGTGTCATTTCTGTCTGCATACCAACAAAAGCTGCATCATCAATACATGTAGCATCTCTTGATATGCGAAAGTTTTCTGGTGGAACCAGTTCTATTTTAACACGAGACTTATTAATGCGTTTACGAATACGAACATCAACATACATAAGTTCTGCTTCAGGTTGTTCATTAAATGTATCCATTGGCTCAAATACATTTTCAAA
>Ga0129327_10002907_pt1 | contig 9931 bp, 6 predicted proteins | sample CPBDNA_6_FD_111799 | JGI IMG/M metagenome (GOLD analysis project Ga0129327, IMG submission 111799) | Freshwater to marine salinity gradient microbial communities from Chesapeake Bay, USA - CPBay_Spr_31_0.8_DNA | ecosystem: Environmental > Aquatic > Marine > Coastal | place: USA: Chesapeake Bay...
TACGGAATGAAAAAACAACAAGATAATATTGGACATACAGCACACTTTGGCGGATCAGTTGCAGGGCTTCTGGCGACCATTGTCATTTTACCAAGCGTGATTGTAGAATCTAGTTTTACCTTGCTGATTTTAGCAGGAATTATAGCCGTTGGCGGCTATTTATTTTACAATAATAAAAACCTGTTTAACAACTAGTTAAGGAGTAACTCTTCAATTTTTTGTTCAAGCGCCAATCCTCTTAGATTTTTAGCGATTATTTTACCACTCTCATCCAATATAAAAGTAGCAGGAATAGAAGTTACTTGATAGAGTTTTGCAATGGGTTCACTCCAAAATTTCAAATTTGAAACATGTCCATCCCATTTGAGACCATCGTCTTCAATGGCTCTGATCCAGCTTTTTTTGTCTTTGTCAAGCGAAACACTGATTATCTCAAGTCCTTTGCCGTGCAACTTGTTATAGGTATTAACCAGGTTAGGGTTTTCAACCCTACAAGGTCGACACCAAGAAGCCCAAAAATCAACAATTGTGATTTTACCTAGATTTTCTTTTAAAGTGAAATTTTTTCCTGTGTGATCAGGACCATTAAAGTCAGGTGCCAATTGACCAATTTTAGCTGGAGCTGGAGCCTCAGGGACATCAATTAATTTGGCAATATTTTGACCAGATTTACTGGCTTTTATTCTTTCTGTAAATCCATCGAACAATGTTTTTACCTCATCATTAGAAATTTGCTTAGATGAAAGAAACCGCTCTAGAATTAGTGGAGAGATGTAGGAATCTGCATTGGTCTTAATAAATTCTAACTCATAGTCTTTGATTTGACCTTGAACATCAAAATACTGCTCTTGTAAATCAGCTGATAACAAAGAATCCTTAGCAAATCGTGCTTGCTGCATGTCTTTCCCAATTGCGTTGAGTGAAGTGACAAACATTTTGGTCTCTGCTTTATAAGTCATGAAACCATCGTTTGAAACAGTGCCATAAGCCCTAGAACTGCTAATACTGTCTTTATATATTGAAGTTTTGATTGTTCCTGTTTCAACAATAAGTGGGAAATTTCCATTCACACTTTGAACGGAAAGAAATTGAATGTCAGGCGTTTCAGCAATTCCACTCATTTTAAACTTACCCGAAGCAACAGCAACAGAATCAATAATCATGGGCTGATTATTAGCATCTGCAACTATCCTATAGATCATTGTTCCATCCTTTGTGTCGGCCATGCCTTTAATTGAAAACTCTCCTGGTGTGCCTGAGCAACTTGTTATCAAGGCAATTATACTTAGTGTAATAAATTTTTTCATCATATTGCTAAATTAATAAATTTTATGAACTGGAAGATTAATATACCCTTTGAGTTATTTATTAATTGATTCAGAATAAACTAGGATTATAACTTATATTTGAATTCCACAAAGTTAATCAATGGATTTCGACTATATAAAAAACAAACTTGAAGGAACGATTGAAACAGATCGTTTGCACCAACAGCTTTACGCAACAGATGCCTCGGTTTATAAAAAATATCCCATTGCTGTTTGTTTCCCAAAGAGCAAATCAGACATCAAACGAATTGTTGATTTTGCAAAAACCAATCGTTTAAGCTTAATTCCAAGATCGGGAGGAACCTCTTTGGCTGGGCAATGCGTTGGAGAAGGCATTGTAGTTGATGTCTCAAAGCACATGAATAAAATCATTGACTTTGATCCAAAGAACAAATTGATTACTGTTGAGCCAGGAATCATAAGAGATGAGCTTAATGATTATTTAAAAGCACATCAACTTTTTTTTGGTCCTAACACCTCTACTTCCAACCGATGTACAATTGGCGGAATGGTTGGAAATAACTCTTCCGGGACGACATCGATTCAATATGGGGTAACCCGCGATAAGACAGTTCGATTGGAATGTTTTTTATCTGATGGATCTGAAGTTGTTTTTGAAGAGCTTAATCAAGAAGGTTTAATATTAAAGCAAAATCAAAATGATTTAGAAGGAGCGATTTATAAAAAAATAACTCAACGCTTGTCAGATAAAGCGACACAAGCAGAAATCATAAAAGAATTTCCATTGGCCAATGTCCATAGACGAAACACAGGATATGCAATTGATTCGTTGATTGATGGTTTGAGTGATCCGGAAAATTTTTCCATAAACTTAAGTAAACTACTCGCTGGAAGTGAGGGGACATTGGCATTTACAACCGCAATTACGTTAAAACTAGAAGCTCTTCCGCCTCAAAATGGCGTTTTAGTTGCTGCTCATTTTGAGAGTATAAGCAAATGTCTTTCGGCCGTATATCCAGTCATGCAATACCGTCTTTTCACTTGTGAAATGATGGACAAAACCATACTTGATTGTACCAAAGACAATATCGCTCAGGCCAAAAACAGGTTTTTTATTCAAGGGGATCCAAAAGCAATTCTGCTATTAGAATTAAGGAATGATGACGCTGAGGAGCTGGAAAACGACCTTAAAAGACTTATAAACACGATCGATGAGACCGGGTTGTCCTATGCCCATTCGGTTTTAAGAGGCGAGGAGATAGAAGCTTCCGCCACGCTTAGAAAAGCGGGATTGGGCCTTTTAGGGAATCTTGTAGGAGATAAAAAAGCGGTTGCATGTATCGAAGATACTGCCGTTCCGCTTGAGAGTCTTTCTGATTACATAGCAGAATTTTCTGAGCTAATGGAGCAATATGACCAAGAGATTATCTATTATGCTCATGCGGGAGCAGGGGAGTTGCACTTGCGCCCAACGTTAAATTTAAAAATAGAACAAGATCGGGTTGACTTCAAAAATATCACTCTTGATGTTGCACGCTTGGTCAAAAGATATAAAGGTTCGCTTAGTGGAGAACATGGGGACGGCATTGTCAGATCGGAATTTATTCCCCTTATGGTGGGTGAAAAAAACTTTAAAATATTTAAAGAGATTAAATCAATATTTGATCCAAGTGGAATTTTTAATCCTGGAAAAATTGTTGATTCCCTTCCGATGGATGATAATTTCAGATATGATTTAGGACAAGAAGCACTTTTAGTAAAAACATTTCTTGACTTCAGTAAAGATGAAGGCTTGCTTAGAGCGACAGAAAAGTGCAATGGTTCGGGGGATTGTCGAAGCACAACAAGCGCTGCAACACTTTGTCCTAGCTATCGTGCAACAAGAAATGAGAAGGATTCGACACGTGGTCGTGCGAATGTTTTAAGAGAAGTACTGACCCACCAAGAAAACTCCAATCCTTTTGATTCGAAAGAACTTTCGGAAGTTATGGAACTTTGTATTGGCTGTAAGGCTTGTGCCTCTGAGTGTCCCAGTAGTGTTGATGTTGCTACTTACAAAGCAGAATACCTTTATCAATATCAAAAAACCCACAGTCCCTCATTAAGCGACCGATTGTTTGCCTATAATGGAAAACTAAGCCGTGTGCTTAATCCGTTTAGGGCAATTCAGAACGGACTTTTTAAAATCCCGCTGCTTAGTACTGTCATCAAAAAGTCTTTAGGAATTGCAGTGCAACGCTCCCTTCCAAAACTTTATGCTCCTTTGGACAGAGGTTTGAAAAAGAAAGCCCCTAAAAAAGTGATTAAAACAGTTTACCTCTACTTTGACGAGTTTACCAACTATCTTGACGTGAAAATTGGAAATGACGCTTATGAATTACTCATAAAACTAGGTTATCAAGTAGAATACTTGCCTTCGACGGAAAGCGGCAGAGGTTATATTTCGAAAGGCTTTCTCGAACAAGCAAAATTTTGCGCTGAAAAAAATCTTAGAATTTATGGGAAAATTATTTCAAAAGAAACTCCATTAATAGGCATTGAGCCTTCGGCCATTTATACTTTTAAGGACGAATATTTAAAGCTTTGTGAGGATAAAACCGCTGCCAAAACCCTCGCATCCAATTGCTTTGCAATTGAAGAGTTTCTGTCCAGTGAGATGGAATTGGGAAACATCACTCAAGACTCCTTTAATGAGGAACAGCATGTTCTTAAAATTCACGCACATTGCTATCAAAAAGCACTCGGGAATCCAGCCGATACTTTTAAAATATTGAATTTGCCAAAGAATCACAAAGTAACCCTACTCAATACTGGGTGTTGCGGAATGGCAGGATCATTTGGTTATGAAGCGGCGCACTATGAAGTCAGTCAGAAAATTGGAGAAGAAAGACTTTTTCCAGCAGTCCGAAAGCTTGATGCTTCTGCTTGTGTAGTCGCTAATGGGACGAGTTGTAGACATCAAATTCTTGATGGTACAGGAAAAGAAGCATTTCATCCGATTACAATACTTAATGATGCTGTTTTAGTTCCATGATTTTTATAATTTTCATTTAATGATTAGAAAGAAAATAAATAAATATTTACATTTTGTTTTAAGCAATTTAAAACAAAGCCAAACACTTGACCGTATTGCAAGTGAAAGCGTAACGGCCAAAACCATTGTCGATTCCTTTCAAAAGGCAAAAAAAAACATCCAAAAACCTTCTGAAAAAGAGACGTTTTATTTGTTGAATGAATACCGTAATGAACTCAAAAAAAACAATAATCAGGTAAGTTTTGACGAAATAGGTTCAGCACAACGCTTTTCTGTCGCCGAGGTATCAAAAAAAGCCGGTTCTCCTGAGATTTGGACTGCGTTGTATTATTATTTGTCCTTAAACAATAATATAAAAAATATTCTTGAAATTGGCACGAATCTAGGGGTTTCAGGCCAGTATTTCATTGCTGCTTTAGAAGGGAAGGTAAATTCGAAATTCATATCAATAGAAGGAGTAAAAAAGCTTTGCGAAATTGCGGAGACGCGTTTCTCAAAAATATCCAAGCAAGTTGAATTTGAAGTCAAACATGGGCTTTATGACGATGTTCTAGAAGAAGTTTGTCTGTCGGATACTCAATTTGATTTGGTCTTTATAGATGGCAATCACAATTATGAGGCAACGATTAAGTATTTCGAAATGCTTAAAAATAATTATTCGAAAAATGCCATTCTTATTTTCGATGACATTCACTGGAGTCCTAAGATGACAAAGGCTTGGAAGGAGATCATTGTCGACCCAACGGTCTTGTTGTCCGTTGATCTATTCAAGTTGGGGATTGTGATTGTAGGTGCCGATGCTTCATCAAATCACAACAAGCATCATCAACTATTTTTATCATTTTAATTTTTCTTTTTAATTAAACCTAAAACAAAAGAATTCTCATACTTCTAATGCCTATTTTTGGAGATTAATTTATCGACCAACAATCAATGAACTTAGTCTCAGTAGAAGGAATTTCAAAAGCTTATGGCGAAAAGGTGCTTTTTGAGCCCATATCTTTCGGGATCAATAAAGATCAAAAAATTGCCTTGATCGCAAAAAACGGAAGCGGTAAAACTTCAATTTTGAAAATTCTTGCAGGCACTGACACTCCAGATCAAGGAGCAGTAAATTGTCGAAAAGATACCCGAATCTCTTTTTTACCTCAAGAACCTAAGTTAGATCCGAAATTGACTGTTGAGCAAGCCATTTTACAATCTGGAAGTAAGATTTTAAATGTAATTGCCAATTATGACCGCGCCCTTGAAAATCCAGATGATCAAGAAGCTTATCAAAAGGCATTTGAGGCAATGGACCAAAATGATGCATGGGATTTTGAGAATCAATACAAACAAATTCTTTCTAAATTAAAACTCGACCGTCTGGATGCGAAAGTAGGAGCGCTTTCTGGAGGTCAAAAAAAGCGCATCGCGCTGTGTAATGTTTTACTAGAACAGCCTGAATTGCTAATTTTAGATGAACCCACAAACCACCTTGATCTTGAGATGATTGAATGGTTGGAGGATTATTTTAAAAAGGAAAAAATAACCTTGTTGATGGTGACCCATGACCGCTATTTCCTCGAAAGGGTGTGCAATGAGATTATTGAGCTGGATGAAGGTAAACTTTATAGTTACAAGGGAAATTATTCTTATTATCTAGAAAAACGAGATGCCCGAATTGCGCAAGAACAAGTGGAAGCCCATAAAACAAAACTTCATTTTAAAAAAGAACTCGATTGGATGCGTCGTCAGCCAAAAGCGAGAACTACAAAATCAAAGTCCCGGATCGAGGATTTTAAAATAATAAAGGAAAAAGCACAACAACGAAGAAATGACCATGAAGTTCAGTTAGAAATCAATATGGAACGTTTGGGCAGCAAGATGATCGAAATGCACAAAGTGAGTAAATCCTTTGAAGATAAAGTCATTTTGGAGGCTTATGATTATACTTTTCAACGAAATGATCGCATTGGTATCATCGGTAAAAATGGAACAGGAAAATCTACTTTCCTTAACCTAATTACGGAAGAAATTGCACCGGATACTGGTAAAATTGTGTTAGGAGAAACCGTCAAGTTTGGATATTATACCCAAAAAGGAATTGAGGTCAAGGAGGGGCAAAAGGTAATTGAGGTAATTCGTGAATTTGGGGATTTTATACCGCTTAAAAAAGGACAGAAAATATCAGCACAACAATTGCTGGAACGTTTTTTATTTGATCGAAAAAAACAATATGATTTTGTTGAAAAACTCAGTGGGGGAGAGCGAAAGCGCTTGTATCTCTGTACGGTTTTAATCCAAAATCCTAATTTTCTAATCCTTGATGAGCCTACCAATGATCTGGACATACTGACCTTAAACGTGTTAGAAAGCTTTTTACTCGATTTCCCTGGTTGTCTTATAGTGGTTTCCCACGATCGATATTTTATGGATAAAATCGTAGATCATCTTTTTGTGTTTCAAGGAAAGGGTAGGATTGATGATTTTCCAGGAAATTATTCCGACTACCGTGCCTATGAAGAAAGCGCAGTTCAGGAAATGTACAATGCTTCCTCAGATCAAAAAAAACAAAACAACGATTGGAAGGCCGCCAACAAAAGTGAAAATGGACTTTCTTTTAATGAGCAAAAGGAATATAATAAGTTAGAAAAAGAAATTAAAAATCTCGAAAAAAGTAGGGACAGCTTACAGAATCGTTTTTCAACGGCCACACTTAATCCTGAAGAAATAAAAACGCTTTCTATCGAGTTGAGTGAAATTTCAGAGCAGATTGATGTTAAAACAGAGCGCTGGTTTGTACTTTCAGACATAAAAGACAGCTAGGGGTCAATCTTAAATCAAAACTTTCCCATTATATTTGTACTTTCATTAAATTATGTCAGGAAACAAATACGGTACTTTATTTCAACTCACCTCTTTTGGTGAATCACACGGCGCTGCTATTGGTGGAGTCATCGATGGATGTCCTTCAGGAATATCTTTGGACATGGAAGCCATTCAGAACGATTTAAATCGCAGAAAACCGGGACAATCGGCCATTGTAACGCAAAGAAAAGAACCAGACGAGGTTACTTTCCTTTCCGGAATTTTTGAAGGAAAAACTACGGGAGTCCCCATTGGCTTTGCGATCTATAACACAAATCAAAAATCTCACGATTACGATCATATTAAGGATTCCTATCGACCTTCTCACGCGGATAAGGTTTATGATGAAAAATATGGTTTTAGAGACTACCGCGGTGGAGGTAGAAGTTCTGCTCGCGAAACTGCCAGTAGGGTTGTTGCCGGTGCAATAGCGAAACAGTTTTTAAAAGACATTCGCTTTACGGCCTATGTTTCTTCTGTGGGTGAGATTGATCTTAAAAAACCTTATCAGGAATTAGACTTTTCTGAAATTGAAAAAAATCCTGTGCGATGTCCAGATCCTGAGATTGCAGCAACGATGGAAGCCTATATTCGGCAAATCAGAAAAGATGGTGATACCGTTGGTGGTGTTATCAGTTGTGTGATACAAAATGTTCCTGTTGGTCTTGGAGAACCTGTTTTTAATAAGCTTCATGCTGAATTGGGAAAAGCGATGTTGTCAATCAATGCGGTTAAAGGTTTTGAATATGGCAGTGGTTTTGAGGGATCTAAAGACAAAGGAAGCGTACACAATGATTTATACAATGCAGATGGAACCACGCAAACCAATCGCTCGGGTGGAGTACAAGGTGGCATCTCAAACGGCATGGACATTTATTTTAGAGTAGCTTTTAAACCCGTTGCGACCATTATGCAATCGCAAACAACCATAAACAATAAAGGAGAATCTGTTGAAATGCAAGGAAAGGGAAGACACGACCCTTGTGTAGTGCCACGTGCAGTCCCTATTGTAGAAGCAATGGCCGCGATGGTATTAGCTGATTTTACACTATTGAATCGAACCATCAAATCTTAAACATGAAAAAACTTGCCCTCCACTGGAAAATAATGCTTGGAATGTTGGCAGGTGTCGTTTTTGGTGCTATTTTCACTCAATTTGAAGGAGGTTCAAAACTCATTATTGATTGGATCAAACCCTTTGGAACTATTTTCATTAATTCCTTAAAACTCATTGCAATGCCTTTGATTTTAGGTTCATTAATCAAAGGGGTTTCAGATTTAAAAGACATTTCTAAACTCTCAAAAATGGGAGGGAGAACCATTGGACTTTACCTGACAACAACAGTGTTGGCGGTGACCATTGGATTGGTTTTGGTCAATCTTATTTCTCCAGGAAGCTCTATAAAAGAAGAAACTCGTAAGGAGTTGATGCTTGCTTATGAGGACAACGCCAATGCAAAAATGGCGGTTGCTGCAGAACAAAAAGATTCAGGACCTTTGCAAGCCTTGGTCGACTTGGTTCCTAGTAATATTTTTAGTGCGACCACAAACAATCAAAATATGTTGCAAGTGATTTTCTTCGCAATATTTTTTGGTATTGGAATGATCTTGTTACCAGAGAAGAAATCAAACCCAGTTAAGTTATTTTTTGATTCGTTTAACGAAGTGATTTTAAAACTAATTGATCTGATAATGTTGGTCGCTCCATTTGGTGTTTTCGCCCTTTTGGCTGCCTTAGTGGTTGAGTCCCCTAGTTTGGATTTGTTTCAAGCTCTAGGAATGTACGCTTTCACACTGCTGCTTGGTCTGGCAATTATGATTGGGATTTATATATTGTTGGTGAAAGTTTTTGCCAAAAAAAGCCCTAGTTTTTTCATGAAAGGCATCGCACCCGCTCAATTGCTGGCATTTTCAACGAGTTCTAGTGCAGCGACTTTACCTGTTACTTTGGAAAGGGTAGAGGAGCATCTAGGAGTTGATGAGGAAGTGGCAAGCTTTGTTTTGCCCATAGGCGCAACAATAAATATGGATGGAACCAGTGTTTATCAAGCAGTGGCAGCTGTTTTTATAGCGCAGACTTTTGGAATGGATCTAACGCTAGGCGCCCAGCTAGGAATTATACTCACCGCTACTTTGGCTTCTATCGGAACGGCTGCAGTTCCTGGAGCTGGGATCGTAATGTTGGTAATTGTCCTGGCACAAGCAGGAATTCCAGAAGTAGGATTGGCATTGATATTTGCAATCGATAGACCATTAGACATGTGTCGTACAGTTACAAATGTTACTGGTGATGCTGCTGTTTCAATGTTGGTTGCTAAATCTATTGGGAAATTAAAAGACGAACCAAAACCTAAAAATTGGAACGATAATTATCCTAAAACATAGGTTATTTCACAGAACACTTAATACCACATTAGCTTATTTGTCTCTAATTGAAATCAATGTCTTTACAATTGAAATATTTCTATTTTCTAATTAAATGATTTTGCCAGTCGTGCAGTTCTTTCCATTTCCCCTCAGCGGCCAGTCTGGCTTGCTCTGGCCAAGTCGCAGGATCATGCATGCTGAATGAACTTCCCCCAGCGTCTAATATTTCTTGACACCTCTCGATATTACAGTCCGCTAATGCAGACCAGGATCTGATATTGTTTTTGTAAAATAAGCTTTGAATTTTAGGACCAATACCTTTAACTACGGTGAGGCTGTTTTCTTTAATCGACTGACCAAAAACACTTTTTGCCAAAGCAGCATTAAAAGA
>Ga0129327_10002914_pt1 | contig 9915 bp, 10 predicted proteins | sample CPBDNA_6_FD_111799 | JGI IMG/M metagenome (GOLD analysis project Ga0129327, IMG submission 111799) | Freshwater to marine salinity gradient microbial communities from Chesapeake Bay, USA - CPBay_Spr_31_0.8_DNA | ecosystem: Environmental > Aquatic > Marine > Coastal | place: USA: Chesapeake Bay...
ACTATTTGTCATTATATTAAATAAACAACTATAAAGAAATTGTTCATAGCTTTTAAAATGTCCAACCCTCAAAATGACCCAATTCTATCTTCTGTTAAAGAATTTCAACTAGAAAGAGCACAACAAAAGCAAAAATGCGATGAGTTAAGACTTAAACTTGCAGATGAAAGAATAATCCCTATGCTTATGAAACAAGTGGAACTTTATGAAAAAAAAGTACAAGAAATTCAAGAAGAAAATAAGAATCTTAAACAAGATAATGAGGTTTATAAAAATGATAATGAAGCGTGGCGTAACCAAAGCACCGAAATATGTAAGGAACTTCTGGGCAAAGAAACAACAAAATGGGGCAATTGTGCAGGCGATACTTATAGCGATGTAGAAGAACTATTAGAAGAAATTAATAAACTTAAAGAAGAAAACAAGAAACTCAAAAAGAAAATTATTAATATTAATGATATTTTAACAAAGTCTGGTAATAAAGGTTATGTAGATAAAATTAAAGATGTAAAAGATATTATTAATAAACAATAATTATATCAAGGATATCTTTTACATTTTACATTTTAATAACTATTATACAATAAATTATATATATATATTTTTTATTGAAATACCTTTGGTTATAAATCTATTTTTTATAAAGATATCTTTAATATGTGCAGAATATATATTATTCATTATGAATAGCACTATTTTACAAAAGTGTCTGACAATCATAAATTTAACAACGTTTATTTATGTTGTTAATTTTCCACGTGTGGGACTTTTTATTTTTTTTATGTTATTCATTATGAATAATTTATAACATTTATGTAATTATATCATCATTTATTATATCGAAGATATCTTTATAAAATAAAATTTAAAAAATAATTAATTATATTGTTCCCATAATTGCCCTAACTTAAAACAAGTGTATTGATATGCTATTATGCTTATCGTTATATATTTATAATCTATTTTCATACTTATATATATATATATATTTTTTATTAAGATATCTTCAAAATCTGCATTAATTAATCAAATAATATTTTAAATGGCTTCCCTTCTTCTGCTTTTTTTATTTTTAATGAGTAAATATACTGATGCTTCAGTATCTTATTATTATTCATTTCAAGTTCGACGTCTTTTGTTATAATTGGATTCACGTGATTTCTTCGACTTGGACTCATATTATAAAATCTGCATGCCCGTCGCACACTGGATATATCACCCCAATTACATATAAATATTACGTCATTATATGGTTCATCATAATCCATATATGTTGCTCCATCTAATATATAATCATTTTTAGCCCATTTAATCAGTTTCTTGCTCTTAAACATTATATCATTTTTAAAAACTGTTGTAGGTCGCTGTTTGGGTGATACATTCTTTAAGTATTCTTTTAATTCTGTTGGATTTTTTATTATTTCATCATATTTAAAATCTTTAATATAAAAATCTATATTATTTAATATATTACTTTTTGTTAAATTAATATCTATAATAACTGAATGTTTTTTAAATAAATTAACGATATCTTTTTTTGAATGTGATTTATCTACCATCATTTATAATATATAATATTTTATTTATTATTTATTTACTTATATTGAGTTTAGCCATTAATTGTATATTACTAATAACTAATTGTTCTGTAAAATTTTTTAAATCTTCATACTTATCTTTCTCTTTTTCATATAATTTTTTATATTTACTACATTCAAAATAATCTTTTATAATAGCGATATAATATAACATATTTATATTATTTACTTAGAAAATTATTATATATATATTTAAAAAATATTATTAGACGGCGTGTTTTTAAATAGTATTACGCGAAATAACAATTAAAGACACCCCCTTCAATTGTAGCAACCTTGACAAGTTCTAAATATACACGAAGAGTATAAGTTTCTGCAGGTAGACCAGATGCTTTATATACAAGATCCATTCCCTTATTATTTACACGCTGTCCCTTATTCGGTTTAATTGCTGTCCATCTCATAACACCACCAATTCCAGCAGTTCCACTATTCTGTGCGTGTCCTTCAAAGGTTTCACTAGTTATTACAGATACTGATGAAGATTGGTATTCATCCCTAACAACCATAGGAACTTTGCTCTCTGCGTGTTGCGTTGTATGGAATAATAAAGACGTATTAGACCTATCAACATTAAACTCATATAAATCATTATATAATAGATTGACAGATAAAGATTGTCCTGCTGGAACATCTTTAGCAACAACGCCATTTAATAAAGATACTGGTGTGAAATTTTCATTTTTCTGTAATCCAAAGAATACTTTAGATACAAGGCGACCATTACCACCAAGAGGGAATGTAAGATTTGTAAATGCTGCTTGATTTCCAGTTCTTTTAGCAAGACGATAATCAAAATACTGGAATGTTAATTTTGGATTCTGTTCAGCATATTTTTGCATAATTTCACCATCATAACTTATACTATCATAAATAAGTTTTACTTCATCTTTATTTACTAAATACTCAACAGCATTATTAGCAGCATCGCTATTAGCAACACATAAACGTCGAGATAAAGCAGCACCAGTAGCGCTATCAGTTGTCGGAGTAAATGTAATATCTATATGAACTTCTTCATTTAACATAAACATAGGGAGTTGATTGGTTTTAAGGAAGGGGAAAAGGTCGCTTAAATATACCGAATATACTGGGGCATCAGCAATAGTTTGTGCAGAAGAGCCATCATTATGCATCCATGGTAATAGTTCAAAAGCACCAGCACCACCGCCAGCACCAACTACAGGATTACGACCTACATCTAAGCCAACTTTTTTAGCAGAATTAGGTGGTTTATCAGTTGTATTAGCAGTTCTATCATCATAAACTGGTTGATGAGCTATACATCTCTGCGATAAATACTGTTCTCTTTCTTTGTTGTCTTCATTCGAAGAAAAAAGAGAATTATACTGGCTAAACGCCCAATAGTCATCAACAGCACAAACCATTTTATTACCAATTAAGAGCTGTGCAGATTGAACTAAATTAGCTATGCCAATATTTAGAGGGTAGAAAGCAGTTGAAGATGTAAGAGGTGTTACGGCAAGGGTTATTTTTGAGTTGGAATGTAAAAATCCAGCAACCCTTTGTAAAGTAAATCTAACACGATTTTGTGAGAAAGTTATAGGATCGATGACATCTGTGTGAAGAGTCTGTCCATAAGAAGAAGGTATCGCACCAATTTTTATTAAAGATGGGATACGATCAGAAGAAACGCTATCATCCATTTGATTATCACTCATTTTATATTATAAATATATAAAATATTAAAAAATAAAATTTAAAAAAATAAAATATATAGAAAATAATTTAATTTTATATTAGTATATGATTGGAAGTCACATCCAATAGTTTATTATATTATAATCTATATAAAATAATTGCAGCAAACTTAATACACAATATATCTATTTTGTTTTTTCTTCTTATATGAATATATTTACCTTTAAAAGTTTTTTGATAAACCCATACTTTATTAGTAGTACAATAATGTATATTTTTATAACCAGTAGTATTACTACTTGGTTTTTTATTATCACTTTTATTAGTATTACAACTATTACAAACTATATTTCTAAATTCGCCAGTAATATGGTCGTGATCCATATATTTTTTGTTAGATAATTCTACATTACATAAATCACAATTATTTGTATTTATATATCTATCATATATTGCTTCATAATCACCAATTAAACCACGACTTTTCCAATTATAAATAGTATTATATTTTTTACCTTGTGGTGTTTTGCGATATTCTCTCATATATTCTTTACGTTTATCTTTAATATTTTCTTTGTTTTTTTCATACCATTCTCTTTTATATTCTTTAAGTTTAATTTGATCTTTATATGGCATATTTTAACATTAATATTTATGTTATAATTTTTTCAAATTTATTTACACCACTAACTGATTACCTGAACTCCTTGGGTGCCTGACCAAGCAACCATGACCTTAGATTTAATAAATAAATAAGCAGATACTGGATTCCCGTCATCTAACTGGGTAGTCATTTGAATAGAAAACTGTGAATTACTGAAATCCACGCCTTCCGAGTCTAACATATCATATAAAACTCCAATACCATATACCGCTCCTGTATCAGGCATATATCTATAACCATTAGTGCCGTTCTCTCTAACAGTAAAATTGCGATTAGCAGTAAGAGGTGAGGCTGTTGTTCTTGTATGATGTTTTTCTGGAATAATAGAGGATAAGAAACCTTTAATTATCTGTGAATCTACAACAGGTGTTAAATTTGTCGAGCTTCTAACACTATCAACTTCAAAAGCACTTGGAAAGCGTTCACCATTGCGAAGGAATGATATAGTTTCAACATTTGCTAATGCTCCACCACCACTAGTAGCAGATTTAGAGGGCATATACGTCAAAAATCCATCTTGTCCTAAATTATTCACAAAATTAGATGGAACAAAATTTACAAAACATCCCAATACTTTTGATAATCCAAGATTAAAGTTTATAATACTATTAGTAGATTCAAGGGTGGAAAAGTAAGAAGTAATACTATTAAATGATAATATACCACTATCTGGTGCAGATTCACCATAACTGACTTCACAAGCAACTTCAAGACCACTTAATTCATAGAAGCAATTAGCAATATTAGTAGTGCTACCATCACTTGAATAAAAAAACTGACTATCGGGTGCAAGGTGAATTTCAACTTCAATAGGGACTTTTGATAATGGAAGCATAGAAGCACCAAGAGTTAAACCACTTGGAAGAGGAATACAAAAATCTTTTCCAGCAACATCACCATCACCCGAACCACGAACAACACTATCTCTAAAAGCATTATAGTTAGGATAGATTAAAGCAGTTTCACTTAAATGCCCCGCTACATCTTGCATTCCAGCCATTACTGGAAGATATGAGGACATGAAACGTCCATAGTGCCTTATGTGTTCTATTACTTGTTTTGTCTCTGCATGACGAAATACTAACTGGTCTATACATCCATAAACACCAAGTTTATGAGAAGCCATAAGTTCAACAGCAGCAGCAGCAGTAGGTGGTAAAGTTCCAGCAGCATCACGCCAAATGTTTAATTTACCAGCCAGACGAATAGTAGATAAATCTAACATAGCATCTTGACGACCAAGAGTAACAGTTAATACTGGATTACCACGAGCATGAGAAACTTTACCAGAGGCAGGGACATTATTCGGTTGAATGGAAAGATACTTTTTAGCAACACTCATTTTATATAATATAATATAAAATAAATTTAAAATAAAAAATTAAAAAAAATACATAGAAAATATTTAGATTACTTAAAGCGTAACAACAACACTATCACCTTTAATAGATATACGTCTTAAGTGAAACATGAATGAATAGAGGAGTTTATTGTGTGCAGGTGGAAGATCTACACCTCCAACAGTTCTTTCATTATATAAGAGTTGTAACTGATTGGTCTTATTGTTAAGATTTGCTACACCATCATTAAGAGCATAGGCACGACCAATTAAGAAATTTCTATTGTAATCTACAAAAGACCTTGGAACAATACCCGCTTGATTAAGTGCTTTTTCAAGTTCAATAAGAGGCTGTGCGGCTATAGATACACCTTTATTAATTTTAGAAACTACTATTGGGCGACTTGGAACAAGTTTATCATCTATCTGAAACTGATACGATGTAAGGTGATCTATAATACCTACTTGACCTGAGCGAATTGAATGAAGTGCTATATCCATATCAGTTGTTTCTTCTTCACTGTAAGTAGTGTTTAGACCACCAATTAAATCAGCACTGTCTAATACTTTAGCATCACTGGGCATAATAATACACGATTTAACCCTTGTATTAGATACAGCAAGATTTACTGTTGCATTACGATTGCTTGATACTAGTGAATGTTTGTAATTAGTAACACTAGGAATATCAATTTCTATTGAACCACCTTCACGCATTTTCTGCATCATACCCGCTTCATAACGAGGATCAACACCTACTTGCTGACAAACAATCTCAACATTTTGAACTTCACATGTAGCTGGGTATGAAGTTTTCTTTGCTAAAATCTGTGTAGTGCCGTCAGCAACTTGAACTCTGTGAGTATCACAAGCAGCAGAAAAAACAATATAGTTGTTAGATGTAGCAGCAGTTCCAGTTCCAGCATTATTATTTTGGAACTCTTCAAGAGTTAGTTTTACAAATCCACCATCAAGGGATATATCAGTAATTTTGGGATATGCTGCCGCACCAGCAGCAGTTGTCCATAAATTACATTCTACTGTATGGGGATTATCAATTTCACATATACCAACACGCTCACCTTTAACAAAAGGACAATTTTCAACACTAATCATATTATTCTGTTTACCTAAAAAGATTTCAGTTCTATTTGTAGCGTTGCTGATATTAAGAGGATTTCCAACAGCATCAATACCATGAAATACTGGGTTCTGTTTAACTCTGCGATTACGATTTACACTATCTAACTGTTTAATAAATCTTGCCGGGTCTTCTAAATCTACTTCAATAAATAAACCATTAGTCATAAGGACAGGGAATATTTTATCACCGCCATCAGCAAATAATCCACAATGGATTGGAAGAGAAAGTTTAGCATTTAAGAAATCTTCAGCAGTTCCCCAATCACGAGCAGCTGGAACAACCCCAACTGGTTTGTAATAAGGATTAGTGTGTGTATCAATATTGTTAGATATAGAAGTTCCAAGAGTTCCACGATTTTCAACATTATTGATTAAACAACCTTCTTTTAATGCTCTCATCTTTCTTAAACTGTCATCAGCATCATAAGAATACTGAATTTGGACTTTAGAATTATATTCAGTAATCTCTTCAAGTAATACAGCACGATTGCCCGAATAAATACGAATATTTTTAATTACTGATTGACCGCCAATAAAAGGGTCGAGTTGAAGGCGAGTTGGTGTATCACCCGATGGGACAGCAAGTTTAATATCAAACTGTAAATAACTATTTTTACCATCAAGAAATTTAACAGTAGGTGGAATTTCAAAATCTACTCTACGACCATTCTGTCCTGCAGTTCCAGTGTAGGACTGCCCGTTAGTCGAAGGGACTGAAACTTGCGTTTGCGAAACTTTGATTTTGTCATCATTACGCCAATATGAACTCATTTTATAATATAATATATAAAATAATTCTTAAAAAATAAATTAAAAAAAAATAAAAAATTATTGAGTTCTTGAAACTGCTTGTGTTAATTGCTCGGTTGTAACTTCTCCTCTGACTTGACTTGATATATCTTGTTGTTCTTTTTCTTTGCTTACATCCCCCGATTCTTCTTCACCAACACCTTCAACAATACTACCACCTAAACCAATTAAAGCACCAGTTCCTTCTAATAATAATGAGAATGGTGTAATACCTCCAGTAGCAACTCCAGCAACTTCTAAACTACTACCAATAATATTTGCAATATTACCAGTTCGAGACAAACTATTTGATCCAAAAGCATCTAAACCAGTTTGACCTTGCATGAATCTACCAATATCTTGGAAAGCATCAATACCACCACCTAAACCAGCAATACCAATTTTACCCACCGTTGCTGCTTTACCAGCTACTTCACTCGCTATTTCAGCAGTTGTTTTTACTCCAGCACTACCCGCTACATCACCAGCTCTTGCTGCCTCTTCTTCTGCTAATCTACCTTCTCCAGTATACGTTTCAGTTGTTCCTACGGGTCTTTGTGCTACTGCTTCACCCGCTTGTGGTGGATTAGTTAATGGCGCTCTTTCAGCCCCCGCTTCTTTTGCTAATACTTCTTCTCTTGATAAAGGCAAATCTTTAAAACCACCTAAACCAGTTGGTCGAATTATTCCACCTTTTTTACCAATGACTGCTAATTTACCACCACTTGTCCCACCACTCAATAAATTTTTTTGTAATTTAGCAGTTCTATCTTGGTCTTGTTCTCTATTTGCGTCATCTAATTGTTCTGCTAATGTATTATTAAAATTTACATTTGCTTGATTAATTTCTTGTGCTTGTTGACTTAAAGCATTCGCTTGTGATATTGATGCTGTTCCACCATATAATTGCATTTTATAATATAGTTTATTTTTTTATTTTATAAAATAAATTAAAATAATTTTAAATATCTAGAATAATTTAGTTTCTCCTTCAGCAATCGGTGTTTCAAATCTAATGTAAGCACGGGCTGGATTTTGTTGGAGGTCGAGGTAGAGAAAACTATATGGAGCGTCATCAATCGCTTTTTTATATAAATCCATAAATATTCCAGGAAACATATCACCATATTCTTCATTTAATTTCTCTAACTCTTTCATATTCTGCTGTTTCATAACTATAATTGAATTAGCATTATTACGAATTAAACCACTTACAGCCCTAAATGATTGTGTAGTGAATGCTAATAATCCAATACCATAATGTCTAAATCTGGTAGCAAGAAAACTAACAGCATTACTCTTTTTAAAATCTTTTGTTAAGATATCATCTAAAACTAATGCTACTGTTGGTCTTTCAAAATCTTCATATTTTTTTTGACTTTCAATTAATTGAGTAATCATTTCATCATTATAATGATCTTCACAATCAAAATATTTATTTAATAATTTACCCTTGGGATCAGCATTTAATGTATTTGAAATAATTTTAACAATATCAAACTTGTCTTTATACATTTCAGGATTACATAATAAATTAACTAATAAATTAGATTTACCTTGTTTAACTGAACCTACAATTAATAATAATGCTGGGGGCTGGGGTAGGTGTGCATGTATGTCAGCATATCTATCATCTGGATCTGGGTCTTTTACTTTAAATACTTTCGGTGGTGCTTTATCCATTATATAAGTATATTATATATTTTTTTTATATTTTAAATTATATAAATGAACAACCACTTTTATATTAACCTTGAAAATAGACCCGAAAGAAATTTAGATACTATCGTTGAACTTAAAAAATTAGGAATTAAAAAACCAAATAGATTTAATGCTGTATCACATAATATTCCCTTAGTTGGATGTGCTATGTCGCATATTGCTTGTATTGAGAAAGCAAAAGAATTAAATTGGGACTATGTTATTATATTTGAGGATGACATTAAGATTGAAGGAAAACAAAAAATAATTGAGAAGTTTAATAAATTTATAAAATATGATTTTGATGTTTTATATCTTGGATGTTGGAATTATCAGAAGCCAATTCAGATTGAGAGAGACTTAGCAAAAGTAGTTAAAGCAAGTTGTTTACATGCCTATATTGTTAAGTCTCATTATTATGATACTTTGATTGATAGATTAAAAGAATCTATTGATTTAAAATTAAAAGATCCAAATAATGGTAAATATAATAATGATGAATGGATTGGTGAATTACAATTAAAGGATAGATGGTACTGTATAACGCCAGTTCATATAACACAAAAAGATGGATATTCAGATAATTTTAATGAAATAAGAAATTATAGTAAGATTATTAAGCATATTCCAAATTAATATTTATATAATAGTATAGCAGCAAACTTTATACATAATATTTCTATTTTGTTTTTTCTTCTTATTTTAATTCTTTCGCCTTTGAAAGTTTTTTCATAAATCCAGTGTTTATCAATATTATGATAATATACGTTTTTATAACCAGTAGTATTATTTTTTCTTTTTTTAGTATCGCTTTTATTCATATTACAAGCGTGACAAACTACATTTCTAAATTCTCCAGTATTATGGTCGTGTTCCATACATTTTTTATTACCACCTTTACGTCCCTCACATAATAGTATATTACATAAATCACAATTATTTGTATTTATATATCTATCGTATATTGCTTCATAATCACCAATTAAACCTTTAGTTTTCCAATTACAAATAGTATTTGA
>Ga0129327_10002917_pt1 | contig 9906 bp, 4 predicted proteins | sample CPBDNA_6_FD_111799 | JGI IMG/M metagenome (GOLD analysis project Ga0129327, IMG submission 111799) | Freshwater to marine salinity gradient microbial communities from Chesapeake Bay, USA - CPBay_Spr_31_0.8_DNA | ecosystem: Environmental > Aquatic > Marine > Coastal | place: USA: Chesapeake Bay...
GAGGCGGGGGTGGAGGCGGCGGCAGCGCAGGGGGCGAGCTCGGGCGGCTCGGGTGCCTCCTCGGCGATTGGCGCTCCTGTGGCGCTGGGCGGCTTCAGCGCGGCGCTCCGCGCGGCCAGGCTGCGCTGGGGCTGCCCGTGTCCTGTGGCACTCCCGTGCTCTTGCCCGCGTAGGTGGGCGGGCCTGCTTGCGGAGGGGGGCGCCGGCGCGGAAGGAGGTGAGGACTCCGACGGTTCCTCGGGCGGCGGGAGCGCGGCGTCTCCGGGGGCGGGCGCGGACGGCAGGAGGGAATCCAGCAGCGACGGCGAGAGCTCTAGCTCAGGTGAGGATGATGGCTTGCGCCTCGAGGACGCTTCTAGCTCCAGCGAGGATGACGACTCGCGGCTGGAGGGTGCGGTCCGCAGTGAGCGACAGCGGCGCGGCTGCTCCTGCCCAGTGCGGGGCCGGTGCGGATGCGGCCGGTGCGCTCCCCGCAGGCACCCGCCGCTAGGTCTCGCCCATGATGACCCGCACCTCCAGCGCATGATCGGGTACCGCCCGCGGCCCACGCATGCTCACCTGGGCGCACCGCTTGGAGGGGGAGCTGTGGGGGGGCAGGGGCTCCGAGCGGCGGGCGGCCAGCGAGATGGCAGTGAGGGGGCGGGCTCGGGCGCGGGCAGCGACGGGGCGCGACCGGCCCATGAGACTGCGGCTGCCAACATACTAGAGGCGGCTGTGCGACAAGGGCTCAACCGGCCGAGAGCGCGGCCGCCTGCCGCCAGGGCTGCGACGGCGCTGGTGGGCGCGCCGCGACGAGCGGCTTCGTCGGTGGGAGCTGCGCCTCCGCTCCCGCCCCCCGCCGAGGCAGGGCCGGTGACGGTGGCTGCTCGAGCGCTGCGAGCGATGGTGGCGGGGGCTGCCCTGCGCGCCATATCTCCTCAGGCCGCCGCACAGCGTCGGCTGCTCCAGGCGGCGGCGGAGCGGCTGGCGGCGGCGACCAGGCCGAGTGCAGCTGCGCCATCTGGATTTGCGGCGGCCGTGGATGCGGCGAGCGCATCGGACACGAGGGCGCTGATATCTCGGCTCGCCACGGCGTTGACGTCGCACGCGGCAGGCGCGACGCCGAGGGCGGTGGCGGCGGTGTCAAGGGCAGGGTCGGCGGTGGCGGCTGCGGAGGCGGGTGCGGCGGCGAGACGGGCGGCGGAGAGGGGCGTGCAAGGGGACCAGGCCAGCGACGCGCCGATGCACGGTGCGTCGGAGGATGTGATGGGCGCCTTGTGGCGGCAGGCGGCTGCAGCTCTGACGGCGGTTGCCGCTGTCGCCCATCTGCAGTGGCCGGAAGGCGAGAGGCGCGGCCGCGGCGAGCGCGCGCCGGGGGCAGGCCTGGCCGCGGCCCTGCGGGTGTGGGCGTCGGCGCAGGACGGCACGCAAGCGTCTCATGAGGCACGTAGGCGCGCTGGTGCCCTTCTCGACGCGGCGGCGATCGAGGCGCGCGCCGATTGGATGTCCGAAGGAGAGGCGTCGGCGGGGCATCTGTCAGCAGCCATGCGCACGCTGGCCGACGCAGCGGTTGCGCCATGGAGCGAGGGGAGGCCTGACGGGCGGTGGTCGTCTGTTGCCGGTCTGACGGCGAGCGCTTGGCTGGCGGAGGATGGACTGCGGACAAGGGCGGCATGGAGAGCGGCGGCGGCTGTGGCGGCCGCCGCGCAGCATCTCGAGGTGGAGAGGGCGCTGGACGACCTCGCAGCGAGTGTGGCGTCGCGTCTGGTGGCCGACGCGGCGCGCCCGAGCAGCCCACCGATGGCGGCGGAGGGGAGCGGAGGGGGCGCCGATGCGCACATGCGAGTGCCGGCGGACGAGCTGCTGATGCGCGACATGAGAGCGGAGGTGCGCTTGGCGGCTGCTCTGCCGATCGACGACGGCGGCGGTGGTGATGGCGGCGGAGGCGGCGGCGGCGGGAGCGAGGCGCTTGCCATGTGGAACACGGCGGGCATGTGCAGTCAGGAGGGGAGGCGACCGAGGCGAGCATCAGGCGGCGCACGTTTCTGGGCGGGCAGCTGCGCTCGCTGCCTCCTACGTACGTGGCGCTGTCAGAGGTCAACGGCTCGCGGGCGGCGTACTCTGCTGAGGGGGGGATGCGGTCGTGGCTGCTCGGGCTGGGCTACGAGTCGGAGATGGTGGCAGGCATCTTGGGCAGCGATGGCCGGCACCGGGGCGGCGTACTGCTGGCGTGGCGCGACGTGGAGGTGGTGAGCCCGCCGGCAGCGGATTCCACTGGCGTGGTGCTGGTAGGCACGTTTCGTGCAAAAGGGCACGCGCAAGGCGCCACTGTGGAGGTGGGCGTGGTGTATGGGCGGCATCGCAAGGGCGGATCGCTGAGGGCGGTGCGTGTGGTGGCTCACATGGCGGTGGGCGTGAATTCGGATGGCACCCGGCGTGGGATGGTGGCTGCTGGCGACTACAACGCCACGCCGGCTCTCTCGTTCCAGGTGGCGACTCGCCTGCGTGGTCAGCCGGATGAGGAACTGGGCGGGCTCGTCGGAGGGGACGGCGACGACGCTGGCGACAGCCCTCCCACCGAGGCGTCGCTCGTGCCGTTGGGCCACGACCATGCGCGCGGAGAGTTCTCGCGCTCGCGGTGGCGGCCAACGGGACAGTCGCAGGTGCGGGAAGGCACGGCGACGATCGACCATGTGGTGGTGGCGGGCTCTGAGCGCGGGCAGTGGCGCTTGCGGGCTCGAGTGTTTGCGGAGACCGACGGGAGGCTCGTGAGCGATCACGAGTACTTTGTCGTTGTGCGTGACTCGCGGGGCTCTCAGGCAAGGGGGGGTGGCGCGCAGCAGGAGGGGGTGGAGTGGCGACCCCCCCGCCACAAGCATGGTGCGTGGGGCAAGGCGGCGCGGCGGGAATTCCACGACAGGGCAGGCGAGGCGTTCGACGCGGCACGCGACTGCTCGGTTCCAGCGGGTGATCGGGAGGGCGCGCGGCGGTGGAATGCTATTGCCAGCGTCATCAATGCCAGCGCCGATGCTGTCACTGCGGGGCGGCAGGCGCGCATGACGCTCCGTGAATCTAGCGACGCGGCACAAGCTGCGTCGCTGCGCCAGCGGGTCGGCAGCGCGAAGGGCTTGCTGCGCAAGCTGAGCGACAGGCAGCGTGACGCGGTGAAAGCGGAGGCGATGGCGCCCCCTCGCGGGCGGGCAGCGTCGAAGCGCCGCTTGGCGGTGATACGTGCCCGAGACGACCTGTTCGACCCACGCGCGAGGGAGTACTTGGCGCGAAATGACCGCAGCATGGCCGCTTCTCTCGCAAGGGTGGGGGCAGTGCCGAGGCAGGGCCTTGCGCCGGCGGCGGCGGTGTTGATGGTGGAGCGCGCGGAGACGAGGCTGCGCCAGCGTCTGCACTACTACTGGTCGCAGCTGCAGGCGGTGCAGCGCGCCGAGTCTCGGGAGCTGGCGGCTGGAATCAAGGCTGCGAACGCGACGGAGGACCCGGTGGCGAGGCGCGAGGCAGTGTTCCGAGTGATGGGCATGGGTGCTGCTCCGGGCGGAGGCATCGACGGGTTCCATGAGCGTGACGATCCGGCGCGCCGATGGGTGACCGATCCTGCCGAGCAGCGCGATGGTGCGGGCGTGATATTCCGAGCGATCGACGACGAGAACTACGACGGCGGCGCCGACCTGCAGCGGGCGGAGGGCTACCTGCGGGCGGTGGTGCCGAGGTATGCCGAGGACTGCGCGCCGGATGGCACCGTGTGGACTCTCCGTAAGGTGATGGGCAATCTGCCGGCGTTCGATGCCACGCTTCGTCGCCTTCGCTCGAACAAGGCCACGACGCTGGACAGGGTGGCGAAGGAGCTGTTCGAGTGGCTGCCGGAGCGGGTGCGGCTGGCGCTGCTGGAGTCGCACCTGATGATAGCGGAGGACGAGGACGGCTCGCCGCCTTCGTCGTGGGAGCGCATCGTGGTCAAGCTGCTGGACAAGAAGAAGAAGGAAGCGCAGCTCATACTCAAGCGCGACGTGTGCTTCTTGTCGCAGGGGCTGAAGACGCACACGGGGCTGTACGCTCCTGCGTACGAGGCGCCCACGGCACGGGTGCAGGATGCGCAGAAGGGGTGGCGGCGGGGCGAGGCCTTCACGGAGGTGGCGGGCGTCGGCACGCTGTCCATCGACCAGGCCCACTTCCTGCGTCATCTGATAATCCACCTCTTCTGCGACATCAAGCGGTTCTTTCCGGCGATGGATCGAGGGTTCGTGTTACTCGCCGAGCTGTGGCATGGCCTGCCGAAGGCGGTGCGAGAGGAGACGGCGCGCTTGTACTCGAAGGCAGTGGCACAGTACGAGACGGTGCACGGGCTGGCCACACTCAACTTCACGCTTCTGCAGATGAAGTCGGGCGCAGTCCAGGGCTGTCTGCTGTCTACCGAGAAGGCGAAGCTCTTCATGAACACTCTGGCCGAGGCGGTGTCGATGCAGATCGATGGGGTCCGGTTCTGGAACGGCGAGGAGGGCGGCGGTGTGCGGATGCCGCAGGCCATCTTGGCTGATGACGTGTTGGGTATGCTGACGTCGTGGCGAGCGTTTGATAGGTTCCTCTCCATATGCCGGGAGTGGGCGGAGGTCACACGGAGCAAGTTTGGGGTGAAGGCGTTCACGAAGACGGTCTTCTCGGCAGTCGAGGTCGACGCTGCAGGTCGGCCCCGTGAAGCAGTGATGCCTGCGGGCATCAACCTCTCAATCGACGACAACGCGCCGCCCGTGCCGCGCATGCTGATCGTGGACGATTACGCTCACGTCGGCTTCCGGCGGCGGCTGGACGGGCAGCAGGGCCCGCAGTACACGCAGCTGACGTCGCTCAACATGGCATGGCTCGCGAGGGTGGCGAAGGTGCGACGCATGTCGCGGCGCGAGTTTGTCGAGTACACCAACGTCGGCTTCGAGGCGGTTGCGGGAGTCTACTGCTGCTGGCTGCCCATGGACATAGAGCGTGGCGAGGCGTGTGGCGAGCGCGCGCGGCGCGCGGCGTACGTCAAGCGGTTTCGGCCGCTGCAGCCGACGCGCGCCGACTACTATATGCCGGCGCCCTGGCAGCGCACGAAGCAGCATGGCGAGGGCGTGGCGCACATGGCAACGGCGCGCATGGCCGGAGAGGGGCTGCACCACCTCACTGCGATCGGCGACGCGACCCTGTACACGACGTTTGCCAACGCCATTGCCGACGGCGTTCCTTCTCCCATCCGCACTGCGGTTCGATCGGCGGTGGACCTGACGGCGTACACGTGGGGCATGCGCGGTGAGGGGTACGACACGTGGGAGTGTGAACACCTCGAGCCCGTGCTGGCTCTGCCGCGGGGCGACGGTGCGGCGGGCGGGTATCGCAATGCGTCAGAGGCATTCATCCGCCAGGGCATCCGCATGCGGCGGGCGATGACGCGCCCGACCCTGCCTGGCTGCGACGACGACGCTCCTTCGTACAATCTCAGGCTCGTGCACCAGCCGGCGGCGGGCGACCCGATGCGGCCGCAGGCGGCGCACCACGAGTGGCGCACGGTCGACCGGATGGAGCTGTGGCGAGGGGAGTTGGCGAGCGCGGCGTGCGTGGCGGCGGTGGGTCACCCGAGGCTGCCCCCGCTGTCTCTTCTCTCCGCAGGCGTTGTCGTGCGGGCGCATCTGTGCCGCCCACGCGGCCGCCCCCAGTATATGGAGTATGCACGGGCGGTGCAGCTGATCCCGGACTTGCGGGAGGGTGACGCGGAGGCAGAGGCAGCGTGGCGGCTGGTGGTGGATGACCTCGAGCTCCTGGGCATACCACCGGTTGCGGGCGAGCCGACTCGGAGTGCGCGCGCCATTTGGTGGGGCGAGCGTCACGAGTGGGAGGAGCGGCACGACGGCGGAGCTCGGGGAGGCGACCACGTGTGGCTTGACACGCTCGAGGCGCGCCGCGCTGCGGGGGAGGACGTCAGCGCCTCCGAGTGGGCCGGCTGCTACACGCGGTGGCTGGAGGGCGAGGAGCCTCGTGCAGCGCGGGAGCCGGCACCGGGCGTGCTGGCGACGGCGGCCGAGCTGAGCGGGGGTGCACACATCACGAGCGTGATGCCGCCGCGGCGACCGAGGGGAGCGGCCAAGCGGAGCCGGAAGGATAGGCCTGCGCGGGCGGCGGGCGATGTGGCCGTGCCTGTCGTGGCTCCGCCTCCCATTGCGCTGTGGGACGAGCGGGTCGAGACGGGTGGCGCCGCGCCCGAGCCCACGCAAGAGGACGCCGAGGCTCTGCAGCGCTACGCGCGGCAGCGGTGGGAGTTCACAGCCGACGGAAGGTATCTCACGTGTGCCGCGGGCACGGACGTGCGGGATGCGTCGGTGGTCGTGCAGCTGTGCGCATCCGCGATGCCCATAGTGATCGCGGCCCACCTGCGCGCTGTGGAGGCGCGGGCGAAGCGCGAGATGGGGCGTCGTGCTGCGGCGTCGAGCAAGGGCGAGCTGGAGCCAGCGCCTATCCCGCCGACTGCCGAGGAGCTTGCAAACCACGGCGGGCCCGGGTACAACGTGGCGCTCGCGCAGCGCACGATGGATGCCATGCTGCATGCGGAGCAGCTGCAGGGCTACCCGTGGACGATGGCGGCAGCGGGTGACGGCACGTGGAAGCCCGAGGAGGAAGACGGCTACGGCAACGGCCTGGCGCGCGGCTCGCTGTTGCACGACGGCAGGCAGCTGGGCGGTGAGATGGAGGGGCAGAACGAGCCGGGCGTGATGCAGCTGTACGGCGGCAAGCGGCACAACTTCGACACCGAGCTCGCCGCCCGGATCGATGTGCTGGACGTCGCGTCGGTGTCCTCCGAGTTTGGCTTGCACGAGCGCCTTCTCTACATCTACGACTCCACCTCGCCGATGCAGGCGGGCGCGAGCTTCCGCCGGCAGCACACGCGAGCGCGGATGAAGAAGGAGTGTGACGACATGCTGGGCTCGGCCATGGCGCTCGAGGACGAGCTGGAGGCGGCCACCTACTGGTGGCTGAAGTCGCACCGCGGCCACCTGCTGTCGGCCGCGCCGGACATTATTGCGGACTGCTTCACCGCCAACGGCGGCAGGGGCGAGTATGTGCCGGTGCCGTCGCGACCTTCCAGGCACAGGTCGGCCGTGTTCTACGCGAAGCGGTCGGAGAGGGATCTGGCCCTGGAGGTGGCGTGCCATTGGGTGACGGAGCGGCTGGTGGAGCGCGAGGTGGCGCAGCGCGCGGCGCGGCGAGCGGCAGCCCTGCATCCGGGCGATGCGCGTGATGACCCCGTGCGGGCGTCGGCGAGCACGGAGGTGGATGTGTTGCGGTGGGGGGTGCGCCTCGACGAGCGCGACCATCGCACGCTCATGGAGTTGCGCTGGGACCGCTTCGACGTGATGCACTCAGCGGGCGCGAGGTCCACGAGCCTCCCGAACTCGCTAGGCAGGTGGCTGCAGGATGTGCAGTGCCCCTGCGGCTTAGGGCGGCAGACGAGGGAGCACGTGCTGTGGGACTGCGGCCTGTGCAGCGTTGAGCGAGCCGGGCTGGAGGCCCCGCTGCTGGAGCTCTCTCGCAGCATGGGAAAGCTCTACACGGTCTCGGGCACGCACGAGGGCGCGACGGCGTGCTGGCGGGAGGTGGCCTACCCGACTGAGGGCGGGCTCGTTGGCGACCGCGGCGTGTGCTGTACTCGCCTCCTACTCGGTGTGGTGCGGCATTCGCTCAGCAAGGACTCGCGCCTAGCGGCGGCGCTGAAGCCGATGGCGGCCGTCCTTCGGGCGGTGGCCGGCATGGCACGGCAGGTGAAGTCGAGCACTGCGCGCACGGTGCTGGATGCCAACAGCGCGCGGGTTAGGTGGATTGCGAAGCGGGCGGCGCTGCGGAGGTGGTTGGCGGTGTGTGAGGTGCGAGGCACGTGGAGGCGGCGCGGTGCCATGCCCTGCGGCGACGCGTATGCGCGTGCTAGGGCGCGCGAGGCGGTACCGCGTGCGCGGGTGCGGAGTGCGCTGCGGTGGTGGCAGGCCGACTGTGCGGCGGGGCGGGTCCTCGAGGCGGCGGTGGCGGCTGACATCGAGGCGGGCGCTGAGCAGCGCCTCGCGCGATTGAGCGGCCGCGGGGCAGGGGCGCACCCGTGGGGCCCCCCCAGGTGGCGAGCGGACTTTCGCGCCGCGGTGCGCCGTGCCACGGGAGGGGACGCTTCGGCGGGCGGCATGCAGGCGGGGGAGGTGACGTGGCGGCGGCTGCGCGCGGTGACGCGCGTGCAGGTTGCGCAGGAGGAGTTGCTGGCGGCAGTGCGTGCTGCGCGGTCGGCGAGTGCGCGGACGGTGCGTGCGCGGGCGTGGGCGGAGGGGCATCCGGAGCGTGTTGTGGCGGGCGCGGCTGCCAGGCGGCGGACTCGGCCGCCGGCGGAGGATGATGTGCAGAGGCGGGTACGGGAGGCCCGCGCGCGGGCGGGGGCGCGACGTGCCACGCCGCGACCGACGGTAGCAGGGGTGCGGGGGGATGGCGGTACGGCGGCGGCGAGCTCGGCGGAGACGCTCGACGCGAGGCGGGCTCGGGCGGGCGCTCAGAAGAGGGAGCGGGAGGAACGGGCAGGGGGGGGCGGCGATGCGCAGCAGCGGCGCGTGGTGCGGGTTCTGTTTGCGGATGCGGCGCCGGGCGGGCGCGGAGGGGGTGGTACACTTTAGCGCTCCGAGGTATCGGAGGCGCTCGTCATGTATGTGTGTATGTGCTGTAGCATGTGCGTATGTATGTGTGCGAGGCGGCCGACCGTAGCCCTCGACTGCGTGCCACGGGGAGACCCGCGCCACGCCACTGCTCCCCCGATATTTGTCTCTAGGGCAAAACTCAAGCCGCGTTACCGTACACCGGGATTGGGCTCTCCGGGCATCTCGGCCGCACCTCGGGACGGCCCTGGGGGCTCGCGAGCCCGTTAGGGCTCGCGAGCGCCCTGGGCCGTTTCGAGCCTCTCGACGTCGGTTACACTGCCCAACTCCTCTCGTGTTGCTAATAAAACGACGTTTCTCTCAGCCACTTGTGCCTGCGTCCCATCCTCGGCCTCCGGTCAGCCAGCGGTGGTCTCCGTCCACCTCTGGCAGCCAGAGAAATCATGGACGCTCGCACGCCGCCTCTGCTCCTGACGCCGCCTCGCGCGGCGCAGGCGCCTCCCAACACCGAGACACCGGACGGCCGGCCTCGCCGTCATGCGCGCCTCAACTTGGGCCTGCCCGGCGGCGCGGATCTGCCAGAGGGGGGGGGGGCTACCAACCTGCTCGCCCCCGGCGTCACCACCCCCTCCCTGGCACTGGCGGCCCCTCCGCGCCGTGCGGTGCAGACCTACCAGGCGCCCGAGCGCCCGGACATCGCGGAGCTGCGTCCTTCCGCCGCCGCGTTAGCGCAGGTGTCGGCCGTCGGGCTCGACCCTTACGCGTCGGCCGCGGAAGTGAACGCCGCGCACGGCACGATGGTCGCCCAGCGGCTTTCCGAGGACTCGCAGTCGCTGCCCACTGTGGACGAGTGGCGCACGTCGGCCGTGCTGCGGAAATTCTTCTGGCTGTGCGTGCGGTGCTCCGTCACCAACGGCAACGCCGCCCCATGCTGCCGTTTCTGCTTCGACTCCCGCGACGCGATCCTGCAGAGTACCTCGGTCGACGAGGCGACCGCTCTCATGGCAAACACGCAGCACACAGCGTATGGCCGAGGACTGGTGCGCTGCGCCGCGGCTCGGGATCCGAAGCCCAACGCCCAACGCCCTACGCCCCAAGTCCTTCGCCCAAAGCCCACATGGCGCTTGCGTTTGGCCTCGCCGCACTCGGCCGCTCGGACTCAGCCGCGTGTTATGTGTGCAGCCCCTCCTGCCCTCACCACTCTGACTTGCTCCTGCTGCCCTTCTTGTCTCGTCTGAATGCATGCAAAAATGCGGACACCTCAACCCTC
>Ga0129327_10002920_pt1 | contig 9901 bp, 4 predicted proteins | sample CPBDNA_6_FD_111799 | JGI IMG/M metagenome (GOLD analysis project Ga0129327, IMG submission 111799) | Freshwater to marine salinity gradient microbial communities from Chesapeake Bay, USA - CPBay_Spr_31_0.8_DNA | ecosystem: Environmental > Aquatic > Marine > Coastal | place: USA: Chesapeake Bay...
ATATAGAGTTCTACAATCGGTGCTTAGTAAAACCTTTAAAATGGAAGTTCAAAGGGTTCGACAAAGGAAAGAAATTGAAGAATATTAACTGCCGCTAACTTCTTGCGCAAACCACTAGTGAAATCTAGAATTTTATCATTGAAACGGTAGGTTGTTTCTATTCTGCCTTTATAAGTAAAACCGAAATACTCTTCAAATTGAGTAGTAATTGAAATATCACTTCCCGTAAATCGGTAAATGGATTGCCAATCATCTCCCACACAAAAAAGTTTTTGATTGGGATTTTGGTCTAAAAAGCTTTTCAAGAATTTAAAACGCCCAATAGACATATCTTGAAACTCATCCACCATAATATAGGAATACGGCGAAAGGTATTTACTTTGAGTGAGGTAACCTCCTGCGTTGATAAGCATATCATTAAAATCTACCCATTGCTCCTTGCGTAGTTTTTCTTCGTAACTATTATACAGTTGCTCAAATATTTTTAAAAATTTATTGGCTCGGTCACCCTCATCTCCAACTATCTTTTCCTTTAATTCTGCTATCGTTACATGGTTCGATTTAACTAAATTTAAGAAGGTGTAAACTAGATTGATAAAATCAGGAATTTTGCCGTCCTTTCGGAGCGTTTTTAATACCTTTTCTTTTGGAATTGGATTGAATACAACTCCTGCTGCCTTCAATTTTTCGGTCAGTTTTTCCAAAAGCACTCCTTCCCTATTTTCATAAGAATAGCTTTCTAATAACGGAACATTGAGCGCCTCATGGATAGAGCGTTTCCATTTTATACCTTGTTGATAGGTTTCGGTGGCAGACATCCCGTTTCTACCTGTAAAGAAAGGAGGAACGGAACCGTCCCGATTGATTCCAAAATGTTCTAGCGTTATATTGTAATCCGTAAGAAAAAAATCGGGACGGTATTTCTTGTATCGGGCATCTTTTTGCTCTGGTTGAAAAATCTGCTCGTATTCGTACTTTACACCATTAAGGCACAAAAAATTAGCGATTTTTAACTCCTCTAAGCTCTTAACCTTTTCTTTATTAAACGTTAATAAATTGAAAGCTTTGACATATTTGTAATAGTCGTCAAGTGTTTTAAAAGAGGTATCTTCTTTTTCAGGAATTAACTTATATGCGAAATAATAAAGGATATCATTTGAAAATTTTTCATCTTGAAAAAGCACATTAAGTTGATTTTCTAGAAATAATTTCACGGCATTTTCATCCCCCTCAAAAGCTAAATCTGGTTTTGCTTCTTCTACTGCACCTATCACTTCATAACCTAGCGCATTAAATGTTTTCACTTTTACATTGACATTCAATCGCTCTTTAATTCGGGCTGCCATTTCATCAGCCGATTTTTTGGTAAAAGAAACCAACAATAATTCTTTAGGCTGCGCTATTTCCTTTTCTAACAAATAGGCAACCTTGCCAACAATGGTACTCGTTTTTCCTGTTCCTGCACCAGCAATGATTAGCGTATTATCTTCGTCGTGAACAATGGCGTCTTTTTGTTGCTCATCTAGTGGAAAATCTTCCACTTTGGCGAAAATAGTAGCAAACTTCTCTTTTTCCTTTGGTACAAAAGCAGCGTTATACGCTCCTCTTTTGTCTACCAAATTTTCAAAACAATCTTTGAACTGATTAATTTGAGCAACAAAGCCTTTTTCTAAGCCTAGATGTTTATACGGAAAATTGATTGTATCGGATAGTGCTTGATAATGAGTGAGCCACTTATGCGATTTTTTATAATTGAAGTAACGCTCGAAATTGGTTGATTTGGCAAAATCTGTGTTAGCGGCAAGTACTTCACTTGCAAGTGCTTCCAGAAAATGGCGCTTTTTTCTTCTTTTTTGCAGAAAAAGGTATAGGCCAACTACAAACAAAAGAGCTAATACACTACTAAAAACATAAGGAACTATCATAAATTCATCATTGATTTAATTTATTTGATAGTTTTCTCTGCGTATGTAATTAGTCTGTAATAATGGATGTTATTGTTTCTACGACTTTTCTAAAGCTCCGTCTATCTTCTCCCATCCATTTTCAAAATCATTCTTTTTCATATAATTATAGTCAATATAATCCCTGCCACTTTTTGTAGATTTTAGGTGCTTCATTATTTCCTTTACCTTACCCAATTATAAACTATCCCTCCTCCCCTTCTCACTCAACATCATATCAAAAATAAAATCATCATATTTTCGCTTAAAATCTCCATCATTAGAGTACTTCTTAAAAACATCTGTATGAGTAAACATTAAGGTACTCATTACCTTCTTAATCAATTCATCAGAAGAAATCTTAGCATTTGCTTTATCAGAGTTAAAGATATATTCCAAATCTTCTTCTTTCGTTTTCATTATTTCTGGAATTTGTGTTGCTAAGATGTTAATTTCTTCATCAGAAAAACCATCGCCAAATCTTCTATTAAATCCATCAACAATATTTTCTAGGGTATCAAATTCCTTTTGTACATCTTCACCACCTGCCTCTACTGGAATTGGGTCAACATAGCCTATTTCTGCGTCCAATAAAATATCCACTTTCTCCTGTTGAAGTACCGTTCTGTATTTATCCATGTCGATAACTTCTAGTATATTTTCTTCGCTAAGGTCTTCTTCTATTCTTAAATGGGGAATCAAATGTTTTAAAAACAAGGTAAGCATTTCCCAATACGGATTAGGTCGTTCCAAAAGCTTTACTAAGTAATTATACACTCGATAAAAGCTTTTTGCTTTGGACTTAAAATCTATTTGCTGATTCTTATTCATAGATTCTTGAAAGGCATCATTGGCAATATCCGTATAAGCATCTAGTTTTCTTCTATCTCCTTCCTTGCTATAGAATGTTTCAAAAAATCCAACAAGCATTTCCTCATCATAAATTTGATAATCATCCAATGATTCTTGTAAATCATTTAATTTATTGAGGTCTGTTTCCTCACTTAATATAGTAGTAGTATAGAAATCTTGAAAAGCTTCTTTAATGTCTTCTATTTCATTAAAGAAATCCAAAACGAAGGTATCTCGCTTAATTGGTTTCTTTGCTCGGTTCAATCGAGAAAGGGTTTGTACCGCTTGCACGCCTGATAATTTTTTATCAACATACATGGTATGTAAAAGCGGTTGGTCAAACCCTGTTTGATATTTATTCGCAACAATAAGAAAGCGATAACCATCTCGTTCAAAATAATCAGGAATACTCACATTCGTATCAGGAAAGTTATTCATACTACTTTCCGTTACTTCCTGTTTGGTTTGGTAATGTTTCTTTTTTCCTGAAAAAGAAACGATAGATTTAAAGGGGGAATTGATTTCTTTTAGGTAATCGTCAAATTCATCTTTGTATTTGATAGCAGAATCTATTGACCGACAAACGACCATCGCTCTTGCTTTATTCTTGATTCGATGCTTGACATTTTTATGGAAATGGTCCACCATTATTTTTGACTTATCCTTGATGGCAAGAATATGTCCTTCTACATGCTTTCGGATTTTCTTATTGGCTTCCTGAGTTTCAAATTTCTTAGAGGCTTCCGCATCTGCTGATTGTTTAATATTATAAAAAGACTGGTAAGTTGTATAGTTTTTTAAAACATCCAAAATAAACTCTTCTTCGATGGCTTGCTTCATCGAATAATTATGAAAAGGCAAATAGGCAGTCTTTTGTTCGCCATCTTTCATATAAGGTCTTGGAATGCCAAAGGTCTCTAGTGTCTTGTTTTTTGGGGTAGCCGTAAAAGCAAAATAACTCGCATTCGATAACATCTTTTTACTTTCAATCAAGTAGTTGATTAAATCTTCAGTAGAAATTTGACCTTCTTCATCTTTTTCTAAATCATCAAATTCCAAATCAGAGAAAACAGCATTCATACTAGCCGCTGCATTTCCACTTTGGCTACTGTGCGCCTCGTCAATGATAAAGGCAACTTTCTTATGAGAAAAATCGGTGACTGCTCGTAAGACATTGGGGAAAGTTTGTACGGTACAAGTTATTATCTTTTTATTATTGGCTAATGCCAATTGCATATGTACCGTTTTACTAGTTGAGGTTTCCGAAGGGTCGAGTTTTCGGATGTCTTTAGACTTGCCTGTGATGGCTTCAACGATATGTTTGACTTGTGCAAAGTTTTTGATATTCTCTCGGATTTGTTCATCCAAGTTTGTACGGTCGGTGATAACCACGATACTATCAAACAAGGAGACTTCTCCCTTCTCATCATAAAGACTGGTCAACTGATGCGCTAACCAAGTTATCGAATTAGATTTCCCTGACCCTGCTGAATGTTGTACCAAGTACTTCTGCCCTACTCCATTTTTTTGACAATCCACTAATAATTTTCTGACTACCATCAACTGATGATACCTTGGGAAATATTGAACGGGATACAACTTCCCTGTCTTTTTATCTTTCTCCATTACCTTAGTGGCAAACTTCTCTATCAGATTGGCAAGACTAGCTTTAGTCAATATCTCTTCATATAGATAAGCGGTCTTTTGCCCTAAAGGATTCACAGGATTACCTGCGCCAAATGGTTCATTGGAAGTGCCATCGTTGAGTCCTCGGTTAAATGGAAAGAATCGAGTATTTCGTTTAGCTAATGCGCCTGCCATATACACTTGTTGGGTATCCACAGCAAAGTGTACCATACATCGACCTAAGTTAAATATCTTGTCCTTTGGGTCACGGTCATCCATGTATTGTGTCATAGCTTTACCCACCGCTTGGTAGGTATAAGCATTTTTGAGTTCCATGGTGATGATGGGAAACCCATTGACAAAGAGCGTCAAGTCTAAACGGTTTTTATTTTTCTCCACATCGCTATAGACTAATTCTTGCGTGACCGTAAACCTATTTGCACGAAATAATTGAGCAGCTTCTTGATTAAAGATAGAACTCGGCTGTGGATAATATAATCGGACAGGTTGGTCTTTATGCTTTATTCCTTTTCTTAAGACATGGATAATGCCTTTTTCTTTTATCTGCTTATCTAAGCGGACTAAAAAGGTGCGTTCCCCACTCCGTAGGATATATTCATATACCTTCGGTTGGGTTGTTTTTAGAAAATCTAGTACGTATTGCTTATTGACACAAAATTCCGTATCAAAATCTGCTGTCGTCGTCTCTGCATCGTAATGTTGTTTTTCCAATAATTCTTTTACGATGAGTTTTTGGTAACCTCGTTCAGAGGTATCTTTAGTTTCAGGTATTGACATGTTCTATGGGTGTTTTGGTTAATAACTTCGTACATCTATTTTTCCCGTTACAACTGCGCTGATTAGGGATTCTTTGTATTCTTTGATTAGGGTGATTTCTTTTTTATTTTCTATTATTAAACTATCTATTTCACCACACCTCTTTACAATATTCTTTAATAAAACCAATTGTTCTGAAATTGGAGGATATGGAATTAACATATTCCTGACTTCATCCTGACTAATATTTGGGTCAATTCTTGAACCTTTTGCAGTAATCATCCATATAGGTCTATAAAATTTTAAATAATAAAATAAATAATCAGGTAGAATGTCCTCTGCTGGAATAACTGCACAAAGAGCTTGATTAACTGTACCTGAAAACCGCAATATTGAATGCTTCCCTATAGTTCCTGGACCTCCATACATTGCAACACATACAGTATTTTTAGGTACAATTTTACATGCGGTATACTTCAATGCTTTAGATGTTATTTTTTCTGGCACATCAAAAAGCTCTTTACCATTAAGGTCTGTAGTTCTAACCCAAGGAATATTTCCATTATAAAACTCTTCTCTATTACCGCTAGAAGGAGTACTACCACTTGTAGTTTTTGAACCCCATTTTAATTTTTTCAATTCCCACGCCTTCGGAATCTCCCCCAACCACTCAATCCCCGAATCCTTCATCTCCACTTTCGGGTCTAAGCCTTTGGTTACAGCATGATTGATGATGGCTGCTTTTCGCTCTTGGAGGAGGGCGATAGTTTTTTCTTTGAGTTGGATGTAGTTGTCTATTTGGGTGGTTTTTTGGTCAAGGAAATTGGCTATTGATTTTTGTTCTAACTTAGATGGTAAAGGAATCCTAATTCCTTTCATATCAGCATATCTAGTAGTCCATAAATCTGCTACAATTCCATGTCCATTTTTATAAAAATTCTCAATAAAATAATAACTTTTTAAAAGGTATTCCGAATACTTAGGAACAATCTCAATTGGCTTTATTACAATATTAATCAATGAAACAGAACCATCTTGTTTCGCTAATCCGCTTGAACCTTTTCTATCAGAACGACTATTTATAACAAAATCTCCATCAAATACACCTTTTCTATTATCCCCATCATTAGTTTTCGCAGCATTTGCCAACTGTGGTACAATTCCGTTTTTTGTAACTGATAATGCTGGAAAATCTTTATCACTAACTTTTAATCTCCTTTCATTGAAAACAGACCCCAGTCTCATTAACCTCCATGAAGAAGGAATTTCTCCTATCCAATCAATATTAGTAGGCACATACTCTTTATATTTCTTAAACTTCCCCATCATATTAATATCTCTTTTAAAAGGCCATCAGATGCTTGTTCCACTTCCAGTAAGTCTTTGGTAATATCCTCCAAACTCCGCAGCGGTTCATATTTATAAAAATACTTGGTAAAAGAAATCTCATAGCCAATGACCGTTTTAGTATAATCAATCCAAGCATCAGGTACGTGTGGATGTACTTCTCGGGCGAAGTATTCATTGATGTCTTCACCTAAGGGGACTTGTTCAGTATCTCGAAGTTCGCTATCTGCTTCGTAGGTGGTTTTGCCTTTTTCTTTTTTCTTAATTACTTTTTCGGCTTCCTCATTTTTCCAAGTGACAGCACTTAGAATCATTTTCTTCTCCCCATTACTAGGTTTAAGTTTTAATTCTTTGAGTGCTTTATCGACTTCTTTTTTAAATACATTATAATCATGAGAAATTCCTTCGCCCATTTCTTCTTTTAAGGTATTGGCTAATTCCATGACGTTTTTTTGAGCATTCCAATAAGTCGTATCGAGGAGCTTTTTCTTATCAGCAGGTTTGATTTTTATTTCCTGTTCTTCAAAGTGCTTAAAGATAATGGCTTGTTGTTTTTTTAGTCCCGTATAAACTTGTTCGTCAAATTGCTCATACATCCATTCCATTTCATCAAAGAGGCTTTTATGAAAACGTAATTTAGCAATCGCTTCCTCGGTAAACTGTGCGGACAATCGCAAGGGGCGGTCAACGGTAATTTTTTGATAGCCAAAATCTTCGTTATCAAATATTTTAGACACCTCCGTAGGCTTAAAATCGAGATAAGTTTGTGTGATTTGTTCAATATGGTCTTTGGTCAATTCATAAGATTTTGCGCCCAAACTTTTCCGCATCTTTTTATAGATGTTAGTAGCGTCGATGAGTTGGACTTGCCCTTCTCGATGCTGGGCTTTTTTATTAGTCAGTAAAAAGATATAGGTATTGATGCCTGTATTGTAAAACATATTTTTTGGCAAACCGATAATACAATCGAGCATATCTTTTTCGATGATATCCTTTCGGATATTACTTTCTCCACTTCCTGCATCCCCTGTGAATAATGCCGAACCATTATGTACGGTTGCAATCCGAGAACCTAATTTGGTATTCTTTTTCATCTTGCTCACCATGTTCATCAAGAAGAGCAACTGCCCGTCACTACTCCGAGGTGTTCCGATAGTAAACCGATGGTCTTTAATGACTTTCTTTTCTCCCACGATGGCGTCATAATCTATTTTCCAACTTTTGCCGTAAGGCGGATTGGACAACATAAAGTCAAATTTCTGCCCAAAGAATCCATCGGCTCCTAAGGTAGAACCGTAGGCGATATTCTTGGTATCTCTTCCTTTAATCAACATATCGGAAGTACAGATAGCGTAAGTTTCAGGATTCACTTCTTGTCCGAAAAGGTGGAGTTTGATTTTGTCATCCATTATTTTTTTAGCAAAAACTTCTGCCTCCGTCAACATTCCACCCGACCCACAGGCAGGGTCGTATATGCTGTAAGAGCTACTAGATTTGAGTTTGTCCTTAATTGGCTCAAACATCAAATGCGTCATCAAGCGAATAATTTCTCTTGGGGTAAAGTGTTCTCCCGCTTCTTCGTTATTTTCCTCATTGAATTTTCTAATCAATTCTTCGAATACATAGCCCATTCCAAGATTGGTTAATGGTGCTTGTTTTTCTCCTTTGGAATCGGTGCTTTCATCTGGGCTTAGATTAATCTCATTAGAAGTTAGTTTCTCCATCAAGTGCCAAGTGATACCAGCTTCTTTCATCGTCTGCAACTGATTACGGATTTTAAACTTGCTGATAATTTCTTGGACATTGGGACTAAAGCCGTCTAAGTAAGTCAAAAGGTTAGCATCTATACTGGCAGCATCAGAAGAAAGTGCCGTATATTTAAACTTCGCATCATCTACTGCATTTTTTCCCATCGTAAATGGGGAAGTATTATAAAATGGATATTTCGATATATTCGTCAATGAACTTTTGTCATCTATACCTTGCTCTTTAAGAAATTGAGTAGCTTTTAAGATGTCTTCTTTGGTATCTTCTAATAATACATCTAATCGCCGCAATACGGTAAAAGGTAAAATGACATCTCGGTATTTTCCTCGGACAAATACATCTCGCAGTACATCATCGGCAATACCCCAAATGTAGCTGACAATTTTATTATGTGCTTTTTTGCTCATATATTAATATATAGATTAAAGAGTTCTTCTTTTAAGAGGAACTAAAATTAATTAAAGTTGAATATTTTATTGGTTGACATGCTTGCTTTGTTTGGTATTATACACCAGCCAAAGTCACAAAAAAGGAAGGTCTGAATATTAGGAGAGCTTGCCTAAAAGTGGTATCTTCGTACTGGATTTATTAAACTTTTTCAACCGTTCCCAGATGCGCTTTCACCTTCATCTCGGAACGGTTTTTTTAGTTTACGGACGCAAGATAGAAAATGGTTGGGCAAAAATGTAATATGTTTGTGAGCAACAACCGCAAATGGCAGAAAAAAACGAAGCCTCTTTTTCAAGAAGAAAATAAAATTTACCTAATACTAATGCTATCCAACCTGAAAATAAATAGTATTAGCCAAAAAGGGGCGCTATTAAACCCAAATCTAATATATTATTATTTCCAGTAAAAAAAATAGGAATCACCGCCTTTCTACGCTCTTATCCTTTGGGTGGATGGTGCAGCGGTTGCGCCTTGGGAATTTCGGAAGCGGAAAAAGTAAAAGGATAAGGTCAATTAAGTTGTGAGGAACTAGCGCCGATAGACCCAAAAAAAAAGCGGCACCACGAAACGTGGTGCCAGCCCAGAAAACCAAATGAAAACAAAATCTTTAGTCGGTGTGAGTAGACACAAGATACAAAATTTTAGTTTCCAGAAAAAATAAAAAAGGTGTTTTTTTGCTAGGCTTGCGGTTGATGGGAGACGGCTCTTGTACCTCCTACCCTATTTTCAAGGGGCTTTTTTCTTTTTACTGGATACTGACGGAATATTATTCTGGAAACTGGAATGACCGCATTTTATACAATTGTCCAAAATGCTGTCTTTTCTGAAGGCTCGCAGAAAGTTGCGAGGCGTCTAGTTTCTTTTGCTATCCTGCAAAGAAACGAGCACCAACTTAGCAAAAGCAAGCAACTCGAAACCAGTTACTTAGAAACTAGGCTTTGCTAAATCCTTTTGCTACCTTTTTCTTTTGCTAGAAAACTAGCAAAAGAAAATCACCCACTTTGCACCTCTCCCCCATTTTCCCGACCTTTACCCCTCAATACTAAAAACGAGAAAATGGCAAAGCAAAGAATCAAGGTTCAAGGAATCAATATTCAAATCTTAAGTGATAAGGAAAAGGATTTTATCTGTATCACCGA
>Ga0129327_10002923_pt1 | contig 9900 bp, 3 predicted proteins | sample CPBDNA_6_FD_111799 | JGI IMG/M metagenome (GOLD analysis project Ga0129327, IMG submission 111799) | Freshwater to marine salinity gradient microbial communities from Chesapeake Bay, USA - CPBay_Spr_31_0.8_DNA | ecosystem: Environmental > Aquatic > Marine > Coastal | place: USA: Chesapeake Bay...
GCTGCTGGTGGAGGAGGTTGTGGGGCTGGTCCTCGTCTGCAGGCAGGTGGGTCATCAAGCTTCTTGGGGGACATTAACAGCAGTGTGCGTTTTTTGAAAGATTTGGTTGCTCAAAATTTCAAAATTTGGTTTGCAAAATTTTTGTTAAATTTGAACTGTCGCATTTGGCAAGCTTTCGGTTACGTGAAGTGAAAAGTCGTCTTCAAAATTTCTATTTCCGCAAAGTCCAAACCAAATAATTGCGATATTTTGCTTCATTCCGACCACGTTTTCAACCAGAATCTCAAAAAAGGTACGCAGCTAGGTTAAAGGGTGTCCAACTTATATTTCAACGTTAGGGTACATCATAGGGAGCATAGGTGAGTTGAAATCGTGCTTCGTGTTGGACTCCTTGTTCAGCTGGTTCAACTAAAAGTAGATTTCGTAAGTAAAAGTCAAAATAGGTTGCGTGACTCTTTTAAGCATACATATATCATTTTTAGGACGTTTTAATTGAACAAAAATACAATTTTTGAGAAACAATGCAAAAATAACAAATTACAGTATTTTGAGCAACAATATGAAAAAGCATACTAATACATTGTGTGTTTTCAGGTTGTAAATGGCGCCGGTGGGGGGTTTTCCCATGGCCCGGCAGGTGCACAGCCTGAGACACAAAAAATAAGTCAGGTAGGACAAAAAATAAGGCTACGTACATTTAGTTCAAGCTCGGGAGAATGCGGTCGGGTTTGAGCGTAGGGTCCGGGGTGGTTGACATGGGGTTTGGGCAGGTGGACCTCGTCGTAGTCGCGAATCTAAAGTACATATAAGCCTGGTTAAAAATCAATACACATAATGGTCTTCCCTGAGTTAAAAAGATATTAGTGTACGTCATTAGAACCTAACTACCTGACTTATAAGCAAGTAATTGTTGGATTTTTTAAGGATAAATCACGCACCTGTCGGGTCGGTGAATGGGGGAGTCCGACCACCGTGTCTAGCGCCAAGGAGGATGAATGGGCAGACCAGGTAGGATCTATCAACCTAGATTAATCTAGTTAGATGATTTACAATCAAAAATGCTCAGGTGTACCATCTACTTTTGGGTTAAAGCAGATTAGCGTTAGATTTTCACGAGAAAATCTAAAATAATATTTCAAGAAGTGTCTTTTCTATCGATATTATTTTAACCGACATTGAAGCATTTTTTATAAAGGACATAGACTCGTACCGGATACAAGACACTTTTCTTAGGGTTATAAAAGTACCTGTAGCAGGGGGGAGCATGCCTAGAACCGATCGTTCAACGCTTCGTTGGAGGGCTCGGCGTTGTTGGTCACGAGGGGGGCGGTGACCGTGATCGGCCGCTTCGCTGTCGAAAAGCAGCGATATTCCTAAACATGGGAGTTAACGCTGACCAACAAAAAACTTGCACAACCCTTAACAATCATGCCGGAAAAATGAGAATTAAAAGTACCGTGGTTGTGTTAGCACAATTTAAAATCAAAAACTTCACCTGTTTATGTTTCAGGATCTGTTTCTCCACGGCATGATGCTAGAGGGCAGGGGGGAGTAGAAACCCGCCTTCCTCCTGTCCTCGGAACAATATCATTCTGTTGGAGGCATAAGAGACTGGTCACATCGGGGGCGGGATCTACCCCCTCGGGCCCGTCCTCCAGTACATAGGCGAATTCTGGAGGACAAAGGGCCCGAACAAACATTCCCGAGGGAATTCACAGGTAAAATTACACAAATTAAAGACAACAGTATAAATTCCTAGTATGCTTGCAGTGGGGACATCCACTGGGTGGTTTCGAATTGTTCTTACATTTCGAATCTGTAAATATAACAAAATTAAAGCTTTTTTGAACGTAAAGCCAAAAATTAACATATTTTTACGTAAATAATACAAGTTTTATAAAATTAACATTGATACAATTCGTAGACAAAAACAGAATAAACAAATCTCATCGGATAAAAATGTTTTACAACGTTTTCGTTTTTTCAGGGACATGAACGAACAACTACAATATCGTCCGCCGAAGATAATTGGTTCATGGAATCACCAATTCAATCCCAGATTTCACACAAGAATAACAAAATCGGAGAAAATAGAAATCGTCGTCTCTCCTTGCCCCGGGACTGGGAGATCCCAAAACAAGACGAGAATCACTACAACAATAAGGCACCGGTCTTCATGTGAAGAGCTACTTGGCTCGACTGACTTTTGATGATAAATCCGTGTACATCGTAACCTTATTGTGTACGGCAGTCTTAGTATGAACTAGTTAGTTAGTACAAGTTGTACTTGGAATATTGTACAGCAACTTTCAGGGGTAAATAGTAGTAGAAAGTAACTTTTTTAACAAGTTTAATCACTAATTTAATATAACGTAGTAAATAGTTCGAATAAATAGGTCCATTAAATGTTGAATAAATATTTATTGTAGCAAGAATATAATCCCTTGAGCTTTCGCAGAGATCGGTGTCGCGTTTAGACGAGGTGTCAAACCTAAGTCTTACAGTCCCCCGGGCAAGGGGTGATCGAGTGCGAAACACAAGCTCTTTTCAGGTAAGCCAAGACTCTAATTGTCGTTTTGAGAAAATATCGTGAGAATCCTTTTTTCGAATAGCGTCTAGTTGCATCGCAACAAAAGTAATCACTAGATTCTTCAAAAATACATAGTTCAATATGGTTGAGTTCTTGATTCCTGAAACAAAATAGTCACTTAGAATGGGTCGAATAATTTGGAGGCGCAGAACTTGATGTTCGCCTCTCGTGCTGACCGGTTGAGTTCTTGGATCACGTCCAGGTTCGAATCCCGGTGCAGGATAGCAACCGAGCTGAGAGCTCGTTCCGTCGTTCTGAATTTAACTTCATTAACATTCTTATATTCCAGGATCGCAACACGGGTAAGACCATCTGCGGACCAGATTAAAGACCGGATCCTGCCAATCCTCCACAGGGAGCCTCCCAATCTCTTCTCCTTGTCGCTCAGCAGCATCATCACAATGTCTCCTACCTCAGCGTCCACGTTCCCGTCCTTCCAGTGCCTAGGCTTAGGGATGTAGTCAACCAACTTCTCGTTCATCCAGCAAGTCCACCAGCTTTCATAAATAAGATCCATCTGCTTAACTAGGCGTGAAGGGTTAGCCTGGCGGCATGGTCCATCAAGGGCCCTAGTAGACCCTCTCCCCAGAATCAACCTAGAGGGGGTAATCAAATCTAGAGAGTCAAGGTTATCAGTCCTGGTGCCTAGACAAATTGGCAGATTGTTGAGTTGTGAGGAGATCCAGGCAAACGCAGATTCATAAGCAAAAGCGTCAAGCTTGATACCAGCGTAGACCTTGTCGAACAGGGTCTTGATGGTCAAGATGGACCTCTCTACCATCCCGTGGGCGTTGTGGCCCTGGACCGGGCAGGCAGCATAATCAACACCAACCTTGAACTGGGCAGACAGGTTGTTTGCTATGTCGGTGATCGACAGCTCCATCTTCTTGCAGGCCGACATCAGCTGACTCCCCTGGTCTATGAATAGCTTAGTGGGGTGACCATACCTGGATCCAAAGCGGGTGTAGGCAAGGATGAAGCTGTCCGTGGTGTAGTTCGTCATGGTGAACACGGCCACTGCACAGGTCGCGGGGCACTTGAAAACACACCCGTAAACTTTGATTGTGGACCTGTGATTGTGCTCGCAGCGTGCTAGCATAGGACCAAACAAGTCTACCTGGGCATGATAGAAGGCTGGGGCAATGGTCAATCGTGTGGGATGGATTTTACCCATCTCAACCTCCAACAACTTCCTTTTGTACCTGATGCAGGCCCTGCAGGATTCCCTGACCTCGATTGCCAGATCGCGGCCTCTGAGGACGTAGAGAATGGATCTGGAGGCCAGTAGGGTCGCGGTAGCACTCCTATGATTAGTTTCCTGGGTGTGAGAAAAAACCATTACGGAGTAAGCAACGGGGCTGTAGCGGTCGGCCACCGGTCGCACAAAGCTCAGTGGTTCTAAATCAAACATTACGTCCTCCGGGGCCGTGAGGGGCTGGCCTTGGAGGACACGACCGACATAATACATGATGCCATTTCTGACGTCGACGTGCTTGAGCTGGTTAGGCGCAACGTACTCCTTCACCTCGCGGTAGCAACAATTGAAGTAGTAGTTGGCTGCCAACCTCAGATCCCAGTCATACAATACAGGTAACCCTCTAATCCAATATCGAATGGGTTGATCAGCCACAGGGGGGGGTGGAAACCATTCTCTCTGGTAGGGTGTAGCACCAATCCTAGCTTGCAATAGGTGTATGAACTTGAATACAAGGGCAGTGACCCTAAGGGCCCGGGCCCATCCATACCTGTTGGGGTCAGATATATACTTTGCAAAAGCATAGCGGTCCGATACCTTAGTCTTTAGGTTGGGGAGTACTATACCTAGAACATCAGGGGGCTTGGTATGGTGAAAGTAAGTTAGTCTTTCTTCAGGTGCCAGCTTGAGCTTGTTGACGTCGGAGATCGGGAGCATGCCGGGCTCCAAGCGCATCCAGTCGGGCCCGTTCTGCCAGTCCGAGAGTAGCCCGACCTCAGACACTGCAGCGTACCTGGTTCCTAAATCAGCGATATTCAGGTCAGTAGCAATATGGAACCATGATGAGGGGGTGGTGAACCGTCTAATGTCAATAACACAATTTCTTACCACTACTTCAAGGGGGCGTTCATCTTGATGGATCCAATGTAGGGCAACACTGGAGTCTGTGAGGTAAGTAGCAGTAAGGCATTGTTCACCTAGGCTGTGCTTAACGGCGTGGGCAAGGTGAGCACCTAGTACAGCAGCTCTTAGCTCAGCCTTGGGTATAGTTAACTCCTTTATTATTTTAGATTTGGCCGTGACCAGTTGGCAGCTGTAGCCTCCAGATTTCAACTTTACCTTGGCGTGCACTGTTGCGATGGCAATAAACTGGGAAGCATCGCATGAAACAATGAGGTCGAGGTCGCAGCTGACGGCGTCGTCGGGGATGATCGTCCTACGGAACTTCACCTCTCTGATCTCTTGAATGTCCTCGAGGTTCCGGGTCCAAGCCTCGAGGTGATCATCGGGGATCTTGTCATCCCACCCCAGCTTCAAACTAATTAAATCGTGGAGGTTAAGCTTAAGTCGGGACGTAATAGGTGTCATTAACCCCAAGGGGTCAAAGACACCCGCAACCTTGCCCAACATGTTACGCCGGGTAAAGTTTCGCTTGAGAGCAGTTAGAAAATTACCTACCACCAACTCAGGGAGTTTACCTCTCTTGCATTTACCAAAGTAGAGGGGTTTGATGTCAACACCAAGGAGGTCCTCGAGGGGGCTCCACAGCATGCCAAGGACACCTACATTAACTCCATCTGCAGAGACCTCCGGGCCAGGGGCCTCACCTGAGAAAGTGTAACGCTTGACTTCCATGTTGGCAAGCTGGAGGGTAAAGTCAAGACTAGCTGCTATACTCCGAGCAGTGAGCAAATTCCTGCACGCCTCCGCTACATCGTCAACATAGGCCTTCTTGAGGGCCTTAGCACCAGCCGTATGCTGAGGATGTACAACGATGGCGTGGTCAGCGACCTTGTGACAACCAACACCCTGCTGATTTCCAGCTGGGCGCACGCCATAGATCAGTGTGCCTATGACGTGGTCCACCGTGGGGTTGCTGGGCTCCAAGTCCTTCTTCCACAAGAACTTCTGATAACGTAGGTCGTCAGGATGTAGTTGTACCTGATTGTAAGCGAGCCTGATGTCGGCTGTGAATGCGGCGGGGAGGCTGCGGAAGCGGAGGAGCACGTCGTGGATCCTAGCCAGCCGGTTCTCGCCCTTCGCCAGGCAGTCGTTGAGGGATAGTCCGCCGGGGGTCCGCGAAGATGCGTCAAAGACCATCCTGCACGGCGTAGACAAGCTCCCTTCCTTAAATACAACACGCCATGGGATATAGTAGCCTGCATCATGGTTAGAGGTTACCTTGGCGCGTACATCAGGGGGAAGGTCAGACACAGGGATAAGATAGCCCCTGGAAGCAAGTTTTTCAAAACTCGCTAGCACATCAGCCTTCATCTGCTCGGACCGGGACACAATTCGGAGCTGGGATTCAAAAACCCGTTCAGCGGTGTAGCGGTTCGGCAACAAGTTGGTCTTAGGAGGGTGTATAAAAGGGAGCCGGGCAACTAACCTTTTTTCATCGGGGTAGAACTGTACAGACTGCTCAATCAGATATTGCTCTGCTTCCTCCTTCAGTGAGGCTGCTTCCAGAGAATCCGAGTTCCTACATCCAGCACAATTCCTGCACTTAATACAGCGATAAGTGATTTCACTCCCAGAGAGCTCTCCTTCTAAATATTTATTAGTTGTATCTCTGAGAGAATATGAAGACCTGGTCATGTCCCATGTAGCCGGGATGACATAGTCCTTATCACCCTTGTGAGCGTCACAGTGGACGTAATGGCATTCAACAGGGTGGAGGTCAACGTCACCCTCATCGTCATCGTCATTGGCGTCACCATGGCCGAGCACTTGGTCGACCCATGACAACCAATCAGTCTCAGAATAATCAGAGACAAGTGCGCCGTCCAGCCAAGGAGACTCTGGTTCCCCTCTCTGCACTACGCCCCCATCCCACTGATTATATCCTCCCCCACCCCACAGAAGGTCACCCCCTCCACCACCCTGCCCTGTGTCCTCGTCATTAGAGTCCACAGGGAGCTCAGTAACCCTGTCAGCATTGACGTGCTCAACAGAGCTATAGACGTGACGGATAGACGAACAACTGTGATAATACGCTCTCATTTCAGCGGTAAAGAAGGAGTGGGGGCCAATAAAATTGCATCGCTCGGCGCAGTATTCCCAGCTGGGATGAGGACCGCCCAAGACTAATATTTCATTGTTAGGAGCTGAGAACTGGGATCTGTGGACAGCTAGACCGGATGGTAGTACAAAAAGTAACTCAGGGAAGTATTTAATATACCTGATGCCGATCATGACATCGACTGGGTCACCTCCGATTTTGGCAGCCACGGCAGGTAAATCAGGGTAGTTAGGGCGCTCCAGGTCGATCTCGGCCTTGATCTCCTTCCAGGCGTCCTGGATGGTCCAGAGGGGGAACCTCGTGGTGACAGCCTTCATCTTCAGACCCGTCAGAGTAGCCCTAAGATCAGTGTTATGTAGAGATAAAGTGAAGGATTCATCCCCTCCCTCTATTCGAATAGTCTTGCCCCCAGCAACGTTTAACATGGTAGGTCCCTCCCTTAGGCATTTGCTATTGAGTATGACAGCCGCGCGTTCACTCAATGCTGCCCCCCCGCACCCACTGTCGTAGAAACAAAGTAGGTTCTCGTTGTTCTCGGAGATCATCTGCATCATAAAAATAGAGGGGGCGTCAATGTCATTTAGGATGCGGACATCGGGGCTGGCCTGGGCGGAGACGGGGGTCGAGAGCTGGTACATTAGAGAAGGTAAGTGGAAGTAAAAACTGACTGTGGGGGGAAGTTTGGTACTGTCCATAGTCTTTAGTAGCTGTCCCTCATACTGTTTGTTTTCCTCAACGTGGAAGCAACAGATAAGTATATGCCACTGGTGCCTACCTTCCATTCTAGCACACTTGCCGTGCTTGCAGGTCCACTCAGTCTTACAATTTACCTTATGTCCTTCATACCACTGGTCCCTGTGCTGGCTATGAAGAGCCTGTAGGCTATCCAGGCGGAGGCACCTGAAGCAAGCCCTCATCTTAGCGGTCACAGAGACCCTGTCTTTCTGTCGGGCTGCCTGGAAATCTGTACAGTAAAAAGCATGGGTATGGGTTTGTTTACATAAGTAGCAGATTACCGCGGCGGGCTCAGTGTAAGCGGCAGTAATGTGAACTTTATCATTCTTGACCACAGTCCTGGTTCTGACCTGTTTAGGAGCTGCAGCGGAGGCGGAGGGGACCGGGCTCGCTGCCACACCTAGAACGGGGGGCTGGGCCGCAGAGGGGCCGCTGAGAGTATGCTGTTTCCGAGTTGGCGGAGCTGGCTTCTTGGCAGCATCCTTCACAGGTTTGTCCACATTACTAGGAATAGCATTATTAATAGCATGATTAATTTCAAACGTCAGCTCGTCAATAGTCGTGTCTAGAAAAGTACATAGGGCTATCCAGGCGTCCGACCTAGCTATGTTTCCAGTAGGGTCCTTCAGTCGAATGGCCTTTTTAAATTGACGGGCCATGTGCTGTGACATGAGGGACTGGACTAGACCAACTATACCGTTTATGTGCAGGGACTCTACGAGGTTGTGTTCGAGGGCAAGCTCGTGGATGTTCTCCAGGCGGCTCCTCATGTCGACGGCCCACTCCCTCTTCACTGAATCATTTCCTGAACAGGTACCGACCTTTTTAATTTCATCGAGTTTGGCATTAAAAAGGAAGCAGGGGTTTCCAAAAGTTTTCTGCAGGTGGGCAAAAACTTCATTGACTGTTTTAAATCTTTTGCTAATGTTTTGCGCCTGCCCAGTCAAGCAGGTTCGGGTTAAAACGCGGAACTTCTCCCCTTCTGACATGACTTTTGATGAAACATATTGATCCCATTCATGTTTGAAGGAAAAATAGTCAGGGTCTGTACTGCCAGAATACTTTGGGGGGGGTACATCGCTGCGTGATGACCTCGCAGTGGAGGACAAAATCCCAAATGTAGTTTTTTTATCCATTAAGGTAGAGGATAAGCTGTTACACTCAGCTTTGAGTAACCTGTACTGGGTGTCGAGATCGGTGGCCTCGTGCTCCAGTCCAGCATCGGTCGCGTCGGAAATCAGCCGCTGCGCATCCTCGAGGATGGAGGCTGCCTGGGTCTTGGCCTCGGTGACCTTCTCGTGGTGAAGCAAGTATGAGGGCTCATCGGCGGGGTTGCCAAGACCTAGGGTCCTGAGCTGCTGGGTCATCTCTGTTATGATGTTAATAGTCGGGATGTGATTGGCGTGAACGCGGGATGCCTTCACATTTACACCTGGGTTGTGAAGTGGAGTATGGGCAGTGGCGATGCCCTCTACTTCCCTGTCTCTCTGGAGGGCGAAACCGGCTTTGACGAAGGCGATGAAACCGTCCCTGGCAACGTTCGCGTCAGCGAGGTCGGCAGGCTTGATGGCACCGGGCTGGACAAGCTGAATCTCGATGATAGAGTCCGTCAAGTCGTCTTTGAATTTCTCAGCCTTGTCGACCATCCTGGAGAGGGCGCTGGTCGGTAGGGACTCCACGAGGACCCCATCAAAATCCTGGGTCCAGGCTACCCGGGCTCGGATTATGAGGCGAACGTGCCCACGTAGTGTTGGATTAACATCCTCCATGGGGCCCATGTCGACGGGGGCCATGTTCACGGAGAGCTGGGTCTGGTTACTGCCGAGCGTCAAGCTGGCGGTGTTGAAGCTGTCCGTGGGAGTGGAGGTGGGGATATCCGGGTAGAACTCGTCAGCTACAGTGGAGTTGAGCGCTGCATTGACCTCGGCAATCCTGCAGGGGTCTACGCTGGTGTCTAGAGCCACTGAGAACTGGGTTTCTGTAGAGAATTTGCGAGAATTGGCGAAATCTGCATCTACAAAATACCCGTCCCAATCGCTGGAAACTGCAGAACTAGCAGCAGTTGTTGGTGGTGAACTGGCTGGGTGCTCGGAGTCTGTTGAGGACTCAGATGTCCTTGAGTTCCTAGCGATGTAGCGGAGTAATCGCGAACTTGGTCGTTTCGGGTCTAGGACCTGTTTAATCGGAGATATCTGTTCAATAGAACGCACTGCGGGCTGGGCTTGTGGAGCTCCCGCTGCTGGTGGAGGAGGTTGTGGGGCTGGTCCTCGTCTGCAGGCAGGTGGGTCATCAAGCTTCTTGGGGGACATTAACAGCAGTGTGCGTTTTTTGAAAGATTTGGTTGCTCAAAATTTCAAA